>POVV01001165.1_pt1 | contig 10564 bp, 6 predicted proteins | sample 1560271 | NCBI WGS metagenome assembly POVV01 (sample SAMN08337232, study PRJNA429181) | Bioreactor metagenome, whole genome shotgun sequencing project. | biome: cows' rumen and soil; feature: anaerobic; isolation source: anaerobic chemostat enrichment culture, galacturonate as sole carbon source...... | reverse complement strand
CTCTTCCGATACCTTCTTATTCACATCGCAATGCAGCTTTACAAGCTCATTGCCGTTTAATTTGTAATTTACTCCGTAGACGTAGCCATCTGTGATTACTTCGCCTCTTACCTCTGTGGTTCTTGATTTTTCTACTAACATGATTTTGTTTATTAAATTGTTACTACTATTTTTACAGGATTATTAATTTAAATTTATTTATAGCCTATGAAACTATCAAACGAAGATGTTCAAAAAGCACTAAAAGCGTTGAATGACTTAAAAGATGTACGCGGTGGAATTACGTGTCCAATATGTAAATCAAACAACAAATGGGATTTAAATCAAACAGCATTCTATTTGCCTAGTTTCCAAAAAAAAGATGGAATATTTGATTTTAGCTATTTAGAATATATGCCGGCAGTTGCCTGTATATGCGGAAACTGTGGATATGTAGCTGTTTTTAGCTCAAAGGTTCTCGGGATAGACTTTTAGCGTCATTAGTCAAATTAAATTCCCCGACTGTAATTTGAAATAGTCCGTCAGTGATTTGACCCTCGACAAGTTGACACTGGCGGATTACTTCTTTCACATCCTCTACTGTTTTAATTCCACTCGCTTCAATGCTGAACGTTTTTTGTTCAGTCTCTTTTGATACAGATACTTTCATGATTCTTTATTTTTTAGAGTTAATAATATTGTCTAATGCCTTAATTGTTGCATCGGTAGCGAATGCAGGAGAAAGAGAAACGTACTTCTTTAGCGATTCCGCTTGCTCCGGGGTTAAGTCTACCTCACCGTTATTATGGATATCTTCCGACAGGTGAAATTCATCCAAATCGGGCGTATTGTTAAAGATGGAGTTACCGAGTAACTTGCTTACATCGATGTACGTTCTTTCGCCTTCTAAGTCTACTACTTCGATTTTTTTAAAGTCAATTTTCATAATTTGTTATTTTATTGTTAAAAATTATTTCGACCAAATATCATCACTTGAAATTCTGCCGGGTCTTTCTCACTGCCTCCGTCGTCTTTAAACAATAAGGAAAACTGGTTCGCACTATGCCCGAAAAAACTGACCGTAGTATTCCACCAGGTCCAATTATCGCGAATCTGAGCATTGCCAATCGCATGCACAAAGTAATCTACATGCCCAAGATTATGTGTTATTGTGTAACACCCTGCTCTTTGTCGTCTTATGCCTGTGACATTCAATCCGTTTCCCCATGATCTCACTAGTGCAGGATTCCAGTTTGAACAACTATACTGACCACACCACAACACCCCGGGCGCATCCCATATATCGTCTTTGTCGTATTGGTCAACCGCCCCTCTTTGCTTGAAAACATGTGACCCTACCGACTTTATTGCATAGTTAGTATGCGGGTATCTTCCGACAGTGGGTTTATATGTTGTAATATTAAGTCCTACGGTATTTTCGCCAGCAACTTGTATTTTTGCAAGGTTAAGAGAGTCGCCACCAATTTTTACATACCGAAGAGAATCGCTATCTCCGATTTGAAGAGATGCTCTAAAGTCATAATTTACCAAACTATTGTTTTGAACGAGAAACTCGCCTATCTTCGCATTATCCGTTACAGTTAGCCTTCCTGTCGTGATATTGGTAGCGAATATAACCGATGCCACGAGCGAACCTGTAACGATTGCAGTCGCATCAATTAGCTCAGTACGTATCTTACCTCCGTTTATGATTGTTTTCCCCGCAATAGCTGCGGCAGACATAGCGTCATAGTTGCCATATCCAAGTTGAGCCGCAATGTTATTACGTGAGGTAACCAAGGAGTTGGCAGCGTCCGTTATAGCTTTATTAGCGGTATTCTGTGCCGTTCCTGCTGCTGCTCCTGCCGCGTTGGCTGCGTTCTGCGCATCGTTAATCTTTCCTTGTGCATCGGATGCCATTGAGCTAAAGGTAATCTTCCCTGTGAGGCCAAATTCTTTGCCGAAAAGCGTTATCTTATTCGCTGTGATTGTCATTCCTGCCGATACGTCTCCAGCTGTAACCTTCATACCTATTTCGGTAGCATGTACGCGTAGTTCTGCTTCGGTACTGGTTACTCTTCCGCTCAATGTGTTTAGATCGGATTTAGATGCCTTAAGGCTGATTTGATCTGCTTGTTGGACTATTGCCGATTCTGCCGACACAACACGCTGACCGAGATCGTTAAAATCGACTTGAGAGACCTTGGACGCAATTTGTGTAGCCTGTACAGATAGGTTTGCTTCGGCAGCAGAGACGCGAGTATTCAATGCTGTTACCTCTGTTTTTTCTGCCTTAAGAGAGATACTATCACTTAATTGCGTGATGCTTGTCGAAAACTCTGATTTAGTGGGATATTTACCTGTTGCATCATTGATCGCCGCCTGTTTAGCGTCGTTCGCTTTGGCTTGTGCATCAAGTTTCGCTTCGGCTAACTTCGCCTTAGCGTCATTGATAGCCCGCTGCTCTTCGGCTGTGACGATACCGTCAGCGTAGGCGGATGCTTGCATTCTTGCGAGGTCTGCTTTCGCTTGCGCTTCGGCAATTGCAGCTAATTCGGCTTCGGCTTTTGCTTTGAGGATTTGCGCATCGACATCTTCGGGGGCAGGTGTCCACGCTGTCTCTTTATTACCTTGTTCTATTTTTACATTTCTAACTGTTGGTATGCGACCCGTATTTTCCAACCCATAAAACGAGAGCGATGATAAGGTTGATTGCGGATTGGATATGCGCACATTCACCACAAACGAGTATCTCTTATATTGCTCTGTTGCTTGAAAATATACATTATCAAACACATACTTGAATAAATCAACAGATCCGTGTATTGGGTATAATAGACACTTTCCTGCTGTTGACAACTTCAAATCAAAGCTAATCACATACTGACCTACTCCAAACTTATCAAAGCACGAAGTGGTATTCGCATAATTTAAGTATTCGTTAGTACCAGTTTTTTCAATGCTAGACTTCTCTAATAGATTTCTACCACCAACCTGCACCGCAGCTACCTTACCGTCCGCATACTCTTTAACCTCGGTAATCTTGCTCTCAAAGACTCCGCCAGCTACCGTGAAGTCTTGAAACTGACGTGTCACTGTATCGGCTTTTGCCTGTGCTGCGTTGGCTGCGCTCTGTGCATCGTCAGCAAGCATCTTTGCCTTTTCCGATACTGCATTAAGCAAGTTAGTACGTGCGTCATAGTAAGCCTTAAACGTACTTCTGAACGTAGTACCTACGATATTGCTTGTAGTTGACAAAGAAACAAGCAAGGGTGTAATATAGGTATTCAGCGCATTGTAAGCCGTGTCATAAGCGGCTGTACTCACGGAGAACTTGACAGCAGAAACATTGTTAAGAGGCTTCTCCGATACGATTACATCCCATTCCTTTTTCGTCTGTTGCTTCTCGGTAGCAGTAAATTTGTTGTCATTGGCAATGTCGGAAAGCAGAGAATTTGCAGTAGCCGCATTGGTAACCGCACCGTCGGCAGTGGATTGGGCTGCACCTGCTGCCGTATTTGCTTCGTTGGCTTTTGCCTGAGCAGTTGCAGCAGCGTTTGCAGCTTCGGTCGCTTTGCCCTGTGCGGCATCGGCTAAGTCCTTTGCTTTGGAAGATATAGAGTTGAGCAGATCGGCACGTGCATCGTAATAGGCTTTAAACGTACTTCTGAACGTAGTGCCTACAATATCCGAAGTAGTTGTAAGAGAAGCTAACAGCGGGGTGATATAAACACTCAGTGCGTTGTAGGCAGTCGTACAAGCGACCTTTGATACACCGTACTTGTCGGCAGAGGCATCATTCTTGACTTTCTCCGAAACGATTTGTTCCCACTCTTTCTTTGTAGCTTGTTTCTCTGAGGGTGTTAGCTTGTTATCACTTGCAATGTCGGATAACAGGGCATTGGCAGAGTTGGCAAGCTCTTTCGCTGCATCGGCTATTTGTTTGGCTGCGGTAACGGCTGCGTTAGTGGTGGTCAGTTCGCTTTCTATAGTCTTACCGCTTCGAAGCACGAATATACCCTTCAAAAATACATTCATAGCATACAGACCGTAACCGCTCGGCTGGAAGTCGGCAGGAAAATCGGTGTCGGTGATACCGTCTAAGCAACCCAAGATAACTTTGTTCTTGCCGACCAAGCTCGTTGAGTTCACCCCATCCATAACAGAGATACGCGGCTTGCCATCCTCGGATGCAGTCAGGTAAATCAAGCCTTGACGGGCTGTGTTCGTCTTGTTGCCCATCTGTACCAAGTCGTCACCGACTGCGGGTGCGGCTCCGTTCGTGAACTCCGATTTGAGCACAAGAATAGAATTGCCACTTATCGATGATACACGAACCCAGTAGAATTTAGCATGCCCGTTTGAGAACACTTGACAACGAACAAAGTCGTCGACAAGAAACTGCATATCGCCTTCGATGCCGATCACGTAGTAAGCAGGTGAGCCTGTTGTTTCGGCTACGGACTTGATGCGACCGTTGGCAGGAGAGATTACCAAACCACCGTTAACGCTTCGTACCTTCGAGATGATCATCTCAAAGATCGTCATTACCTTGCGCACTACGACGTTGTCTATCTCTAAGTTCCAATCGCCGTTAATAGCCTTTGAAATCTTGAAGCCTTCGCCCATTAAACCGGGAGTGAACGCTTCGGAACTCACATAATCCTTGATGATGGTGCGCATCATGGTAGCCACGTGCGACACGTTCAGGTCGTATGTTTCGGCAAGCACCTGTACAAGCAGATTGAGAGTTGTTATCTTGCCATCTCCGCTTACTGTGGTCTTACCGCTTCCTGCCGTCAATCCCTTAGCAAACTCAATCACTTCGGCAGCTATATCACGCTTGGTTCGACTAATAGCACGTTCTTCTATCTCCTTAACCGATCTGAGTGCAGACATTGCAGCATCGTCGGTTAGCTCTACGTTATCGTCTCGCTTGATTAACTTGACACCGCCCGACAACTTAGGTACTAACACCCCGTTTTTCAGTTCAAGTATGTACAGCATCTTATCTTCAAGACAAGCAATCGTTTGACCTTCGTATGGTACGTACTTCTTCTCGGTGTTGGCTGCATACGTGGTAATGTCAGCGAGCGTACGCATCACTGAGGTTACATCAAGAGGTTGCCCGTTCTGTCGAGAAAACGAGAAAGGAATTGCCGCACCTTGGTATATTATTACATCGCTCATGACTTAATTAAATTTACTGTGTAATTGTCTGTTGCATCTTGTAGGTTCTCTATGTCGTTCACTATCGCACAACAGGTGTAAGGGATAGGTAGCTTGTTATTGTCTCCGCTTACCTCGTTGATGGTCGATACCTTTAGTTGGCCCATTGGTATGACGATACCGCTTATTACACCGTCGTAGACTAATTTAGTTAGACTATATTCGGCAGGGAAACAGAAGATGATACGCTTTACTCCGCGCTGAACAGAGAATTTGAAAGAGGTTGAAAGCATGAATCCCGAACTCGGTAGCGAACGAACAGAGGGCGAATCAGTAGGTATCGCGTCAGCAGTTCCGGCAAACCATTTTCTTCTCGCGTTGACGCTGATCGTACTTGTCAGAGACAAGGCAGGTAAGTTGTCGGTTTCGTTGGCTTCGAAGTCGGCAAATGCCTTGTAGGTTTCGTTCTTCTCCATGAAACCAGTTAGCACACGAGCGGTGGTCATGTCTCCTTTATCATCAGGGTCGGAAAACACGAGCAAGGTCTTTACGTTATCATCGTTCATGTAGTAAGCCTCTGTAAGAGAGCCGTTATCTTTCTGATTAGCTATGTAGGTGAGTGTTCCCTTCGCGCTTCCGATCTCTACGTCGTTGGCTGTGGAGATTTTACCGATAAATGTCGCGGGCTCGGGCTTGTATAACATCGTTCTAAATATCTGCTCGTAGGTAAGACCTTTCTTTAAGGTATTCCCGGTTTCGATGTGCCCGGTCTTGGGGGCGTTGACACGGATGTCTTTCGATAAACCGTTATCAGTAGAGCCACCTGAAGAAGATCCACCACCGGAAGAGCTTCCTCCACTAACCGGGCCACCGCTATATGTTTGCCCCTTATAGGTCAGTGACTCTACCTTCTCTTCTAAGGCTGCTATCCTTGAATATGCGACTGTTTCCCCTACCGTATAGGTTGGATGGTCGTAAGGAAAATCAAGAGAGTACTCATATCCGATAATACGCGATTGTCTACCGTTATCGAAATAGGTCTTATTGATAAGATTTACCTTATTCCCGATAGGAAAGTTCTTGTACTCACCGTTGTTGTAAATGAAGTTAGGTGCCATCTTGCAGTCGTATGTAGATGGGTCTATCTTTGACTTATCTACATATTCTTGTGCTCTCTTGAGTAACTCTGCCTCGGCATTAGGGATCATTGTATTAAGTACGAACTCAGGATCGAAACCATATAGAACGTATTTGTCACCGTCTTTTGGTGAGGCCATGATATCGGGAAGTTGGCGACCACCGTAATCCTTATTGGGTTTGATTTCAAATAGCTGCTCTTCAGGGTTTTCCTTCTCGTTCGGGTTGAATGTAACGGCAAAATCCAAACCATTTAGCGCGCCTGATTGAAACCTGATTCTCAACTCTTGTCCAGGAATCATATAGGCTTTCGAGAAGATAAAGCTATTATCGGAATCATTAAACAGATATACATCGTATTTATCGGCTTCATCCTTAGATCCTTCGGGCAAACGTTTATCTGTATGGACACCGGCCATTATGCCAATTCTGTGAGGAAACACATCATCAAAGGTTACAATCTCCTCGACACGTTCTTCCTGACTCATGTTCTCGTATGCATCCACGTAACTAATACCTTCGGGAAGCATAAGGCGTGTTGTTACGACACCTTCAACCGTTTGTTCTGTATTAGGCTTAGAGAAGTAGGCGGTGGGCACTTTTGACTTGATTATATTACCAATAGTATAACTATCACCAACCGAAGCGGTGCTTCCTTCTGGTAGTTCTACGACATTGGATTTATCACCAGAGAGAAAAGAGGGATTATATACGGCATTGAGAGTTTTCCCCTTGTTTACTCCTGAAACAAAGGTTACTTGAATGTTAGCCGCATTGGCCAATGGCTGAACCTTGGTATTACAAATAATACCGGAACTAAAATTAATATCGTTTCCTTGAAACTCTACACTTGAGTAGATAGATAGCCGACAGTTAGAAGCATCTTCTTCAAGTATAAACGCCCTCTCGCTAAACCTAGCGATATAAGATACAGCATTTGATGATACGCCCTCTATCGATTCTATCAGAACACTTTTCTCTTTACCATCAACGGTGTAAAGCAAGCTCAACGAGGCCTTGTATGATGAGATAGAATGTCCGGCACCTCCCTTTATTCCACTAACATTTAAAGTTTCCGGGATGATTCGGTATTTGCCAGCCTGCATCGAATTAGCCAACGCCCATGACTTCGAATAGATGATCGGGTGTTGAGTGTAATATCCTTGCTCTGTGCCATGCTGAAAGGTGTTGGATATTTTAGGTGCTTCAATCTTCGAGTTGTCGGGAAAGTATGTGATATCAAGTTTGCGCAACGTATCAGACACTTTTCGTCCATCCACCACTTTGACATCAAAAAGAAGATTCTTTCGGTAGGTAGTAGGAATATTCTTCGTTCCTCCGAATGCATATACACGCGTAGCATAGTTTGTCTTGCTATCACTGCGAGACATCGACAAAACATTAGTGGTGGAATCAAAATCCACGGTCTCTCCATGCTCACAACGTCCGAAGCGAATCTCTTCATTTATGATCCACCATTCACACCCCCACGCTTCTGCCATTTTCGTGAGAGCATCTATAAGGTTCATGTTCTCATATACGATCATCTTAGGAGACTTCTCTACGGTCTGGTCGATTTTAGGCTCAAATGGTTTTCCTTTGTATGTATATCCAAGTGTGGATAGGTTTTTTAAAAACACATTCAAATGGATATCGATCGTTGCCGTTAGGTTCCAACCAGCTTCGCTTCCACCGGATTCTGGAGAGTAGAAGAATTTCTTATTCTTCCACTTCCAGTAATAAGCATCTAGGCGAAGTTCGTAATCATACCCACCGTTGGTTTCATTATACGTAGGCTTCTGTAAGTCTACGAGCTCAAACAAACCTATCTCATTATCGATATAGTCACCTAACTTAAAATAGATAGGATTCTCTACACTGAACCTAAGAGATACGTAGTCCTCTTTCATCAATGTATGCCTTCTCTTACTCCCTTGATTGATCGGAGTAGAGAAACGAATATTGCCGGATATGTCTTTTATGTCAATCATACCCCAAAGTTCGTATATAAAAAAAGGAAGCCGCAATAAATGAAACTCCCTTTCGTGACCTTTTTTAAAGTGTCACAAATTAGACTTTTTCAGCTTGTCTGTTTGCTGGATTTGGTTCGTTAAACTTGCACGAAATCTTCGAAAACGTCCGTTCGGTATTCATCGCAAACGTGACAGATTTTCCATAAGTAAGTCGATAAGTCTCGCCAAGAACGGGCACTTCAATAATTATCAGACCTTTTGAAAGTTCCTCTTTGAACTTCTTATACTTAACAAGATAATCCTCCGGGGAATCCCCTTCTAAATTGAAAGTGAGTGTTACATCTCGTTCGTCCACTTTTGGGTTATTGTAAATTACTCGCTTGCCATCCGTCAAGCGAGATTTGTTCTCAACAAAATCCTTTATAGGAGCAGGGGAAAAGATTACATCTAAGAACCCCTCTCCCATCTTAATGCCGTATTCTAAAAAGGCGTCTTTACCATTGATTATTAACTCATTCATAATATCATCTACTGTTTTTATATCCTGCTTGTATTACGTTTAACATCCGCTATATCTGACTGTATAATCCTTAGGGCTTTAGCAGATTCTCCTGTATTCTCTGAAATCTGCACCAATTCAATATAAGAATTTGCGAGAATAGTACGGGTTTCGTCCGCTATATCCCTTATTTCGGTACTCACAAAAAGAATGGCATCAGTTTTCACAAAAAGAATCTCCAAAGATTGAGCTTGCAGAATACCCTGATTCTTTATTTCCTCGTTCGATATCTGCAAAGCCGTAAACCTTCCGTTCAATTCATCCCCAGTGTCTTGTGACATAGCTTGAAATCCACCCTTGGTAGACTCTTGGGATGATCCATCGGAAGTCCACCCAAACAACTCTTTGAGTTTATCTCGATCAACCAAAGCATCAGAAACAATAGACTCCCAATCTTTCTGTAGTTTATCGTAGTCTATCTTATCAATTTCACCGTCTTTGTTTGAATTTGCAAACGACTCATACCAATCGTTCAATCGTTTCTCGTAAGTCTTAGCCATCATCGTGTTGAGAATAGCCTTTTGCATGTACGATGAAAAATCATCCGCGAAATCAGCAGCAGAGGTGTTCATATCGGATAATGCATCTAAGAATCCATCTCTCACGCTGTCAAATGACGTATTAGTAAGAGATTCGTTGAGTATATCCTTCATCTCTTCTGTTTTTTCGTTGCACGCAATAATCTGCTCAAGGTAATTGCTTACGTCTCCGTCGAGCTTTGCCCAGAATTCAGGAGCTTCCATCTGAAGTTTTTTAAGCTGTTCGACAGAAAGATTAAACAAACCCTCCATTCGACCTTCTTTGATTTTATTATAAGCATTTATACCAATAGCACTTTGAACCTCATTCCATCCCTCATTAGACATATTTTTCTTTATGCGTACACCAATGGAAGAAGAGCCGGCACTTGCCCCTGCATTCAATCTCTCTTTTCCAAGGTTCCTTGCTGCCTGTGCTTGCTTCTCGATAAGTTCTAAAGCATCCTTAGAGGCTTTAACTGCTTCTTTTCCCGTAAGGGTTGCAATCAGTTCTTTTTGCTTTTCAATTACGATATCGAGAACCTTTACATAGTTCTCATAATTCTTCTTAGCCTCGTTGTAGTCTGAATAATCAGCAGCGAACATATCGGCTATTTTGGTTGCAATCTGCAACGCTGCTCCAATGATAGCAAGTATTACGGATGCTTTCTCAACAGCTTGGATCGAGGCAGATGCCGCTTGCGCAGTTCCAGCCATGGCCTGTGATGATCCATTAGCAAGAGTGACAATACCATCAACCATTTGCAGCGTTGCCGTTGAGATTCCACCTGCGGCAGATATAATCTCTCCGGCAGTTCCTTCAACAGTGTCTCCTATATCATCGAATTGCCTTTCCACCTTTGAAAGAGTTTTATATAAGTCCTGCCACTCTTTGTTGCTCCGTCTGTCTGGCGAAGTTTTTGCTTTCTCTGATTTTTCGCTAATGGTGTTTTTCAAAGAGGTAACTTTCGCCCTCTGACTTGCCAATCCTGTATCTTTTGGATTGAGAAATTCGGATCGCTGAAGCTCTTGCTCGGCTTGTACAAGCATTTCTTGTAGTTTATTCAAGCTAAGGTTGGTTATTCCGTCAGCCCACGATTTAAAAGACTCTTCACGCATGGCAAACTCACTATCAATCGCTTTTAATGCTTCATCCCTTTGATAGTCATATTCGGCAAGAGTTTCGCTTGATGCACCCGATTTACTCAGGAGTTCTCTTTCTTTTTGGT
>POVV01001164.1_pt1 | contig 10581 bp, 10 predicted proteins | sample 1560271 | NCBI WGS metagenome assembly POVV01 (sample SAMN08337232, study PRJNA429181) | Bioreactor metagenome, whole genome shotgun sequencing project. | biome: cows' rumen and soil; feature: anaerobic; isolation source: anaerobic chemostat enrichment culture, galacturonate as sole carbon... | reverse complement strand
TACTGGAACTACTCGTTTTTTTACTCATGATAGCGAATGTTTTGATAGTTAATAAATATACTCGTTTTTATCAAAACACTTAAGTCGAAATCAAGACAATCGGTAAACTTTATGCTGAAGATATACAGTACGAGGATGTCTTTTTCCCAGCAATGGATGGCGTAATTTTGGAGGGTTGGTTTATTCCAGCCGATTCTGATAAGGTTATTATTTGTAACCATATGGCACCGGGTAACAGAGCAGGATGGCCGGGAAACAGAGAACCTTATCATTCAATAAATCCTGTTGAAGTAAATTTTATCCCCGAATTTAAAGTATTGCATGATGCAGGTTACAATGTTCTTGCATACGATTTAAGAAATCATGGGAGAAGTGGTCAAGGAAGTGGTGGAGTTGTTGGTAACGGTTTTCTTGAGTATCGTGATATAATTGGTTCAATTCGATACATGAAGAATCGCCCCGATACAAAACACATGACCATAGGTCTTCGTAGCGTATGTATGGGTGCAAATTCTACTATTACTGCAATGGCAAAACATCCGAAAGAATTTTCAGAAATTAAAGCAATGGTAGCACCACAACCCATTTCATTAAGTGCTTTTGCGAAGAAATTCTTCGAAACAATGGGTGTAGAGAATGGAATGGAAATGTATGCGAAAGGTATTTTTGAAACTTCAGGTTTACATCTTGAAGACCTTTCTCCATTAAAATTTGCTCATGCTGTAAAAGTTCCAACATTGATGACACAGGTTCATGAAGATTCTGGTACGTATCCGGAAGATGTACAAGCAATTATTGACGCACTTGGTTCGGAAGAGAAAAAATTGTTTTGGATTGAAGGAACTACACGTCGCTTCGATGGTTATAATTATGCTGGTCAACATCCAGAATTAATGCTGGAGTGGTTTGATAAGTATATGAAGTAATTTTCTTTAACTGTTGAAAAGCAGTTTTCATTAGTCAACTATTTATAAAAAATAAAGCGATTCAATTTCAATATTGTTTCGCTTTTCTTTTGTTTATCTTTTTAATTAAGACCTCCCCTCAATTCTTCAAACACATGACTGTTTCCAAAGAACAATCGAAAAATGCTTTGTTTGATATTATTATAGATAATACGAAAAACAAACACGCTTTATTGTAAAAGTAACTAAAAAAATACAAACTATTACTTATATACATTTACCTGATTTTGTAGAACATCGTTGCAAACTTGTTTCAGATTACTTAAATTTGTTACTAATTTATGGTAAGTTGTGCAACAGGCATAATCGCCAGAAATCAGAGATTAAGCGTCTCCTGTTAATTGAATGTTACAGTGATAAATATTAGATGAAGAGTTTGAATATGAGAATAGTAAGCAAAGCAATTATAGTATTGATGTTTTCAGTCATTGGAATCAATACGGCATGGGGCGAAAAAGAAATTAAAATTATCAGTCCCAACAAACAGGTTTCCGTTTTGGTTTCTGTTACCAATGAAGGGCGACTTTCATACGCTATCAAATCTAATGGCGCTCAAGTGTTGGAAACATCACCTTTAGGGATTGTGGTCGATGGTATTGATTTAGGGAATGGTGCAAAAATTGTATCTAAACCAGCTTACACTAGAATAGATGAAAACTATGCGATTTTGGGAAATCATTCCGTTGCATACAATCGTTGTAATGAAGCTGTAATACCCATTGAAACGGTAGGAAAAGCTTATAAACTTATCGTTCGTGTGTATAATGACGGGGTTGGTATCCGGTATACTTTACCTGAAGGCTCCAAGCACATCGACCGTGAAAATACGTCATGGAATCTTCCGGAAAAAACAAAGAAAGTAGTATGGTTGGATTTTAGTCAATGTTACGAAGAACTAAGCTATGTAACGGCATTAGAAAAAATACCGCAAGATAAACCGGTGATGGGGCCTATTACTTTTGAAGTTGAAGGGCATTTTCTTTCGATTTCCGAAGCTGATTGCGAAACCTTTTCTGATATGGCATTTACTCGAAATGACAACCTACTGAAAGCAACCTTCCCTTTTGCTAAAGACGGGTGGGATATTGGACGAAGAACGGATGATAGAGTAACTGTTTTAGCGGGCACGTATTTGGGATATCAGGTATCGCCAAAGTATTTCATTCTCAGGACGCAGCATGTGAGGGAATCCTTAAAGGAAAGGTAGTTGCCGGCGATGTTGTCGTTATTACTTACGAAGGCCCGAAAGGCGGACCGGGAATGCAAGAGATGCTATACCCTACTTCCTATATCAAATCCAGGCACTTAGGCAAAGAATGTGCTCTCATTACAGACGGGCGTTTTTCAGGAGGTACTTCGGGCCTCTCTATCGGGCACGTTTCTCCCGAAGCTGCATCAGGCGGAGCTATTGGATTGGTAAAAGATGGGGATATCATCGAAATAGATATACCTAATCGTTCGATTAACGTGAAATTATCGGATGACGAACTGGAAGCCCGTCGCCAAGAGGAGTTATCCAAAGGTACATTCGCATTCAAACCCAATAGAGAACGTAAGGTGTCGAAAGCCCTTAAGGCATATGCCAGCATGGTGAGTTCGGCTGATTTGGGAGGAATAAGGATAATAGAATAAGGAAAATATGGATGATGAATCTTTGGACGAAATTAAAGAAGAAGCTTTATATAGTGTTTATTTTGATCGTAACGAAGATTACTATTTCAGATGTTTAGAAAAAGTAAGAAGAGGTGTAATTATTGATTTTAATTTCTATGCATTCATAGCCAATGTATTTTGGTTGAGTTATAGAAAAATGTATTGGGAATTCGCTATTATATCTCTTATAATTATAAGCTTAGCCATATTTAGTATAATGTTTGATGTCTCTTTCTTATTATTATATTTTAGCACCTGTTTTATTTTAGGATTTATTGCTAATTATTTGTATATAAGAAAAGCAATCAAAATTGTTGAAAAAAGTGAGGAGTATGAAAGAATAGGTGATAGATTTACGTATTTGAGAAAAAAAGGAGGTATAAGTTTTTTTCTATTACAGTTTATTCTACCCACTATTATCTTTTTAATTATTGTATTATTAATTTCATTATTTATATAGTTTATGAAAGAAATAACAGGAAGCGAAGCTCTTATCCAATCGTTGATCAACGAGGGAGTAGATACAATTTTCGGATATCCGGGAGGTGCTATAATGCCCGTATTCGATTGTTTATATGACTATAAAGATAAGATAAACCATATTCTCGTCCGCCATGAGCAAGGTGCAACCCACGCGGCACAAGGATATGCCCGAACATCGGGAAAAACCGGAGTTGCTCTCGTCACATCGGGCCCCGGTGCAACCAATACGGTAACGGGTATTGCCGATGCCATGATAGACAGTACGCCGCTTGTTGTCATTTCAGGCCAGGTAGCTTCTTCCTTGCTGGGAAGCGATGCTTTTCAGGAAGCCGATGTTGTAGGTATTACTCAGCCTATCACTAAATGGGCGTATCAAATCCGTCGCGCTGAGGACATTCCCTGGGCAGTCGCAAGAGCCTTTTATATTGCATCAAACGGCCGACCGGGACCAGTTGTTCTTGATATAGCTAAAGATGCACAATTCGGCAAATTAGATAATTACGAATACAAAAAAGTAAACTTTATCCGTAGTTATCAACCTAAGCCACTAATTAGAATAAGTGAAATAGAGACTGCCGCAACAATTATAAACGAAGCTAAAAAACCGTTAGCTTTGGTCGGACAAGGGGTCATACTTGGAAATGCAGAGAAAGAGTTACTCACTTTTCTTGAAAAAGCAGGTATTCCTGCAGCTTCAACAGTATTGGGGCTTTCCGCCATTCCATCAAATCATCCATTACATGTCGGCATGTTAGGAATGCATGGTAATGTAGGCCCTAACCTGAAAACGAATGATTGCGATGTCCTTATCGCAATCGGGATGCGGTTTGACGACCGTGTTACCGGAGATTTGAAAACTTATGCAAAACAGGCGAAAGTTATCCACTTCGATATAGATAAAGCTGAAATCAATAAAAATGTACTCGTTACAGCCCGTGTACTAGGCGATGTAAAAGATTCATTACCGGCAGTTACGGAATTGTTGACTAACAATAAACATTCTGATTGGCTGGATGAATTTAAAGCATGCTATAAAAGAGAATATGATGTTGTTATCGAAAATGAGCTATACCCTAAATCAGGTCAGCTGAAAATGGGAGAAGTTATCAATAAGGTATCGGAAGCAACAGGTAACGATGCCGTTCTGGTAACAGATGTAGGACAACATCAGATGATGGGAGTTCGTTATTTCAAATATTCCCAGAGCCGTAGCGTGGTAACATCAGGAGGATTAGGTACAATGGGATTCGGCTTACCTGCTGCCATAGGAGCTAAATATGGGACCCCCGATCGTACTGTATGCCTTTTTGTGGGCGATGGCGGTATGCAAATGACTATTCAGGAGTTGGGTACTATCATGCAGTACAATGTAGATGTAAAGATCATTATATTGAATAATCATTTCCTCGGTATGGTACGTCAATGGCAGGAATTATTTTTTAAAGAAAGATATTCTGAAACAGTAATGACTAACCCCGACTTTGTAAAGATAGCCGAAGCTTATAATATTCAGGCCAAGAAAGTCGAAAGACGGGAAGATCTGGATGCTTCCATTGCTGAAATGCTGAATCATAAGGGTGCGTACTTACTCGATGTACAGGTAGAAACAAAGGGAATGGTATATCCGATGGTGCCGGCTGGTACATGTGTTACCAATATATTGTTAGGAAACGAATAAAAATGAATATCATGGAAGATAAAACATTATATACAGTAACTATATTTTCAGAAAACACAGTTGGTTTGTTGAGTCAGGTAACATCTGTTTTCACACGCCGCCAATTAAATATCGAGACTTTATCGGTATCCCCTTCGGCATTGGAAGGAATACATAAATTTACCATTACCGTTTATTGCGACGAAGATATGATAAAGAAGGTCGTTCTTCAAATCGATAAGCGTGTGGATGTATTGAAGTCGTATTACAATACCAATGACGAACTTATACATCAGGAAATTGCATTATATAAATTATCCACTCCTGATTTTTTGAAAATAGAATCGGTCGAAGGGCTTATTCGTAAATACAATGCCCGTATTTTGGATATAAACGAAAATATCGTCGTGCTGGAAAAAACCGGACATTATCAGGAAACTCAAAGCCTATTTGAGGAGCTGAGTAAAACGATCGGCGTTCTGCAATTTATCCGTTCAGGGCGTGTCGCTATTACTAAATCAAAAATAGAGCGTTTGAGCGATATGCTCTCCAAATTGGATAAAGAATATAAACCTAAAGAATAAAATAATGGTCGAAATAATCGGTAGGTACGAATTTACCATAGACGCTTATTTGACAGACTTTAGAGGAAAAGCCACCCTCCCTATGATTGAAGGATTTATGTTGCAGTCGGCAACAAAACATGCTGAAGAACGTGGATTTGGGTATTCATCGATGACTTCGATGCAAAGAGCATGGGTGCTATCGCGTATGGCTATCGAGATTTTTGAATATCCTAAGAATGATACAATTATGGTTGTCAAAACGTGGGTAGCCAATGTGAACAGATTGTTTACTGAGCGTTATTTTGCGTTTGAAGATGAAAGCGGCAAAGAAATCGGTTATGCCAAATCTCTTTGGGCATCTATCGACCTGAAAGCAAGAAAGCCGACTAATGTCTTGGAATTGGATGGTTTATCTGAATATATAACAGAAAAAGCAAACCCGATAGACGGTTTAACAAAGATTCCGGCATTGAAAGATGATTATGAACGGGCATCTGATTTTATAGTGAAATATAGCGATGTCGATATCAATAAGCATATTAATAGTATGAAATACATTGAACACTTTGTAGATGTATTTGACATCGAGATGTTTAGAGAAAAAGAAATTCGTCGCATAGAAGTCAACTATATATCGGAAGGCCAGTATGGAACAAAAATAGACATACTTAAGCAAGAAGAAGCAGACAACACCTTTATCTTGGAAATGCGAGCCGGAGATGTAAGTGTTTGTTCTACCAGAATAATATGGAAATAAATTAATTATAATACTTATTTTAAAATCAATAAAAGAAGAATAAAATGGCAGAAATGAATTTTGGAGGAGTAGTAGAAAATGTAGTTACTCGTGAAGAATTTCCGTTGGAAAAAGCAAGAGAAGTATTAAAAAATGAAACGATAGCTGTTATTGGTTACGGAGTGCAAGGCCCTGGACAGGCTTTAAATCTTCGCGACAATGGATTCAATGTTATTATCGGTCAACGTAAAGGCGGTAAAACATGGGAAAAAGCTATTGCTGACGGTTGGGTTCCGGGAGAAACGCTTTTCGATATCGAAGAAGCTGCTGAAAAAGGAACAATTATTCAGTATTTACTATCCGATGCTGCTCAGATAGAAGTATGGCCTCGCCTGAAACCATATCTTACAGCAGGTAAAGCCTTGTATTTCTCTCACGGATTTGGTATTACATATAAAGAGCGCACAGGTATCATCCCTCCTGCCGATATCGATGTTATACTTGTTGCCCCTAAAGGTTCGGGTACCAGCCTTCGTCGTATGTTTCTCGAAGGACGTGGCTTGAATTCAAGCTATGCCATTTTCCAAGATGCAACAGGACGTGCATTCGAAAGAACTGTATCGTTAGGTATCGGTGTAGGTTCAGGTTATTTGTTTGAAACAGATTTCAAACGTGAGGTATATTCTGACCTTACAGGAGAGCGTGGTACACTGATGGGAGCAATTCAGGGAATTCTTTTGGCTCAGTATGAAGTGTTACGTGAAAATGGACAATCTCCATCAGAAGCATTCAACGAAACAGTTGAAGAATTAACTCAATCTTTGATGCCTTTGTTTGCTGAAAAGGGAATGGACTGGATGTATGCCAATTGTTCTACAACGGCTCAACGTGGAGCTCTCGATTGGATGACTCCTTTCCACGATGCCACCAAACCTGTATTCGCAAAGCTATACTCGGAAGTTGCTAATGGCAATGAGGCTCAACGCTCTATCGACACGAATTCAAAACCTGATTACCGTGAAAAACTGGAAGAAGAACTGAAAGCTCTTCGTGAAAGTGAAATGTGGCGTACAGGTGCAGTTGTTAGAAAACTAAGACCTGAAAATAACTAAGTCTAAATCTCCTGTAGATTTTAAACTCTAAAAAATAGTCCAAGTATAGAAAACATATACTTGGACATTTTTTATTTTTTGCTTGACAGAGGAATTCTGCCGTTCTTTTTTTCATACCTTTTGTTTAAATAAAAACAAGAACCCGAAGAAGACATTAGAAGTTGGTGATAAGGTACATTTGGTATCGGGTCCTTGATTTTTATTATTTTCGCCAGCCTTTGGCCTGTTTACGAAGTCGATCCAATGAATTTACGCTAGATCGGACTGTATCTACCTTTTGTACTGCTTTAGGAGCTTCTCCTTCAATTTTTACATGAGGCGTTTCTTTTCGTTTAGGTAACATGGCTACAAATTTATTGTACGCAGTTTGTAAATGTACCGCCTCTTCTGGATTCAAATCGATGTCCTGATAACCCTGAGCATAATGAACAGTAAATTTTTTGATAGGATTGTTCCCCATAAATGACAAATCTCCTCCGAAAATGATTCTGATGTCTGCCGTTTTCTGGGCTATAGTACTCATTCGCCTGGCTTTAGCATATCTTGCTGCCCTGAGCTCATATTTCCCGTTGTTATTGGTAACACAGTCAAGTTTTTCATTTTTATAATATTCCACAGGTACAGCTTCTTCGAATACTGCATCTGTAAACATATATTTCAGAGAAAGATGCATAAATTGCGCTCCTTCTTCCGACATAAACCTGACAGAAATCATAGGATCTTTAAAACGTGGCTTCTTTTGCAACTTACCCAACGATATAGCTTCCCATTCCGATGTAATAGCATCTTTAGACTCAGTTTGAGCAAAAGCTGATAATGCTATAACTGAGAACATTAATATCAATACAGTTTTGATAAAATTCATATTATTTGTCTTTTTATGTTAGTTAGTACTTACTTAATCGTGGCCACAAGTTAATCCTATCAGCCAATTCGCTTACCTCTGAATCAAGTCTTATCCTATTATGCAAATCCGGATCTAACTTACAGGCTTTTATTAATCGCTTAGCCGCCTCTTTATCATCTTTTTTCCGAGCAAATATAATTGCTGACAGATATTCATTCTTTGGCGATTCGGGCAATTTATCCAGCACACTTAGAGCTTTGTCATTATATCCCATACATACTAAACACAAAGCCGTATTATAATCGCCATAAGAAGCCAGTATTTCAATGGCATCCATATATTCTCCGTTCTTCAACAAGCGCACAGCGTTTGCATAATCCTCACGATAAGTCTCCCGGATCGTATCTTTATCTATATCAGTACGGCTTAGTTCAACATAGTAGTCAATCCTGTTCAGTTTCGGATATATTTCATCACGTATAATCTTATAATCATTCGGATATTTCTTCTTTATCGTCTCTTCTGTCTGATCGGGATAAACAGCCGTAGTCAATGAATCCAGTATTGCCGCAGCATTGGGCAGATCGGTTCTTTGTTGTATCTCTTTCACCAGGGAGCTCCAATCCTCACCTTTATTTTTTACTACAATATGTGCACCTATTTTACTTTTCAAGTACGCTGAAATGGCATCACCACGACGTTGTGACTGTTCTTGATTAGACTGCCAGTCTCCCGACAAATCCACACTATTGTTTATAATAATACTATCTACAGAATACTCGGATTTAGAGGTATAAGTGTTGTATGCTTCCAATAGTTTATCGAAAGTACCTTTATTAATACTTTCGTCATACTGATGACTTTTGCGAGTTTTATAGTTCGGATAAGCAGTTCCCTTGTCAAAAAGAAATTTATGAAGTTTTTTCCTCTCGGTAACAAGGCTCTCGTCGGCTAATTGCGATAAAGACGCAATAAAGTAAGTAAGGGTGTCCGTTGTGGGAAAATCAAAGACAGAACGATCAATAGCCTCAGCTTTCGATTCCAGCACTATCTTAAGATTCTTCATGCCCGGCTTTACTTTCCACGGCTGACGATAATGGTAAACGACATCATTCTCCGCCGTTATCACAGTATCTATCTTGAGCCCTACCCGACTCGAACGATAAGGAAATTCTACAATTTCTTTAAATATATCATCCTTTCGATTCATATTCAGCTCATTAAGAACTATTTCATCTATCATATAGTGATGCTTCGCAATCCTGGCCGAATCTTCTCCCGTGAATGCTTTCGCACGAATATCTCTCAAGGTGAGTTTCTTTTCATGTATTTCCCGGTATTTGCGCGGAACATGACTTCTTTTCAGTATACTGTCTTTCTGCGCATGTAAGTTTACATCTACATTAACGCTATCCAGCCAATGCAATGAGAACATATTCTTCAGGAAGGTAGTGTAATCTTTTTTATATTTTGCATCATATTTCTCATGAAGTCCATCCGTAGGTTTTCCTTTTTCATTATTCTTAATTGTCTGATTTTCTGCTTTACGCCAGTATTTGCTATACATATGTTTTTTGTGACGCATAGCAAGTGCTTCCATACTCAGAAATTCCATCTCATTCATCTTTTTCCAGTCTTCATAACCTTTTATCAGGTCGTACTGATTCCGGTAATCATTAAAGTTGCGTCGCTGTACCTTCTCTATTTCTTTATACAAGCTCTTCCAATTTACAAATAATGAGTCGTAGGCCGAAGGATCAACGATGGTAGACAGAAAGTCTTCGTAAGCTTCGTAATCTCCTACCTGCTTATCTTTAAATCCCTCTCCCATCAAGACTACTGTATCTAAGCGACAGATAGAGTCCCCGTCAATCAGTTTAGGCATAAGAATCAAACGCCAATTGGGATCTAAAATATCAACGGGTGCTATAATATTGAAATCGAGATTTACCTTACCGTCGCGTTCAGGAGCAAAATGTGACCTCACCTTGATAACAACTTCCGATAATTTATAAACCTTACTTGTATCCAGCTTGGATGCGCTACTGGCAAAAACTTCATTGTCATCCAGCGTCTGATCTTCCATATTTGTAAATGAAACCTCCTCAGAGATTGTTCTAGGTCCTCCCTGACCCTGCAGGCCTCCACCACTTAAAAAATCTATTTCAGGCTTTGTTGTCTGCATAAATAGTCGTTCGATCTCTATTTGACTACGCATTTTATTCGGAGAGCAAGAAATAAACATGACGAATACAACTGCTACAGCGAGTAATAACAATAAGACGAATGACGATATATTTGATTTACTTTTATTTTCCATTTTTCAATTTATTCCTTCGATATTTTTTACTTTGAGGATATACTCAATCTCAGTCTCGGTATTTTAATACGTATTTGTTCGCCTCTCGAAGTTCCGGAGTAGCCTAAAACCACTTCTGTTACTTTTGGGCTCGCATCCTTATATGTGTACTCCGGATCGCACAGATATTGTTCTTCTATCACCCAATCCTGACCGATATTTCGTGGATTTTTTGTTTGTTCCGTAGCATTTTTCCGATAAAG
>POVV01001163.1_pt1 | contig 10618 bp, 6 predicted proteins | sample 1560271 | NCBI WGS metagenome assembly POVV01 (sample SAMN08337232, study PRJNA429181) | Bioreactor metagenome, whole genome shotgun sequencing project. | biome: cows' rumen and soil; feature: anaerobic; isolation source: anaerobic chemostat enrichment culture, galacturonate as sole carbon source...... | reverse complement strand
ACAGGATTGTGCTGATGGATAAAGGGAGTATTGTGGAAGAGGGACAACCCTCCGAGGTATTTGTTAAGCCGGTTTCGGATATTGGCAGACAGTATCAGGAACTGATTGAATACCAGATGAATACCCAAGCGCAGAGCCTTGCCGGCAGGCGGTAGGGTTATAGCGAATGGCTGGCACGGGATTATTCCAATGCCAGCCATTCTTTTTATTTTGGTAGAAAGTATAACTTTCAAGCAGACCAGGGTGGCATGATTTCGTCTTTCACCAGGACCGGTGTGAGCGGTGTTTTCCTTATGCCAGATTGTTGCAATTTATACAGAGATGTACAAATATTATTGAATTTATAATGTAGTTCAGTGTAAAATAAAGGTAGATTTTGCAACAACAATAGTTTGCACCTTTATATTGTTTTAGTAAAAAACATCGTATTTTTGTAATTTTGGTGAAAATTTTGAATGCTTCCGAACTGTTCATTAAATAACCTTGGATATAATTTCTATTGGAGGAGTTTATGAGCAAATTGCGTGCAGTAATGTTTGGTACCCCAGCTATATACTGGAATGCCAATAAGGTCATTTTCCCGTTTGCAAAAATGGAAGCGATGCTATATTACTTGTTAGTTACAGGTGAAACAACGAGAGAAAAACTAGCAACATTGTTTTGGGGTGAAATGGAGGATACGGCAGCTAAGAAAAATCTGCGAAATACAATCTATTTAATTAAGAAAATGCTGTCGCCTGAGTTGTTAATTACACCAACGAGAACAACCATTTCGGTTAATCCTAACCTCATTCAAACTACTGAGGTGGAGTTGCTTAATAAACTGGAGTTAAAATCCTTTCTAAGTATATATCATGGAGATTTTTTGGAGGGTTTTTACTGTAAGGATACAGAGGGTTTTGATGAATGGGTTATCTTAGAACGGGGGAAATTTAAAGAAAAGATAACGGGATGTCTTACTAAGAGTATAGTCAATTCTATGCAGGACAAAGATTATGTTGCGGCAAAGCAATATATAAATTACTTGATTAAAATTGATGAGTATAATGAAAGTGCTTATCGTGTGTTGATGAGAATTTATGAGAGTGAAGGGGCATTTTATAAAGTACTTGCCATTTATTATGAATTGAAAAAAAAATTTGCGGAAGAACTTAATTTGCAACTAAGCGCTAAAACTCAGGAAATCTATAATAGAGTAAAGGAAAAAAGAGTTGTCAAAACCAAGGTGCCGGAATTTCCTAAATGCTGGTTTTTTGGCAGAGATAAGGAAGTACAGGTTTTATGCAGAGTTATTGATAATTTTTGTTTGAATCGTCGCTGTAAGCAGATGGTGCTGCTGCAGGGTGAGGAAGGGGTCGGGAAAACAACCATAATAAAGCACTTGTTTGAAAACACACCGAGAGAGAATTTCTGTGTTTTATGGACTCAATGCTATCAAGCGGAATCAGGTTATTCTTATAAATCATGGAGTAGTATTTTTTTACAGATCATGAACCTGTTGCGTAAAAATAAAATTGTGATTCCGCCATTATGGCATAAAGTAATATCTTACATTTTTCCGGCAACGGAAACCGGTGATACCATAGATAACAGGGAATCTTTTATGGTGGCATATGAATTCAACCCAACTATGGTTGAGGAGATCATGTGTGGTGTTTTAGGCAAACTGGCAAAGCACCAGCGCATTATTATTGTCATTGATGACATTCACTGGATGGACAGCCAGGGATTTTCGGTACTGCACCAGGTTTTACGTATTCACGGTGGTGAATTTCTTTGTATTGCGACATGTCATACTGAGCATGTAAGCCGGATAGAAAAAAATTTATGGAATTTTGAACGGGATGAATTTATTGAAAAAATGATAATTGAGCGCTTTAACTTGGAAGAGGTAGCTGAGTTGATGGCGGTAAGCTTACCTGCAGATACGGCCAATTCCGAACTGCAGCACAAACTTTATGATTATACCGGTGGTAATGCGCTGTTTTTGATGGAATGCATGAACTTACTGGAGGCAGGACAAGAATTGAACGGTGGTTCTCTCCGGATGCAGGGAGTGCTGAAGGAACGCATTGGCAATCTTTCTATAAATGCCCGAAAAGTACTGGAAGTAGCATCAATATTTTTCAAAGATTCCGGCTATACTGAATTATTAAATATATCTAAAATGGATGAATTTGAATTGGTTGAGTCTATTGAGGAATTAACTAAGAAAAAACTGATAGTAAAGACAGGTAATTCAGGGCAGCAAGGGCGTAGGTTTAAATTTTATAATTTGCAGATTCAGAGCTTTGTGTACAAACAATTGTCATCACCAAGGCGGGAATTGCTGCATAAATGTGTGGGATTAGAGTTGGAGAGGCAAGTCCAAAGCGGCTCACAAACTAAAGATATATATGAAGCTATTTTATACCACTATACACAAGCAGATGAGAAAATTAAAGTGCTTGAATATACGGTGAAGCTAGCTGAAAAATACTTCTGTCCCCAGTATGAGTTGTTCCCGGAGTTAACGGAATATTATCCCGCCGGCTACGCTGGAGTCAAAGAAAGCCACCGTCAAACAATTGGCTATTTAGAAAAAATCGAAGAATTGCTGCAGATAATGGCGACAGAGAATGCCGATGATGAGCAGTTGGCTTTATACAAAATAGCTTATTGGGAAATGATGGGCCGTCATTATATTTGGAGTGGTGAACATTTACTGGGGATAAAAATGATTCATCAATTGCTGCGTTTGGCTTCAGTCAAAGGAATTCAGGATTACTTACTCAAAGGTTGTCAGCAGATGGTTTTTTTCGGTATTCAGGTTAATAAGCCCAGCATTATTAAAAAGTATGCTGAAAAACTTTTACAAATAGCTGAAGAGGCTAATTTAACGGAAAAAAAGGCGATGGCACTACGTTTCATGGGAATTGCCGCTGCCTTGCGCCACGAACCGGAACAGGCAGAGCGATACTACCGCCAGTCAATCGGCATGTTTAAAAAGCTGGCCATGCACAATAACCGCTATAGCCTTAATATTGCAGCAGCATACAATTATATCGGCAATCTACGGCGGGACGCTCATAATTTAGAGGAAGCTCTTACCTATTATGAGCAGGCCGTCAAATTTGCCGGACACAAAAGAAGCAGTGAAGGAGTAGCCGTGTTTTATGTAAATGCCGGTTATGCGGCATTTATACTGGGTGATTTTGATAAAGCACACCAATATATGAGTGAAGCTCTCGCAGTAGGGGATGGCTTTGGTGATAATCGCGGTTATTGGTGCTCCCGGAGCTATTGTATCCTTTATTGCGTTCTGGCCATAATTGGCGTTCGGGAAAACCGTTGTCATGAAGGCCGTATGTATTTAAATAAAGCCGATGAATCTTTAGGCAGATATCATGATAATTACCAGAAAGGATTGGTGCTTACAACCAAAATAGAAATCAGGCAGGTCATGGACAAGAATCCGGTTGTAGCCGATGTTTTTGGGGATTATTTGACGCTGTCAATCCAGGAGTACTATGAGCAGATACGAACCATTTTTAATAATTTAGGTGAAGTTCCGGCAATTGCGAGATTGGGTGCGATTGCGTTAAGCTTCTAAAACAATTGATTTAGTCAAAAAAGAGCTGTGTTGAAGTCTAATTCAACACAGCTCTTTTTTTGACAATGATTAGACGCTTATTTTCTAAAGTAATAAATATAAGTCAGAATAATGAGAATAGGCAGTAAATCTGACCAAGAGAAAAAGGAAAAGGAGGGCTGCGTAACTGTCAAAGCAGCGCAATTCGCAAGAAAATAATTTGTGGGGGAGTGGATTGTATTGAGTTCCCAACTTGGTGTGAATCCTAATAAGCCTACCGGTAACGAGAATAGTGCAATTCTTAAGTTTCTTATTCTTAGCGTCTTTGGAATCGTTTTTTTCTTTGTACCCCTAATAAATGGCGATACTCCTTTAATGTACTCTATCAGCACCTTGAAAAAAGCGATGGGGAAAGCGTTGCCGGCTTTCACCGTGTTTGTATCTGTTGGTCTGTTAATCGTGAGTCTGCTGAACAGTACCAAGAAAGTTTCCATTTTACCTCAATATCTTGGCAAAGATGGGCTAACTTCTAAAATACTGTATGTACTGGGGGCAGCTTTTGGCCTAATGGTATATTTCAATGTCGGACCGCAATATATAATCCACCCTGACAGCGGTGGACTGGCTCTGATATTGGCTGGTTCTATTTTGCTTACCGTACTGTTAGCCGGGTTTGTGGTAACCTTTATCGCGAATTTTGGCTTGTTGCAATTTGTGGGGACACTGATTGAGCCGTTAATGCGGCCGGTCTATAAGCTTCCCGGTTATGCTGCCGTGGATGCCGCCACCTCTATTGCCTGCTCTGCTGCGGTTGATGTTTTTTTGGCCAATAAAATCTATTTAAACAAGCTTTATACTAAAAGAGATGTTGCGGTAGTTGCTTCTAATTTTACCATCTGCAGTTTGGGTTTTTTCGTGGTGCTTTGCGATATCGCAGGTATTCCGGAGATGTATGGGAGGGTAGCGCTGACATCCTTTATTATCGCTTTCTTAATGCCTATCATTACAATAAGGATTCCGCCGCTTTCCAGTATTCCCAATGAATATGTTGACGGTACACCCTGGGTGGGAGATCAAGATGAGCACGCGGGTGACCGCCGCTCTGTACTAAAGCGAGCCTGGGATTCTGCTATTGAAACTGCCGATACGGCAAGCTTGAGAATTATCGCAGACGGTTTGGTCGAGGCACTGGTTTTTTCTGTTAAGGTTTCAGCCTATGTATTATCTATTGCTACCCTGGCGTTGGCGGTGAGTACATTTACTCAGGTGTTTCAATGGATCGGAGCCCCTATTGCCCCTGTTTTATCTCTGTTTGGGATTCCCAATGCTGCCGAAATTGCTCCCTCTGTTTTAGTAGGTGTTGCTGAAATAGCTCTTCCGGCTCTGTTAATCGCAGGCCAGGATGTTGCTCCGGCAGCCAGCTTCTTTATTGTTGTTTTGTCCACTGTTCAAGTAATATTTTTTACCGAAAGTGCTAACGCCATTATGGAATCCGATATTCCCTTAGGTTTTTGGCAATTAATCGTCATATTTTTGGTAAGAACAGTAATCGCGATTCCGATGGTGGCACTAGCCATGCATCTGTTGTTTTGAAACAGCTTTACGCGGTAGATTTACAGTAAGTATAACGATATACCGTCAATATGGAGGTGAACAAAATGGGTGGAGTTTTACAAGGTATAAGGGTATTGGATTTAACCCGGGTATTGGCAGGGCCTTTTTGCACATTGCAGTTGGCTGATATGGGAGCCGAGGTAATCAAGATTGAACGCCCCCAATTTGGGGATGATACGCATTTCTTTGGACCGTTCAAAAATGGTGCCAGCGGCTACTTTATTATGCTAAACCGGGGGAAAAAGGGGATTACCCTGGATTTCAAAAAGCCCCAAGCAGTAGAAATATTCAAGGAAATGGTTAAACAGGCAGATGTCGTAGTGGAAAACTTCAAGCCGGGTGTCATGGATAAGCTGGGTATCGGCTATGCAGAATTGAAAAAGATTAATCCGCGTATTATTTATGCCGCCATTTCCGGATTTGGACAGTATGGCCCGTATTGGGAAAGGCCAGGCTACGATATCCTGGCGCAGGCCATGGGCGGTTTAATGAGCATTACCGGTTTTCCCGATAATCCGCCTACCAGAGTAGGGAGCTCTGTGGGAGATTTAAGCGCAGGAATGTATGGTGCTCTGGCGATCATGATGGCGCTCTTTTCCCGGGAGAGGACGGGAAAAGGACAATTGGTGGATGTAGCCTTAATGGATTCCATCTTTTCTTTCTGCGAAACCAATGTGGTTCGATATACTATGGGCGGCGTCACACCCGGAAGGGTGGGCAGCCGGCATCCATTGAGCGCTCCGTTTGATATCTACCAGGCCAAGGATGGCTATGTAGTGATTGCGGTAGCCAACGAGTCTTTGATGGCTAAATTGTTTAACTTGATGGATAGACCGGAACTGCATAAGGATCCCCGTTTCGAAACAGATGCGAAAAGGTCGGAGCATGATCAAGAGCTCAAAGCGGTTATCGAAGCTTGGCTGGCCGATTATACGGTGGAACAGGCGGTAGCGGCAATGCTGGCGCAAGGCGTGCCCAGTTCCCCGGTATTCACTATACCCCAGGTTTGCAATGATCCCCATCTTGCTGCCCGGGAAATGCTGGTAGAGATTGAGCATCCGGTAGCGGGAAAAGTGCTTATTCCGGGAAATCCCATGAAGTTATCTGAGACACCGGCAGCTGTCAGCGGTACTGCGCCAACGCTCGGACAGCATAACCGGGAGGTTCTGGCCTCACTGTTGGGTTATGATGCCGACAGAGTAACTAAATTAGAAAGAAACGGAATCATTTGAAAAATTAAGATAAGGGGCTGAGGATATGGAGTTTAAGTATACGGAAGAACAACAGGATTTTAAAAATACGGTGCACGACTATGCGGTGGAAGTGCTGGCACCCCGGGCTGTCGATATTGATAAAAATAATGAGTTTCCTCTGGAAACAATTAAGGAGCTTGCTAAGTACGATCTTATGGGCATTGCTTATCCGGAAGAATTAGGCGGGGTTGGGGCAGACGCTATTTGCGAAGCCATTGCCGTAGAAGAAATCACATATGGCTGTGCGGCTACCGCTTCGATACTTACCGGTCACTATCTGGGGTTTGACGCTCTTTTCTTAAGAGGCAATGATGAGCAAAAGCGCAACTATCTGACGCCTGCCATACAAGGGGAAAAACTAGCCGCTTTTTGTCTTACTGAACCTGATTCCGGCAGTGATGCCGGTTCCAGCCGAACCACGGCGGTGAGAGACGGGGATTACTATATTTTAAATGGTTCGAAGCATTTTATTACCAATGCGGCTTATGCCGATTTTATGGTAGCGTTTGCTATGACGGACAAAGCAAAAAAGACCAGGGGGATGACTGCTTTTGTCATCGAAAAGGGTATGCCTGGCATGACGATTGGCGCCGGTGACGATAAAATGGGTATCCGGGGGGCCAGAACCCATGAAGTCATTTTTGAGGACTGCCGCGTTCCGGTGGAAAATAGAATTGGTGAAGAAAATGAAGGCTTTAAAATCGCCATGCAGGTAATTGACCGCGGCCGAATTGGCATAGCTGCCATGGGGGTAGGCCTGGCTCAGGCTGCTTTGGATGCGGCGGTAAAGTATGCAAAAGACAGAGTTGTCTTTAGTAATACCCTGTCGAATTATCAGGGAATTCAATGGATGCTGGCTGAAATGGCCACAGATGTAGAAGCTGCGCGTTGGCTGACCTACTACGCAGCCGACTTGAAAGAATCCGGGAAAAAATTCTCTAAGGAAGCGGCCATGGCCAAATTGTTTACCGCCGAAGCTTCTCATCGGGTAGTACATAAAGCTCTTCAAATTCATGGTGGTTATGGCTATATGAAGGAATATCCTATTGAGCGTATGTACCGGGATCAAAGAATCCTGGAGATTTTTGAAGGTACTTCTCAAATCCAGAAAATCGTTATTTCAAATCACTTGCTTCGATAGTTGTACAGTGGTGATAGGTTACTGATAAAAATGAAGGGGAGGAATTTGCATGTTAAACAACCTGGATATTTCTAAGGCTATGGTTATTAAACTTGATGCCGGACTGCCGGAAATGCCGAATTTTATAGAAGGGATTAGAAGAGCGCCAAGCCGGGGGTTCCACCTTACTCCCTCACAGACGAAGCTGGCCCTCAAAAATGCACTTCGCTATTTGCCGGAGGAACTGCATGCCAAGGTAGCGCCTGAGTTTTTAAATGAATTGATGACTTATGGCAGGATTTATGCGTATAGATGGCGTCCAGAAGGCCGTATTTGGGGTAAACCTATTGACGAGTATCAAGGAAAATGTGTGGAAGGAAAAGCCATGCAGGTACAAATCGAGAATAACCTGGATTTTGAGGTGGCTCTTTATCCTTACGAACTGGTTACTTACGGTGAGACCGGCAGCGTTTGCCAAAACTGGCTCCAGTACCGGCTGATTAAAAAGTATTTGGAAGAGATGACCCAGGATCAAACGCTTGTTGTGATGTCAGGGCATCCCTTGGGGCTGTTTCCTTCCAAACCGGATGCACCCAGGGTTATCATTACCAATTCGCTGATGGTGGGCATGTTTGACAATCCCAGGGATTGGGAAATTGCCGAGGAAATGGGTGTTGCCAACTATGGGCAAATGACTGCCGGCGGCTGGATGTACATTGGCCCTCAGGGGATTGTGCATGGCACCTTTAATACTCTGGTTAATGCCGGCCGTAAAAAGTTTGGTGTTCCCCAGGACGGAGATCTGTCCGGTTATCTGTTTGTTTCCTCCGGTTTGGGCGGCATGAGCGGCGCTCAGCCCAAGGCAGCTGAGATTGCCAATGCTGTAGGGGTTATTGCCGAGGTTGACCATTCCCGTATTATGACCAGGTATAACCAGGGCTGGGTAAGCATGGTATCCGATAATTTGGATGAAATTTTTAAGACCGTTGATCAGCACCTGCAAGCAAAAAAAGGTATCTCAATCGCTTACCATGGAAATATTGTTGACCTGTTGGAATATGCGGTAAAAAACAATATTCAAATTCCGCTCTTGACCGACCAGACTTCCTGTCATGCCGTTTACGAGGGGGGCTATTGTCCGCAGGGCGTTACCTTTGAGGAAAGAACCAGTCTGTTGGCACAAGACCGGGAAAAATTCTGCAGTTTGGTGAACAAAACCCTTTGCCGCCACTTTGAGTTAATTAAAACCCTTACAGCCAGAGGAACATACTTCTTCGATTATGGCAATGCTTTCATGAAAGCGGTTTATGATGCCGGTGTGAAGGAAATTTCCAAGAACGGCATAGATGAAAAGGATGGGTTTATCTGGCCGTCCTATGTGGAAGACATTATGGGGCCGGAATTGTTTGATTATGGTTATGGGCCGTTTCGCTGGGTTTGCCTGAGTGGTAAGCATGAAGATTTGGTGAAGACCGATGAGGCCGCTATGTCCTGCATTGATCCTGACAGAAGAGGTCAGGACCGGGATAATTATGTCTGGATCCGCGATGCGGAAAAAAATCAAATGGTTGTCGGTACTCAAGCCCGGATTCTTTACCAGGATGCCGAAGGCCGGATGAAAATTGCCTTGAAGTTTAATGAAATGGTACGCAGGGGAGAAATCGGCCCTGTAATCATGGGACGCGACCATCATGATGTCAGTGGTGTGGACTCTCCTTTTAGGGAAACCTCCAATATCAAAGACGGCAGTAATGTAATGGCAGACATGGCCACCCAGTGTTTTGCCGGAAACTGCGCCCGGGGCATGAGTCTGGTTGCTTTGCATAACGGGGGCGGCGTAGGTATCGGTAAATCCATTAACGGTGGTTTTGGTCTGGTGCTTGATGGCAGTAAGCGGGCTGATGAAATTGTCAAGTCCTCACTTCTCTGGGATGTTATGTGTGGGGTAGCGAGAAGAAACTGGGCCAGAAACGAACATTCCATTGAAACTGCTATTGAATTCAATGAGAAATACGCAGGTTTGGGGCAGATTACCATAGCTTATGTGGCTGATGACAGATTAGTGGATGCAATGGTGGAAGAGGCATTTGCCAAGCGCTAGTGAACTGGTTTCAGCAAATTGAAACATCGGGGGTTCAGGTGGAGTGTCTGCTCCACCTGAACTAACACCGCCTATAGCGGCGGGGGTTTGGCCTAACTGACTAAGCTTAATAAACAGTAAAGGAGTCAGACTAATGGAGAAAAACTATTATGCCCAAAAACTGAATTCATCCAAGTTATTTGAGGTATATCAAACTCAGCTTGCGAGAGTGAAGCAGTATATTGATGCAGAAATAAATTTTGTGTGCAATGAGCTGCCTATTCAGGCAAAAGTACTGGAGATGGGAGCCGGTTATGGCCGAATTATGAAAGAATTAGCCCCTTTTGCAGCATCTGTTACGGGAATCGATATCTCAGAGAATTCGGTAGAGTTCGGAAAAGAATATTTAAAGGATTGCCCCAACTGTGAAATTAAAGTAATGGATGCGCATAAACTTGAGTTTAGTTCAACATTTGATGTCATATTATGTTTGCAAAACGGCATATCAGCGATGAAAGGAGACCCGCTTAATCTTATCAACCAGGGTATGCAGTTGTTATCCCGTGGCGGAAAAGCATATTTCAGCAGTTATAGCCCTAAATTTTGGGAACATAGGCTGGCCTGGTTTCACGAACAAGCCGACAAGGGTTTGCTTGGTGAAATTGATTTAGAAAAAACAAAACCAGGCATTATTGTGTGCAAGGATGGTTTTGCTGCTACTACCTATTCACAGGAGGATATGGAGCAATTCGGGCAAGCTGTTGGTTATACATATCAAATACAAGAAGTAGATAACTCCAGTATATTTCTTATTCTTGAAAAGAATAGGTAGTTAGCAGTTCACTTACTTTATAAAGACTAACTATTAAAAGTCAAGCCCTAAGTTTTAAAAAAACTGAGCATGGGAAATGGGTAATCGGACACGAAAAATGTGCACGCCAAATAGAGCGTCCTTGTGGGCGCTCAGAAAGCGGTATGTT
>POVV01001161.1_pt1 | contig 10628 bp, 10 predicted proteins | sample 1560271 | NCBI WGS metagenome assembly POVV01 (sample SAMN08337232, study PRJNA429181) | Bioreactor metagenome, whole genome shotgun sequencing project. | biome: cows' rumen and soil; feature: anaerobic; isolation source: anaerobic chemostat enrichment culture, galacturonate as sole carbon... | reverse complement strand
GTTATCAGTTATCAATATAAATTGTTCACTGTTCACTGTTTACTGTTCACTGTTTACGACAGAGGTATTTGGTTTTGTTCAAAAACTTTTTCAGCAATATTGTTAACTGATGGCTGTTAACTGTTAACTGAAAAGAGCTTACAGCAGCGGGTCTGTTCAGGATTTGCACCTGATTCCCTTTTCACCATCCGCAACGAATGCTGAGGATGACACCAAAATTGATGACAAAGGTAATAATCTTAATTTATTACTCGATAAATAGTTAACAGAAAACAAAGAAATTCTGTTGTTCGTTGTTAATGTTTAATATTCGATTGAGCTTGTTTCTCTGATATTATTTTGTATATCTTTGCACTGAAAAAGTTCTTTATCTTATTTCTTCAAGCCGCTGAGGTGCCTCTATTATTTTTTAGAGGAGAATAGGGAATCACGTTAAAATCGTGAGCTGTCGCGCAACTGTAATCACCGCGAAAATGGCGTTTAAGCGAAACAAGAGAAAATTTATTTACTCTTGTGAGTATAGCCATTAACCTAACAGTTTCTATTAATATAACCACTGTTTCATTTTGAGATGGGAAGGGTAATAGAAATGGTGAAAGCCAGGATACCTGCCTTAGTTCGGATTGGCAATACTTCGCGATAAAAGTATTATGTCGAATAATTTAAAACACATCTTTTTATTCAAGAGAGTGTTAATTCCTCATTATGTATTTATTATTGCTGTATTGTGAAGTTCGAATAGGACTTTTTACGTACGTTTTTTTAACCGTAAAAAGCTTAGACAATGCAAACAAAAGGTCTTGATTATTCGCGTAATAATAGTCAAACTCCAGCGGATGATAACCGTCTGTCTATTTGTGAATTTGCAGATACGATTCTTGAAGTCAGCACTCTGTTATTGGAGTCAGGCGCTCATTGCGAAAGAATTAATCGTAACATTCATCGCATAGCCCAGACAACTGCTTACAATGTGGATATGCTGATATCCTTTACTGCTATATCGATAACCGTTGCAGACAAAACTAATCTAACACATGTGGTCACTGCTAACAGGAGCATTAAACATCATGGTGCTCATTTTGGGGTATTAACCGACACAAGTCTACTCACATGGAAAGTTTTCGATGGCGATATCTCATTTAATGAACTTAGGCAATATCTTGAAGAACTAAAAAGTACCCCTCGATATTCTATTTGGCTGGTACGGTTGTTTATAGGTATTGCCTGTGGATGTCTTTGTCTTTTAGCCGGAGGAAATTTGATTGATGGAGTATTTACCTTTGCGGCTTCGTTGTTAGGGCTTTCCGTGAGACAGGAAATGGTGAAAAGGCGTTTTAACCTAATGATATCAATTCTTTGCTCTGCTTTTGTAACGACAACAATATCGGGATTAAATGTTCTCTATGGTTTGGGCAATGCTCCGGAGGTATCTGTGGCTACAGCTGTACTATTTCTAATACCGGGAGTTCCCCTCATAAATAGTATAATAGACCTTCTGGAAGGATATATACCAATAGGAATAGCTCGTGGCGCTTTCGGTGGATTCATCCTTCTATGTATAGCTGTTGGTATGTTTCTAAGCATGAGTTTGATTGGTATAAAATATTTCTGATATATGTGGATGGATATTTTGATAGATGCTTTCTTAAGCTTCTTTGTAGCGATAGGTTTTGCCTTACTTTTTGAAACACCTAAAAGAGCCTTAATTGTTGCGGGGTTATTAGGCGGATTGGGACACTGTATTCGTTTTACATTGCTTCACTTCGACTTTGGGCTGGTGTCGGCGACCTTATGTGGAACAGTATTTATTGGACTAGCGGGTATTTATTGTGCGCACAGAATACATACTCCTCCGGTTGTTTTTACTCTGCCCGCTTGTATAACAATGATTCCCGGTTTATATGCCTATCGGACTATGTTGGGGTGCATAAGAATATATGAGAACGGGACGGGAAACGAAGGACTGAATCTATTACAAGACACTGCCTATAATTTTATTTTAACGTCGTCTCTATTGTTCTGCCTGGCTATTGGTATTTGCATCGCAGCATTGATATTCAGAAAGAAAAGTGTAAAAAAAATGAAGGGGTGGTCTTTGTTTCGGTTTAGAGCTAAATAATAGTAAGATTACTATTCATACATTGAAAAACAAATATAGGGGCGTGAAATTGATTATTCACTTACAGAAATCATTATCTTTGTAAGTAATAAAAGAAAAACTGCTCAATTTATTTAATACTCTTTCATTTTCATATAATGGAAATTCCAAATAATGAACAATCAATAAACTCAGATCAGGGAAGTGCTTCCCGATGGTTAGGCAAAAAGATCGGCGAAGCAAAAAAAACGTATATATTAGCATTTATATTTACTGTTTTAAGTGCAGGATGCTTTATTGTGTTTTGCTGGTATTTGTCGGACTTCGCAGCCTTGTGGCTTAACGATGGATTAATCTTACTAGATACACTGTTGTATGCATCTATATTTCTCACAGGCAGGTATGTCTTTGCTCATTTTGCTTCGCTGTTTAACTATAAAGCCGGAAATATCATTGTTTCCAAAGTTAAGAAAAAGCTATATCCGATATTACTTAGCAATAGTCAGGAAGATTCCGTGTCGAGCACCTTATTTGTGACCAGGGTAAGTGATGACTTAAAACCATTTTATGCTTTTTTTATTCCATATGCTATGGCATCTGTCACGGTCAGCATGATGATCTTGGTAGTCAGCTTTTGGATGGAGAAGTGGGTTGGCATTGTGCTATTGATTTCCTTACTCGTTATTCCCTTGCAAATGATCGTTATTGGCGTGGGGGCGGAAGCTCTTCATAAAAAGCATATTAATCTTTTTGTGAAATATTCGGCCGTTTTCTATAACCGTCTTCAAACCATTGCGGAAATTGTTAGCTTAGATAATTTCAAACCCCAGTACCTGTTTTTGTCAAAAAAGAGTAAGGAGCTAAACAAAGCAACAACTAACGTGATGCGAGTTGCTATTTTGTCGTCGGCGGTACTGGAACTCTTTGTTACAATATGTATAGCAGCTATAGCCATTTATTTGGGTATGAGTCTTCTTGGAATTATGATGGGGCCTAATTATGGGAAAGGGTATGATTTTCGTGTAGCATTATTTTTACTAACTCTCGCTCCTTATTTTTTCTTTTATTTACGAAAATTTGTGAGTGCTTATCATGACAGAAACAGGGCTTTGGCTTCAGCGAAATTGATCATGCCCATCCTAAATGGAGATATTGATCCTCCTTTGGCTGATGCGAATGAAGTATTTGGTACTTTTGAAATCAATAATCTAAACTTTGCTTATCCTGGTTCGCCAATGAAAGTTCTGCACAATATAAATCTGAAGTTTCCTACTAAAGGGCTGGTATTGGTTAAAGGTATTTCCGGCTCAGGAAAATCCACTTTGTTGAAAATCTGTACAGGGAGCCTCTCAGTACAAGACAATATGATTTCGGTAAATGCGAAGGGCAATCAGTGGTCACGCCAATGGCTAAAGGCAAATACCTCTTATATGAATCAGTTTCCCTTCATTTTTGACGGAACATTGCGATACAATGTTTTTCTTGAAAAAGAAGTTGAAAAGGATGAACAATACCCTGATTTTTTGAACAAAATTTTATCTAAAAAGGAAGATGGTTGGCAATCAGAGTTGAGTCACAATGGCAAACAGCTGTCAGGCGGAGAAAAGCAACTAATAACCTTAGCCCGAATGATGTTACATCCAAGACCAATAGCGATTTTGGACGAGCCTACTGCAAATCTGGATGCTGATACTGTGGACGTTATTCTTTCTCAGATAACAAAATTGGCAGAAAAGCGCTTGGTTATTGTAGCTTCGCATGAAAAAATGTTTGATACTGTTGCCGATATGACTGTAAACTTAAACTGGGGGGAGCAAATGAGTTATGAATAAATTTATCGTACAAAATATATTACAACCCCTAAGAGGTAAATGGCTGCGGGGGATTTCTTTATTATTACTCTGGACAGTCGCATTCATTGGACTTCCTGCTATCTCAGGATGGTTTTTGGCAATTTGTAGTGTTGTGTTTGTTACGGCAAACTCTCTATTTTCATATTTGATACCATCTGCCGCTATTCGTTTCTTTGCAATACTACGCACAGTGACAAGATATTTCGAACGGCTGGAAAACCATAAGACTACTCTTGAAGCTCAACAAAGTTTGCAACTGAAAATATTTCAATCGGTTGCTCGATTTCCTTATTTTAAAAAGCAGGTTAATAATAATTCAACTTTGCTCGAAAATAGTACATACGGAGTAGATCAGATATTGAATCATATTCTTTTGTGGATTTTACCATTCACTGCATTAATACTCTCACTTACTATCTACTTCTTCTTTCTAATTGTATTTTCTAAGGTTATAGCTATTGAGTTTTTGATTTCATCAGCTATTCTATTGTTTATTGTTCCGCAATTAATTTTACGAAAGAATAAAAAATTATACGAAAATCTAAAAGCTTGTCGTGAAGAGAATAACCAGACACTCATCCAAAGTTTTAGAGGACGTATCGAAATCTCAAAATACAATCTGGAAGGGAAAGCCATTGAGCAGTACGAACATAAGTTATTGCAACTCGAACGATTAGAAAGTGACTTGCAGACTAATTCATTCTGGGTGCAATTGATTGCCGGGCTTGGATTTAGTTATATTGCGACATTCTTACTTTGGAACTCAAGTAATCATCAAATAGAGGCTCCAGTTGCCATTGGAATATTTTTTGGCATTATGGCGCAAGCAGAACTGTCGGAAATGCTTTTTTCCGGAAAATCAGAAAAGAGCTCCGTTACTCACCAGATTAGAGATGTTGACGCGATAATTAAACAAGGAGAGCTACCTGTTGAGGTGGTGGAAGTTCATTCGCATTTGGAAAATCTGAGTTTGAAGAATATATCTGCAAAAGTTCCTGATACATCTGTGCGTACGGATGAGGTATCGCTAGAGATAAGAAAAGGTGATTGGATTGCACTTTTCGGAGAAACAGGAAAAGGAAAAACCACTTTGCTGAACAGTCTCTTTTATCCTGAATACCGAGAGGGTGGAGAGCTAATTTGGAACGGTGATTCTGAATTATTGCATCTGCCTGTGCCGGAATGTATTTATGTCTCTCAAAAAGCTTATTTGTTGACAGGTACATTGCGTGAAAATTTCGAGGGATACAGTGATGAAGCAATTGAACATGTATTGGATACAGTCGATCTGGCAAGCTGGCGCATGTCTCTTCCCTACGGTTTGGATAGTTGGCTAGGTGAAAACGGAGAAACCTTGAGTGGAGGGCAGAGAAAAAAATTACTGTTGGCTCAGGCATTGCTTAAAAAGCCACAGCTATTAGTTGTGGATGAACCAACGGCAGGCATTAGTACTGAAAATGCAATTGCTATTTTTAAAAACATCAGAAGCCAATATCCTGATATTACTATTTTGATGGCTACTCACTTGAAAGATTTTGAATGTGAGGTTGATAAAGTCATAAAGATTTAATTGTAAATTGTTGATCTTTTAACAAAATGTTGTAATACAGCTCATAAGTCAATTTGTTTTTGTATCTTCGTATTCTGAACAATTGAGTTTGTATTGTATCTTTCTTCACAATGTTTCGTTTCGCCATTATTTAGCGAATCTTCCCATCGTCAAAATTGACATCAAAATTAACTTTCTTGTTTATATTATATTAACAAGTCGCGGAAGTGTGTATCACAATGTCGTGACACATTTCATAAATTTGATGAAACCATTTTTTTTATTGTATTTTAGAATACTAAACTGCGGGGAGGGCAATAAATGCAGAAATTGATAGCATATCCGCTTTCTATTATATATTATCTGTTATTTGGAAGTACTTTGGTTATTTTCCATGTAATTCAGTGGTTATGTTTCAACTTATTTGGCTACAATGCGCATAAAAAAAGCGTAGATGTTTTGTGCTTCTTTCTAGTCGCAAACACTTATGTTTTAGGTACAAGATATAAAATAAGGAATCTAAGCAAGCTTCCACAGGGTGTCCCTTTAATTATTGCTGCAAATCATCAGAGCCTGTATGATATTACAACTATTGGCTGGTTTATGCGGAAGGTACATCCTAAATTTATTAGCAAGGTTGAACTTGGAAAAGGTATTCCCAGTATTTCGTATAACTTGAATCATGGAGGTTCGGTACTCATCGACCGAAAAGATGCGAAACAATCTTTATCTGCAATAAGAGAAATGTCCCAATATATTGAGACCCACAAACGATCGGTAGTAATCTTTCCCGAAGGTACAAGGAGTAAAACCGGTAAACCAAGGCCATTTGCGGAAAATGGATTGAAGATACTTTGTAAGTATGCGCCATCTGCTTACATGGTTCCCGTAACTATCAACAATTCATGGAAAATGACAAAGTGGGGTTCTTTTCCTTTAGGTATAGGTAATACGCTTGAATTTATAATTCATGAACCTATTCCTGTAAATAGTATGCCTTTTTCTGAGATTTTTGAAAAAACAGAACAGGCTGTAGTTAAGGCTATCAATTGATAGTCAAATAAACAATGCTGTTACTGAACTTTGTAACAGTTTAATTATTAAAACATGACATTTAAAGAATTAAATATTATCGAGCCTATACAGAGGGCTCTGGACGAGAAGGGGTACACAACCCCGACGCCAATACAGCAGCAAGCTATTCTGCCTGCATTAGACAATCGCGATATATTAGGATTGGCTCAAACTGGTACAGGTAAGACAGCTGCATTTTCATTGCCTATTATTCAACAACTTTACTTGAATAAAGCGAATGGAAAGAAAAGAGAAATAAGAGCTTTGATATTGACTCCAACACGTGAGTTGGCTATTCAGATAAACGATTGTCTGAACGAATATACTCAGTATACTGGAATTCGTCATTGTGTGATTTATGGAGGAGTAAAACAAACTGCTCAGGTAAATCAACTCAAGGCTGGAATCGATATATTGGTTGCTACTCCGGGACGGTTGTTAGACCTGATGAATCAAGGATTTATCAGTCTAAATGCAATCCGTCATTTTGTGTTAGACGAAGCCGACCGTATGCTGGACATGGGATTTATTCACGACATAAAGCGCCTGTTGCCCAAGTTGCCTAAAGAAAAGCAAACATTGTTCTTTTCGGCTACTATGCCATCGGCTATAGCTTCATTGTCTCGTTCAATTTTGCGTAATCCTCTTAAAGTAGAGGTGACGCCAACTTCATCCGTAATTGATACAATAGAACAATATATCTATTTCGTAGAGAAACAGGAAAAGAAGGATTTGTTGATTAATGTACTGAAGAAGGATAAAAAGCAATCGGTCTTGGTATTCTCTCGTACTAAACACGGAGCAGACAAGATTGCACGTATTCTATGCAAAGCAGGCATCGGTAGTGAAGCAATTCACGGAAATAAATCGCAAAATGCACGTCAACGTGCATTAAACAATTTTAAGTCGCATAAGACACGAGTTCTTATTGCTACAGATATTGCAGCCCGAGGAATAGATGTCGATCAGTTAGAGTTGGTCATCAATTATGACTTGCCCGATGTGGCCGAAACGTATGTGCATCGTATTGGACGTACCGGACGCGCAGGTAATAGCGGAACAGCTCTGACATTTTGCTCAAAAGAAGAGAATCCTATGCTTCGGGATATTCAAAAATTGACAGGTAAGAATCTTGTTATATCTACTGCCGGTTAATAGGCTTTGGGTATTTTATAAGCTTTGAAAATTATTATTCTTATATTTATAAGGAATTAAAACAAGATTAATTAATAAAAACAATATACTTGAGGAATAAATATGGCAAAATCAAATTCATTTAACAAAAGAGAAATAGAGAAAAATAAGCAACAGAAGCGAAAGGAAAAACAACAAAAAAGAGAGGAAAGGAAAAATAATCCGACAGATTCGTTTGATGACATGATCGCTTATGTAGACGAGAACGGTGTTATAACCAGTACTCCTCCTGATTTGACAAACAAAGAAAAAATCGATATAGAGGATATAGCTATTTCTACACCGAAGAAAGAAGAAATGGAAGACCCGATACTGAAAGGTCGTGTGGAATATTTTAATCCGGATAAAGGTTATGGATTTATTAAACACGCAGGCAGTGTAGATAAATATTTTTTCCATGTCAGTAATGCCCCTTCTTCTATTGCGGAAGGAAATATGGTAACATTCGAATTGGAGCGAGGTCAAAAAGGCATGAATGCTGTAAGGATTACTCTAGCCAATAAGGATGCCCAACAATCAACAATAATTAATAAAGAAAACGAATGAACATTTATGTTTCAAATTTGAACTTTAGCACATCAAGCGAGAGTTTACAGGAATTATTTGCAGGGTATGGTGAAGTAACTTCTGCTAATATTATCAAGGACAGAGAAACTGGAAGATCTCGTGGATTTGGTTTCGTGGAGATGTCTAATGACGCAGAAGGTCAAAAGGCGATTGACGAACTGAATAATACAGACTTTGAAGGTAAGACAATCAATGTAAATGTTGCTCGCCCTAAGACTGAAAGAAGTAGTGGGGGAGGTTACGGTAATCGTGGCGGAAACGGAGGATATAACAGAAATCGTTATTAATCGATATAATCTAAAGTTAGCGGGCAGGTGTAATCACCTGCCCGCTTTTTTATTTGCAATAATATGTTCTCTTATACTTCCCGCACTTAACTATTAATTCATTTTAATGTAACCTTAGCTTAATCGTATAGAAATATAAATCATTGAAATTTGAGCAATTATAAAATAATTAGAGATTTATATGAATAATAAACGATTAGCAGCAATTGATATTGGTTCCAATTCAGTGCGTTTGCTCATTACAGATGTAATTGATTATAAGGGTAGTCCCTTCTTTAAGAAGGATATTTTTATCCGGATCCCGTTAAAGTTAGGTGAAGATACATTTACGAATGGATGTATTGGTGAAGTAAAGTTAGATAAATTAGCTATTCTCCTTCAATCATTTAAAGGTATTATTAGTATTAATGATGTAGATGACTGGCGTATATGCGCTACTTCGGCGATCAGAGAAGCTACTAATATGGAAGAGGTTGTAGATACTGTTTTTTCTAAAACAGGTATTGAGATAGATGTTATAAATACAGTAGAAGAAGCTCGGTTTATAATAATCAATAGTATCGAGCAGAATATGGATGATGATCGTGCTTATCTATTTGCAGATGTAGGTGGTGGCTCCACAGACTTGATCTTATTCTATCAGAAGAAAGAGATTGCAATGGAATCTTTTCGCATAGGTACTTTACGTCTGTCTGATGTGAGCGAGGGTAAAGAGCAAGGTGAATGGCTGAGGATGAAAAATTGGATTTATCAGTATTGCCGCGAATTCACTAAAATATCTCTTATCGGGTCGGGAGGTAATATTAATAAAATAGATTCTCTGCTCCGTCGATGTGGTCGAATCAGAAGAGAAGAGTTAGTTTCTTTTGCCCGGACTCTTAAAGGGATGACTATCGAGGAGCGTGTCGTTAAATATAATATGAATACAAATCGGGCAAATGTTATTCTTCCGGCTATAAGTATTTATCTTAAAATAATGAAGATGGCACGGGCGCTTACTGTCGAAACACCAATAATAGGGGTGTCTGATGGAATTATCAAAGACTTGTATCTGCGTAAAGTTGAAACACCAAGTGCAAAAAATACAATAGCTCAGACTTAACCTGTTCTTCATCCGAAAGACACAGCTCCGTCACAATATAGTTGTTGTTTTGAATATACAAAAATGATATGAAAGTGACAAAAATTAAACACCACAGAACCATCGTACTCTCGGATATTCATCTAGGGTCTAAATGGTCGAAAGCGAAAGAAGTTACACGATTTTTAAAAGAAAATACATGTGACAACCTTATTCTCTGCGGAGACATTATTGATGGCTGGAACCTGATGCGAGGCAAAAAGAATAAATGGAAAAGAAGACATACTAAATTTATAAAGCTTTTGTTGGATATTCAACATAATACTAAGATTACTTATCTGCGAGGCAATCACGATGACTTTCTGGATGCGGTACTGCCAATGACTTTCCAGAATATACAAGTTGTGAAAGACTGTATTTATGAAAGTGGAGATAAACGCTTTTACATCCTTCATGGAGACGTGTTTGATACAGTGACTAGCCGTTTTAGTTGGTTGTCGAAAATAGGCGATGTCGGATACTCCTTATTATTATGGATAAACAAAATGTATAATAATCGTCGGATAAAGAAAGGCTTGCCATATTACTCTCTGTCTAAAGAAATAAAAAATAAGGTAAAGACATCTGTTTCATACATCAGCGATTATGAACATCATATTGTAGAAATAGCCCGTAAAAAGAAGTGTGATGGAGTTATTTGTGGGCATATTCATCATCCGGAGATGCGCTATTATGACGATATATTGTATCTCAATTCGGGAGACTGGGTAGAGTCGTTATCAGCCCTTACCGAAGATTACGAAGGAAATTGGAATCTGGTTTATTATCAAGAACAGGAAATGATAGAAAATAGACAAACTTCTGATATAAACCCTCAACTTATACCTCAGGCTATATGAAATATCTCTTTATAGTACAAGGTGAT
>POVV01001160.1_pt1 | contig 10641 bp, 8 predicted proteins | sample 1560271 | NCBI WGS metagenome assembly POVV01 (sample SAMN08337232, study PRJNA429181) | Bioreactor metagenome, whole genome shotgun sequencing project. | biome: cows' rumen and soil; feature: anaerobic; isolation source: anaerobic chemostat enrichment culture, galacturonate as sole carbon source...... | reverse complement strand
ATGGCCGACTGTGTATAGCCCAGTTCTTCGGCTGCCTTGGTAAAGCTGCCGGTTTCCAGGATGTTCATAAACGCATGATAACGATGCATTCGATTGCTCCTAATACATTAGAATATCTTATATAAAGATAATAAACATTTGTTTTACTGATGTCAATGCGCATGCTAGAATAAGGTGCATTAAATAGTGCCTTCGGCAAATAAAAAACCAGAGGTTTGAGAGTAATGGAAACGAATCGGATACAGTGGAAAAATGGTTTTCGCGACGGCATTCCCATCGGACTGGGGTACTTTGCCGTCTCATTTACGTTTGGTATTCTCGCGAAAAAGGCAGGGCTTACGGTATTTCAGGCCGTAGTGATCTCTTTAACCAATTTGACTTCCGCAGGCCAATTTGCCGGATTAGGGCTGATAGGCGCTTCTGCGACCTATCTGGAAATGGCATCTACTCAACTGATTTTAAACCTGCGGTATTGTTTGATGTCATGCGCATTATCGCAAAAACTGAATCCGGAAGCCCCCTTTTGGCATCGTTTTTTCCTTGCGCATGGCATCACTGATGAAATCTTCGGTGTTGCGGTTTGTAAAAATGGTAAACTGAATCCATTCTATCATTACGGATTGATGTGCAGCGCTATCCCGGGATGGACTCTGGGTACATATCTGGGAATCGTTTCCGGGGATTTTCTGCCGGCCAGGGTAATCAGCGCGTTAAGTATTGCGCTCTACGGCATGTTTATTGCGGTGATTATTCCGCCTGCCAAAGGCAATAAAGTTTTGAGCGGTATTATTCTGCTCTCCATGTTCATGAGTTTGTTTTTTGCCAAGGCGGCAGTATTCCAGACGATTTCCCCAGGGTTTAAAATTATTATTTTAACAGTTCTGATCGCCGGAATGGCGGCATTCCTATTCCCCCTGAGAGAAGAGGATACGGATTATTCTGCTGAGCGGAAAAACATGACGCCCGCTCTCCGGGAAGGTGGGTTATCATGAGCGAGAATATTTACCTTTATATATTGGTGATGGCCGGAGTAACCTACCTGATACGCTTCATCCCTTTGACTTTGCTGAGGAAAGATATCACTAACGTCTACATCAAAACATTTCTGCATTATGTTCCGTTTGTGACACTGGCGGTGATGACATTTCCCGCTATCTTGGACGCTACGGCGAATATTTGGTCTGCTTTGGGCGGGTTGGCTGTCGCGATTATGCTTGCGTATCAGGGGAGCAGTCTTTTTAAAGTTTCAGGTGCCGCGTGCATTGCCGTCTTTTTAATTGAACTGATCGTTTTTTGATTAGGGTAGAGCTGTCTAATGTGATGTCAAATAGCAGTAAAGGGACGCAGAAATAGCGTCCCTTTACTGTGCGAAGTTGCTATAGCCGTAGCTGCCTCATTCTTTGATGACAGCAATGCTGGGTTTGGTGCCGCTGTTTTTGGCTACTGGCAGAGGCGGCGTAGGGTCAGTGTCGGTGAATACGCGCAGGATGTGGGGCGTAGCTATAACTATCGGGGTGTTTCCCGCGGTGTCTGACAGTACCAGAACACCATACTCATTGCGGTAGATATCGCCGGAAGCGGCTACAGAAGGGCCCAGACGGATGTTGACACTAGTTCCCACAGGCAGATAGGACTGGATTGCTGTGATTAGATTGGTATCACAGCCAGGTGGTAAGGGGACGGGCGGAGGCAGAAAGGTAAACGCCGGATCGTATACTGTTCCGTCGCCTGGATAAATGGCGGTTATATGAGCAATGGAAAGTGCCTCGTAGTTGCCGTTGGCGTCCACTAACCGCAGCAATCCCGGGCCTGTGACATGAGGAGACGTATACATATCTAGCGGAATTCCGGAATAAGAAGCCAGGGAAGTTGAGAATACCGACCAGGTAGTGGTGGAATAGGCGGCTATCATTTGGGACAGGATATGAGTTAATTGGGCTACTGCAAAGCAACCCATGGTATCCACCGTCCCGCCGTTGCGAACGGCCACTAGCGTTGCCTTTAACGGAACCTGAGCGGAATAATAGAAGGGGTTCATGCTGCTGTTAATCAGGGAAAGAGTAAGGGGAGGTGCGACTACCTCTATGACTCCTGTTCCGGAGACTGTCCCTGTTTTTAACGGCGAGTTTCCCGTAAGCGGATTTCCCAGAGAAGGGGACAGGGCGAAAACCGTTTCCGGAGAGGTGGACGACTGGGTGGCAACCCACCAAGTGATCACATAACTTCCTGCTTGATTAAAGGTTATGACGCCTGTCGAACTGTCGTAGCTAATATCCGCATCGGGATGCACAATGGTATCAAAAAGCACATTGTCGCCAGCCATGACTATGCCGGCCGATTGCAGCTCAATTTGCAGCGCTATTTTGCTCATCTCCTTTCTACTGTTTAGGGAAACTTGCAGAAAAATAGTTATGTCCGTTTATTTTATGGTATCTAGCAACGAAATGTGAGTTCAGCGCACGCTTAACCGCTATTTTTATCTATCCTGTCGTCTGCTTGTAGATCGGCTGGCGTTTTTCTATTGGATCTTTCTCGGCAGTCTGTAAAATAATTTCTCAACAAAATGGAACATCAGGCGCAAAAGCCTGATGTTCCATTTTGTATCTGGCTGGGTTTGTGTACTTCCTATTCTTTTAGTATCCTGGTTGCGTAAGTAATGAATTTTCGTACTGCCGGTGAAGCTGCTTTTATAGACAAAACCGCGATTCCCAACGTAATACTATGCGATGGGTCGAGGGGCAGCATGATGACATTATTTTGCCGGCCTTTGGTAATCAGCTCATTCATCAGGCCCATGCCTAATCCGCATTCAATCATGGAGAGTGCTGCGTAATTTTCCAGTGTGGAAAAACGAATCTGCGGAACCAAGCCCGCCTTTTTTAACAGCGCTGCCACATCCGCATCTTTTCCCAAGGCAGGCATAATAAACGCTTCCTCCTGGCATGCGGCAAGCGGGTATGACGTCAGCTTGGCCAGCGGGTGCTCAGGCGGCAAAACCGCAAGCATCGGATCTGTTTTGAGCGGTATCCATTCATATGGCATGGGTTCCTGATAGCTGAAAAAGGCGAGATCGACTTGTCTTGCTGAAAGCCATCCATCGACTTCCTGCCGGATACCTTCCATCAAGTGGATTTCAATATGCGGATACTTCTCGCGGAATGCTTTGATCACCTTGGGCAGCCAATGTGTGGCAATACTGGAATAGGAGCCGATTCTGACGGTGCCGGTTTCCAGGCCGTTGATTTCCGCTGTAGTCTGCTTGAACTGTTCATTCCAGTGTAATAGTTCCCGCAGAATGGGCAGCAGCTTTTGTCCATTTTCTGTTGCTGTGACTCCTCTATGCCCGCGTACCAGAAGCGGAAAGCCAATTTCGTCCTCCAGCGCGTTCATCATGTGCGCTACGCCGGAAGGCGTATAGCCGGAATACTCCGCCGCTTTGGAAAAGCTGCCGGTATCAATAGCGCGAACAAAAATCTCGCATTTTTTCAAATCCATGATTCGACTCCTTAGTTGTTAGGTTTTCTCATACCAAATACGAGAATTTGTCATTTTACTTTATACTAACCCCATTGTATAGTGAAGTAGATAAAATGACAAGGTACGGGTAATAGCGGTAATTGTATATCCGGTACGCTTTATGAAAGGGATTGTATAAATGAATAAAGGCATCAGAAATCATGCCACCTCGATTGGCTTAATGTCAATTATCCTTTGGAGCACCATGGTCGGCTTAATACATAGCGTAAGTGAGCTGCTTGGCCCGCTTGGCGGTATTGCCATGATCTATACATTCGCTTCCGCTGTTCTTCTGCTTACGTTCGGCGTGCCGAAAATAAAAACATTACCCCGGCGATATGTATTGATCGGCGGTCTTTTATTTGCGGCGTATGAAATATCGTTTGCTCTGGCGATTGGCTATGCAAGCAATGGAACACAGGCCATTGAAGTGAATATTGTCAACTATTTGTGGCCCTGTCTGACCATTATATTTGCGATCATTTTCAATAAGCAAAAATCAACACTCCTGGTAATCCCCGGACTTATGCTTTCTCTGCTTGGCGTTTGCTGGGTATTAGGCGGCGAGAGAGGTCTGGATTTGAGCATGATGTTCAGCAATATAAAAAATAATACCTTCAGCTATGCCTTAGCGTTTGCCGGTGCTTTCATTTGGGCTGCCTACTGCACTGCCACCAGTAAATTAGCCGAAGGGAAAAACGGAATTACATTATTTTTTATCTTCACTGCCACTATTCTGTGGGCTAAGTTCTTCCTTAGCGGCGGTGCCACGCTCAACCTTAGTCTGCGTGCGGTTGGTTATGTACTGCTGGCCGGTTGTGCGGTCGGTTTTGGATATGCCTGCTGGAATTTTGGTATTCTGCATGGCAATGTCTCAGTCCTCGCCAGTGCTTCGTACTTTACACCGGTATTATCCTCCTTATTATCCTCAGTGCTTTTGAATACGCCGCTTTCCGGTTCCTTTTGGCAAGGGGTGTTGATGGTATGCTCAGGATCAGTTTTATGTTGGCAGGCAACTAAGGAACAGCCGGTAAAAAATGAAGTTTGCGCTTCATAAGTCAAAATGCCAGGCATTCCGGTAAAGCTTTCCCGTACTCGCTATTTTGGCGGCAACTGCGAATATTTGGTCTGCTTTGGGCGGGTTCGCTGCCGCGATTATACTTGCGTAAGAATCAATCAATTGGATAGAGTTATGATACAAGCCAGGAGGTGTGTCTGTTCGCAGATCTCCTGGCTTGTATTTCTGCAGAATGAGGATACTAGGATACTGGACTTACTTTGGGGCTTACAGCCGCAAACGGTGGGGATGGGAATTTTGCGTTATTGATCATACTCCTGATCACTTGTCGCACGAATAAACTATACTTTATAATAGATGGAGCGGACAGGTATAAAGGAGGTCATTGCTTTGGGGCATTTGATCAATGCAAAAGACGAGGTGTACAATGCGCTGGCTGAACGCCTAAGCCAGGCTCCGGAGGGAGCACCGATCAACGAAGACTTCATGGCCATTTTGCATAGTCTGTATACGGAAAGCGAAGCCCTGGTAGGCAGTCAGTTTCCCTTAGTGCCCATGACTTTGAATAAAATGGCGGACGTCACAGGTATCCAACAGCAGGAATTAGCAACAATTCTGGATGAAATGTCTCACAAAGGCCTGATTATCGATATTCCGCGGCGAGATGTTGTTTACTATATGTTAGCTCCGGTCGTGGTGGGATTTTTCGAATATACCTTTATGCGAACCGGGGATCAGGTTAGGTTAAAAGAACTAGCGGAGTTATTTGAAAAATACTTTGGTCAGGACGGTGTTGCGAGAGAAATTGCCGGGGGCGAGACGAAAATAATGCGCGCCATGATTTACGAAAAGGTTATCCCCTTGGCTGTTGAAACTGAAGTTTTAGACTATGAGCAGGCGTCGGAAATTATCAGGAAATCCGGCGGCGGGGCGATTTCACTGTGCGCCTGCCGCCACAAGGCCTCGCATCTGGGCACAGCGTGCGATGCTCCGCAGGAGGTTTGTATGTCTCTTGGCGGAGCAGCAGAGTGGATTATCCGCAAAGGCTTGGGAAAACCGGCTACTGTTGACGAGCTTTTGAACGTGTTGGATGAAACAACGGAATTGGGCTTAGTTCATCTGTGTGACAATGTAATGAACCAGCCAACGTATATTTGCAGCTGCTGTAGCTGCTGCTGCCTAATGCTTAGAGCGATTAGCGAGCACAAGGTGGCTTCCGTGCTTCCCAGCAATTTTATTCCCTGTATCGAAGCAGACGCTTGCATCGGCTGTGGTGTTTGCGCTGAAAGCTGCAAAATTGGCGCCATTACGATGTCGGACATACCGGTTGTTGATCAGGCGATTTGCATTGGCTGCGGAGTGTGTGCTGCTGCTTGTCCGACACAGGCGGTTTCCATGTCCAGGTCATCTGTTTTACATATTTCTCCCGCGACTGTTAAGGGTAAGCTGGTAAGGATGGCGAAAGAGAAGCGGCAGAGTCAGTAGATACGCTTACATTGCCTTTGTTCGATTGGCGCCGCAGCCAGATGGCAGAGGGTCGGGCGGCACTTCGGGATTGCAGGCCAGGGAAATGGAGACTGCCGATCCTGCCGTAGCGGAATAGGCGGCTATCATCCGGGACAGGATATGAGTTGATTGGGCTGCCGTCTTTTTCATTTATACCGTTTTGATAAGGAGCAACTATGTTCTTTTTGCTTATTTTTATCCTTTATCCGATTGGCTGCTGGTATATTGGCTGGCGTTTTCTTTGTTGGGCTAAGTCTTTCATGACCTTATCAGGTATCGTGTTTTGGCCTGTTTGGGCAGTTCTTGCCGCCACTCCGCTTCTGTCCCGCCTGGTTACCCGGACTGGTCTTCACTGGCTGGAAGCCGGTGCCATCGGAGATTGGATTCTTGCGGTTGTTTATATGGCTGTGCTGCTCTGGCTGCTTTCCGATTTGTTTCGACTGGTCTGTACTTGGTCAGCTATACCGGAAACAGTAAAAACAATACGCTTTCAGGGTTCTCTGGTGACAGTATTGCTGACCGGTATTCTTCTCTATGGCTCATGGAACGCCACCAATCCGGTGGTAATCAGGTATGAGCTGACGATTGACAAGCAGGTTCCCGGCCTTGACAGGCTAAAGGCTGTTCTTGTCTCCGATATCCATGCGGGAAGAGTGGTCGGCGCAGACCGGATTGAGCGTTTAGCGTCCGAGTTGCTTTCCCTTAATCCGGACATGATCTTTTATGCGGGTGATATCATCGACAACGATGCCGATTATGCGGAAAAAAATAATCTGCTGACTCCGCTGGCCAAGGTTAAACCCACACTCGGCTCATACGCCGTGCTGGGGAATCATGAGTATATCGGCGGGCAGGGGGCTGCTGCGGAAGCCCTGCTGAGAAACGTTGGCATGCATGTTCTGCGCGATGATAAGCTTCTCATACAGGATATGCTTTATGTAGCAGGCAGAGATGACCGGTCTTCTGCTGGGTACAGAAACGCTCCGCGCAAACCGCTGCGCGAGATTCTGACTGATGTGAATAAAAATTTGCCGGTTATCCTGCTTGACCACCAGCCGAACTCGCTGCAAGAGTCGGCGGACAATGAAGTCGATTTGCAGGTGTCCGGCCATACCCATAAAGGGCAGTTCTTCCCGAATAACCTCATTGTTGAGCGGATGTACGAACAAGCTTGGGGATACTTAAGAAAAGGCGGCCTGCAACTTATCGTGTCCTCCGGATACGGCACCTGGGGTCCGCCGATTCGCATCGGCTCAAGAGCGGAAATTGTTGAACTGACCATCAATTTTAGGAAGCCTTAGCGATAACGGTTATATATATCATGACGATAACAGGAAAGACGGACATATGAGATATTTACGAGTTATCCAGATGCTTGCAAAGCGAATAAGGATGAACGATAAACGCTGTCCTACCAGACGCCCGAGCCGGCCGGTCCCTGTAATCGAGCCGGAGTTGGCTGATTTTTTAATGGGTGATCAATCCCGGGCAATTTGGTTTGGCCACTCGACAGTTCTCCTCCAGCTCGAAGGGAAGCTTATTCTCTGCGATCCGGTATTAAAAGACCTGCTGTTTCTATTCACTATATTTACCGGAAAAAGGTTTACCAATCAATTGCCGATACCCATCGAGGAGTTTCCCCCCATCGATATTCTGCTGTTGTCTCATGATCATTATGATCATATGGATTATAAGACAATTATGGCGCTCAATCATAAAGTAAAGCATTATTGCGTGCCGCGCGGTGTCGGTGCGCGTCTTGAGAGCTGGGGCATTGAACGCGAAAGCATTACTGAGCTCTCATACGGGGAATCGTGGCAAACCGCAGAGCTCAGGTTTGTTTGCACCCCAAGCAGCCACTTTTCCGGCAGGGGGTTACATGACCGGAATCGGACGCTTTGGTGTTCATGGGTGATTACCGGGGAAAAGGCAAATGTATTTTTTAGCGGCGATGGTTCTTATGGTCCGCATTTTGAGAGAATTGGCAATGAATACGGGCCATTTGATCTGATTTTTATGGAATGTGGTCAGGAAATCAACTTTGGGCAAATTCATATGGTACCGGAACAGGCGGTACAGGCCCAAATCGACTTAAAAGGAAAACTGATGGTGCCGATTCATTGGGGGATGTTCAGCCAGTCGAATACCGACTGGGCGGCTCAGATCGAGCGGCTGTTGAAAGCGGCACAGGAAAAAGGTGTACAAGTGGCCACGCCAATGATCGGTGAGATGGTTTCTATCGGACTGGAACCCTATCCTCAGCGGTTGTGGTGGAATGAATGCAGGTAATTATACCAGTGATATAATTTCCGGGTAATGATTTTATATCAAATGATCAATTGTAAATAAAAACAGTTACTATATAATAAACATTGGGATCAGTGTCTTGCAAGAGCAAATAGTCGTCACTGTCCAGTCCGCCTGCAGCTTACTTTGTGGATATCATTCCAGACTATAGCTAAGGCTGCTGTGACAGCATCGTTTATTTGTTCTTGCTTTCTTTTCATAAGGCTTGTTATCAAAGCTGGACTCGCCAAGGTGTTGGTTTTGAGGTATCGCTTGGCTAGAGTCAGGGCTTTCCACAGCAAGCCTTTGTTTTCATGTAGATCAGCATGGTCAAAAAAGGTGAATAATTAAAAAATGATGCGATAAAATTTTTTTAAGATAAAAAGGCAGGTGTGGTGTGATGAATCAGTATGCTGATGCGACTGGCAATAATAGCAGCATGATGACAGATGCAGACGATCAACGCCGCCACAAGGCCTACTTCCAGATGCTGACGAAGCTGATGAATCATGTCGTCTGGCAGCTTGATTTGGAAACGATGACAGTCATTGATATCAGTCCTTCGATCAAAGAACTGCGGGGCTATGAACCGGAGGAAATTATTGGCCATCCGATCGAAGCGATGTTAACACCGGCATCTTACCGGCAGTTCCTGAAGAAACTGCCAAGCCGGCTGGAGCAGCTTTCCACTGCCGCTACCGGGGACGTTTTCCTGCTTGATATTGTTGAACAGCCTCACAAGAATGGAACGACGGTGTGGACAGAGGTGGCTCTTTGCCTTTTCGAGCGGGCTGACGGCAGGATTGAAGAGATTGGGATCAGTCGCAGCCTCGGCCAGCAGAAAACATTGGCAGATCTATTTCACCAACTAGCGGATAAGGAACGGTTCCTGCAGGTAATCTGGGATGTTGCTCCTTGCATATTGAGCTGCATAGACCGGGAGGGCCGATTTCTGCTGATCAACCAACGCTTTGCCGATAAGCGCGGCCTTGACCGCGCCAGTGCGCCGGGGCGAAATTTTCTTGAGGTCATGCCAACCGGCCTGGAAGAGAAGCATCAACAATTGCTTGTCGAGTGTCTGACCGGCAAAACGATGGAGTTTATTGATATGTACCGGCCGGCGGGCGCGGCTGGTCATTCCTGGACCTATGGACAGTACCGGCCGGTTTTGTCGGCAGACGGCCAGGTAGAAAAGGTAGTTATGGCCGCCATGGACGTGACCGGAGAACAAGAGATGAAGCGTCAACTGTTGGAGGCGGAAAAAATCGGCGGTACAGGCAGCTGGCATCTCACCCTGCAGGATGGAAAATTCCGTTGCTCGGACGGGCTTTTGGCGCTATATGGGACGACCCGGGAGGAATTGGAGACAGAGGGGCGGAGTGTTTTTTGGAATAGACTTGACCCCGAGAGTGCAGCCTTGCTCAGGTGCTGGGAAGATCTTGACTGGCTGGCCGGACGGGATAAACTGGGGCTTGAAGTGCCACTGACTTTGCCTGACAGGACTAGGCGACTGGTATGGATCAGCGGAGAAGTACGGACCGATTCCAGCGGCAGTCCATATGAGATTTATGGCACAGTCATCGATATCACCCAGCAGCGGGCGATGGAAGAGGCGAAACAGGAGGCGGAGCTAAGACTGCGGGAATTTTCCCGGGCCATGCCGGGAGCCGGAATGATTGTGGATGTGGCGGGAACGGTAGTGGAGGTATTTGATGACAATCACCTGCTGGCTGCGGACACTGAGGCAATCTGGACCGGAAAAAATCTTGCCGGGTTATTGCCGGACGAATTGGCGTGCCGCCTACTGCGGGGAATCGACTATGTGACCGGACAGGGCATGCTGCGGTTTGAGGAATGTACGCTGGAGCTTGCTCAGGGACGGCGGATATTTGACGTACGGATTGCACCTTTGAGTTACCGACGGGCGGGGCAGGCGACCGCGGCCTGCTATTGGACAGATATTACCGATCAGAACCGAACGAAAAAACTGCTGGAGGTGACCTATGAAAAGCGGCGTCAGCGGGATCTGCTGAACGATCTGGCTGAGGGAAAAATTGCGCCATCACAGGAGCTTCTCGATCAGGCATGGCAGGTAAAGCTCAATCTATCACAGGACTTTTCCTGCTATCTGCTTTCTCTGGAAACCTGGGCGGGCAAGCCGGTCGATGACTGGCAGAAGCGGCGGGAGGAACTGCAGTCAGTCCTCGAAGCGTTGATGGCAGGGCTCAGCGAACCGGGTATCATTGTCTGGGAGAGCAAGGACGGGATTGCTCTGCTTGCTCCGGTGGGATCAGACGGAAAAATGGACCGGGCCC
>POVV01001159.1_pt1 | contig 10649 bp, 7 predicted proteins | sample 1560271 | NCBI WGS metagenome assembly POVV01 (sample SAMN08337232, study PRJNA429181) | Bioreactor metagenome, whole genome shotgun sequencing project. | biome: cows' rumen and soil; feature: anaerobic; isolation source: anaerobic chemostat enrichment culture, galacturonate as sole carbon source...... | reverse complement strand
GTCTCTGGCAGCCTGAATGATGTCCCGCTGGGGCACATTGACATCAAACAGGGCAATATTATCCCGGATCGTACCGGAAAATAGGTATATGTCCTGATCCACCACCGCCACTGAGCTGGTAATCAGGTCTATCGGCAGCGTTGTCCGCGGTTTCCCGTCAAACAGAATTTCACCCTGCCACGGCTTATACAGTCCGGTCAGCAGCCGGGTCACTGTCGATTTGCCGCTGCCTGAGCCGCCGACCAGCGCCACCCAGCGTCCGGGCTTGATGGTCAGGCTTAGCCCTTCCAGCAGCGGTGCGGCCAGCGGACTATAGCCGAACGTCACCTCACGGATTTCGGTAAGTCCTGACAGGTACTCCGGCTCCGCCTGCCCAGGCTGCCCTTCTGTCCGCGCATAAAAATAGTCGTCCCGCCGGTAGCTGTGCACATCATCCAGCCGCTGCAGCTGCATCTCTGTCGTCTGCAGCGCCTGTCCCAAATCAGCCAGATTATTCAACGGCTGCTGGAAGCGGCCGATTAAGGTCTGGAAGGCCATAAACGAGCCGGCGGAAAGCAGTCCGTCCATGATCTGAAACCCGCCAAGCGTCATAATCAGCGCCACATTCAACGCATTGAACAGTACCGGCGCATTGCTCATCATCTGGCTGATCTGATCAATCTTCTGACGCCCCTCCAGCACCTTGGCCTGGTAGCCCGCCCATTTGGCAAAAAAATCGCTTTCATTGCCATTCGCCTTTAAGGTCTCAATGATCTGAATACCGCTCATCGCCGTTCCCTGCGCCTTGCCAATATCCTGCTGCATCCGCAGGGAAAGCTCAAGCACCCGCTTGCGCACAACCACCAGAAGAATAAGGGTCGCCAGGCTGAAGCAGACACCGGTCAGCGTTAATACCGCACTGTACTGCAGCAGCAGCGCCAGATAAAAAACCGCCACCGCCAGATCGAGCAGCGCGGTTGCCGCCTTGCCGGTCAGAACGCCGGCAACCTGCTCGTTGAACTGCACACGGGAAGCCACCTCACCGCCAAACCGCTGCTGGAAAAACTCAATAGGCAGATGCAGAACATGCCAGAAGAATTTACCGGCTCCGCCCAGAGTCAGCTTTTGCTGCCAGCGCGTCAGGCACCAGGCCCGCAGCCAGATCAGGCTTCCCTGCAGCCCTGCCGCCAGTCCCATTGCCAGCAGCAAATTGAATAGCCAGCCGCGATGCTTGCCGGTGATGATTTCATCCAGAAAAATCTGCTCAAACACAGGGACCGCCAAACCCGGCAAAATCAGGCAAAAGCCGATGAGCAAAACAAAACCCAGCGCCGCCTTTTCATCCAGCAGCCTGTCAGCAATTGCCCTGACAACGCTATACGGCGCGCCGCTTGTTTCGAAGCCGGCGTCCGGCTCTATCCGCAGCATAACGCCGGTATAAGAATCGATAAATTCCTCCCAGGACACGCTTCTATGCCCTACAGCCGGATCGTTCAGCAGGACTTTATCGCCTTGAAAGCCTTCCAGCACTAAAAAGTGGTTCATATTCCAGTGAATAATGACAGGAAACTGCTCATTCCGGATTTTCTCCGCAGGCATCCGGTAACCGGCTGCCTGCATATTAACCCGCCGCGCCGCCTTTACGATATTGCTGGCTTTGCTGCCATCCCGGTTGACGCCGCATTCGTGCCGCAAGCGCTCAAGCGAAAGCCACAAGCCATAATAGGCTAAAACACTGCCCAATGCGGCCGCACCGCATTCCACCGCTTCCATTTGCAATACGGTCGGCGTTTTGGCAAAACTGCTGCTTTTCCCCATATTCTCAACCGCTCCTTAGCCACTGGCTGAGCTTACGGAACACCTTTTCCAGCGGCGGCTGGCGTTCCACAACAATCATCCCGGTGCAAACGCTGCCTGGCGTCACAGCCGTATCCACACCAATCACAGAGGTCCATAAATAGCCGGACTGTGAATTTTCGTCTTTAATCAGCTCAACCTGTACCTCCATGGCCGCCTGATTGGTTTGCTCAAGAATCCACCGCACCACCTCGCTGTTGCCCAGCAGCCGCTGCATACCGGCGCTGGAAACCGGATAATCCGATACGCTGCGTACAATCCCCAGCAGGCTGCCTGTCTGCGAAACATCCACACTATTGGGCGCCAGTTGGACAATCATTCCCGGCCGGACCTTTTTCCCTTCCTGCAGCGGCACATACATCACCGCTTTCATATCGCTGCGCCCCTGGTCGCGCCGCAGGCTGAACAGCGGACTTCCGGCGGCAACCTGGTCGCCGCTGTTGACCTTTACCTCCGTAACCGTCCCGTCATACAGGCTGACAACGGTTTTGCTGACATTGCGCTGATAGTCCAGCGCGTCGTAATCGGTAACCCGCCCGACGACCTCCCGAAGACTTTGCGCCGAAAACATCTGATACCGGGAAACGACGGCTTCGCTTTCCTCCAGCGGCTGCTCCAGGCTGGCCACAATGTCGCCCTTTTTTACCCGCTCTCCCTGATGGACGAAAATTCCCTCAATCCGTCCCCCGGCAATATGGGTAATATTCACCACGCCGGCTGAGTCAAGCAGCATGCCTACACTGTTAACCTTTACCGCCATCACGCCGAAAACCGACCAGGCCAACGCCGATAAAACCAGCAACAGCACTCCTGCCGCCGCCATCCAGCCCACCGGTGTCGTCACGCGCAGCAATCTATCCAGTTGTTCAGGCGAACGCAACCGCTCCAGCGCCTGGCGGCTATACAATTCCTGCTGTTTATCCTGCATGGCTGTGCCCCCTCCGGTGTCTTCCATTCAAATCGCAGCCTTTACGTAAAATCATGGCGCTAAGCTGATTTGCACCTTCGCGCCTTCCGTCAGCCCCTCCTTGCCGGAGGTCACCACCGCCTCGCCGGTCGACAGGCCGCCGACCACTTCCACATGAGTTGCGTCGCGCACACCGGTTTGAATCGTTCTCAGCGTCAGCCGCTGCGCTTCATCAACAGTAAACACCGCATTTTCCCGGTCGCTTAGCAGGGCTGTCCGGGGAATCGCCAGCACCCGCCGCGGCAGCCGGTTGACAATATTCACCCCATGATAGATCCCCGCTTCCAACAGTCCGGTACGGTTATCCACTTGCCAGGTCACGTTGCGGTAAGCCGAAGCGACCGCCGGCCCGGGGTCAACGGCGATAACGGCAATATCGAAGACGGTTTCACCGCTGTTTGAGCGGTAACCGGCGGCGTATGTCTTCTCAGTGATATCGATTCCCCGGGTAAACTGCAGGCTGTGACTGCCGTCCAGCGGCAGCAAACCGGCGAACTGCTTATCTGAGAGCGTTTGCTTGAAATACAAAACAGAAAAATCGCCGATCAGAGCGAGGGAAGCCCCATTCTCCACATAAGCCCCCGGCTGCTTGTACAACAGCAGCACATAGCCGTCGGCAGGCGCCGCAACCGATTGCCGCCCGGCTTTAATCAGCCATTGAGCGCGCTCCAGCTTCAATACCTCCAGAGCGGAAACCGCCGCTTTCAGTCCCGCGTCCGCTTCGTCCGCCGCGCTTTGTGATACCGCGCCGCCGGCCAGAAGCATCCGATGACGCTGGCTGCTGTTTTCCCATTTGATTTTCTCCGCCTCGGCGCTGCTGATTTTGCTGTCAACCTGAGCAAGCTGCAGCGGCAAATCTTCGTTAACCAACTCACACAGCAGTTGGCCCTTGCGGACAAAATCGCCGCGCTTCACATAAGTTTTGGTCATTGTGCCATTGATTCGCGCCACCACATCGTTCATTTTTTCCGAATACAGATCAACAGCCGCGCAAAGCAGCTCGGGTTCCAATGCTCTGACGGCAGCCCGCTCTCCCGCCAGTTGGATGACCCGTGTTTCAATCAGCTTGGTCATATTGCTTTCGCTGACCCGATTGATATATAATCCGGCAACAACAAAACCGGCAGCGATGAGAATAACCAGCATTATCGCCAGCACATAATATTTTTTCATGCCATCCTCCGCTAACTAGGAATACCGCGCCAAGAACACTGTGAACCGGGGTCTGTATATCGCTACTCCCGGCAAAAAGGGCATTGCCGCTGCAGCCAGCCCAGCGGTGCTCCGCAGCGGGAGCAGCTATGGGCGGTTTCCTGCCCTGCCGCGGTCACCAGCGTCAATTCCTCTTCCGTGAGCTCAGTCTCTGTGCCGGCATCACTGCGGCTAACCGCCAGACCCGCCTGCCCTGGCGGCAGGCTGCCCAAAACCCGGTGCAGCAACCGCTCCCTGATTTTGCTTTCGCCGCTGAAATCAGCGGCCAGCAATAGTTGGGACAGCCTGACGAGCCCGGCTATCTCGTCATTCTCCACCGTCTCTATCGCTTCTCCTGACAGGAGCCGATCCAGATAGGTCAGATACAGCGCCGCCTTAATCGTTTCCATCAAATTCAACCCCCCGGCTTTCCAGAACCAAGCGCAGCCGCCGCATGGCCCGGAACAGGGTAACACCCGTATGACTCTCACTAATGCCGATAAATCCGGCAATCTCACGATGAGAAAGACCGCTCCAGAATTTGAGCGCAATGATTTCCTGTTCCCGTTCCGATAAGCAGGACAAAGCTGACCGCAAATGCTGCTGTATTTCCTGTGAAATTGCTTTGGCGTCAGGTCCTGGCCGGGAATCGAAGGTTTCAGGAATCGCCCCCAGAGGCACAGACAGCCGCAAGCCCCGGCGATAATAATCAATTACCGTATTGCGGGCTATGCTGAATATCCATACCGGCAAAGGCGCTTTTTCCGCATGGTAACGGTTGAGGTTGGTAAAAAGCTTAACAAAGATCTCACTGCTCAAATCATCCGCGTCATGGTGGTTGTTCACCCGGTAAAGGACATAGTTATATACCCTCGGGAAGTAATCTGCATAGATTGCGCTATAACGCAAAGCATAATCGGCTTGAACAGCTTCCTTCTCTTCTGATTGCAGCGGTTGAACAATCATCCTCTGGCTCCTCCCCGCACAACGGTTCGAACGTATTGACGCACTTTCTGCCTACTATGATTATAAAAGTGCAGCTAACACCAAATCTGCCGCCAGCCGACCTTTTGCGGCAAATGCCGTCAATATTCGATCCTTTGGCGTATTGTCAGGGCAATGGCAGCAGGAAACCGCTTTTCCTTGCAACTAATTATCTCGATATTGTTCGAAGTTTCGCTTATAATGAAATTAAATTTGATTCAGAAGGTTCAGGGAAAGTGAGGAGGCGGAAGCAGCTTGAACTATATCACGCCCAAAGAGGCGGCGGCAAAATGGGGAATATCGCAGCGCCGGGTTCATACCCTGTGCAACGAAGGCCGGATTCAAGGAGCGGAACGTCACGGCTGGGCGTGGCTGATTCCCGGAGCGGCCGGCAAGCCGGACGATGCCAGAATTACATCCGGCCGGTATATCAGGCCGCAGGAGAAGCTGCCGCTAGCGCCGCCTGACAGCAGGCTGCTGCCGCGTCCCCATCTGGTAGAGAAGTTTTGTCCGCCCGGCAGCAAGCTTACCTACCTTCACGCTGGCGCTGGGCATGGAAAAACCACCCTGATGCGGCAATACGCCCAAGGCCGGAATGACGTGATCTGGCTGCCTCTGGATGACAGAGACAGCGATATCGCCTATTTTCTGCACCATTTGGAAGCAACTATGCGAAAAAAGCTGCGAAAATTTGCGTTTTATGCCGCAGACTATATCCCTTTTATCGAAAGCGATCGCTTCACCGCCATCCTGTTGCCCGATCTGCTGGCGGCAATCGGCCAGCGCCGGTTATCGATCCTGATCGATGACGTTCACATGCTGCATCATCCTACCCTCATCGCTTTGCTTACAGAGTGGGCGGTATCTTGCCCTCCCACTCTGTCTCTGGTCATGGCCAGCCGGCATGAGCCGTGGGATGGCCTGCTTCCATTGAAGCTGACCGGCAGGATGGTTGAGCTTGCCAAACAGGATTTATGCTTCAGCCGCGAGGAAACGGAACTCCTGCTAGGCGGTTTTGCCAAAGAAATCTACGAAGCGACCGAAGGCTGGACCTTGGCCGTCCAATCCTATCGACTGGCTGTAAAGGACAGCGAATTTCCGCCCACATCAAGGCTTTACGCCGAACAGGACCTGCAGCGTTATCTCCTGCAAGAGATCCTGCTGCAGCTACCTGTGGAGATACAGTTTTTTCTGAAAGCCACCGCCGGTTTGCCGATACTGGAATGGTCCTGTTGCGATGAACTCCTTGCTATCCGCAGCAGCCGGAACATTCTCGAGACTCTTGTCCAGCGCAATCTGTTCACGACGCGCGATTCTGCCGCAACCTACCGTTACCATGCTTTGTTCCGGGCCTTTTTGCAACAAATTGGCGCAAAAGAGAGCAAGGATACCCTGCGCAAGGCGATCGCACTCGCTTGTGAAAACCGGAATTACGAGCAGGCTGCCGAATACGCCCTGCTGTCGGAAGACTGCGACGCGATTCAACATGGCATTGGCGCCATGCTTTCCCTGCCTTTTTCCTGGACCCGCAATCGCGGCCTAAAAAAATATTTTGACTTTCTGGAAGCGCGTGCCGCTGTCTTATCCCCCCGGGTCATGCTGGCTAAAGGCATGCAGTTGTCCGATCTGGGCGATTTTCAGCAAGCGGAGCAATATCTGCGTACCGCTATTTCGCAGTTGCACGACGCTGACCGGAATCTTTACCGGCACGCAATGACCCATATGGCCCGTGTATTGCGCAATAAGGTTTCCTTTGAGGAAAGCACCCGCTGCCTTGACGCCCTTCTGCCCTTGCCCCCGGATGCTCCCATGCAGGATTGGTATGCGGTGGTCATCGAGAAAATCCATAATCTGACCCTAACCTCCCGGCTCACCGAGGCACTGGAGCTCACGCTGGCGATGATGGAGCAATGCCTGCAAAACGGCAGGATCAGGGAAAAGGCATGGTTCGAGCGGTATCTGACAGTGATCTATTTCTATTGCGGCAATTATAAAAAGTGCCTGCAGGCTTATGAGAAATCTCTCGCTATTCCCCGGGAGGAACAGGATTGGCTGATGCGTCACAATGTAGGAGCCTATGCCGCCAAGGCTTACCAGATTACCGGGCAGGGAGAGAAATCCCTGCCGCTGCTGGAGACGGAGCTGACGCGGCTGCAGCAATTGGGGCTTTACGAAGAATACAGTCTGCTCTACCTCTTGCAGGTGGAGATCCTCCATGCGGAGGAACTGTTGAAACACTATTGCGGCCTGCCTTGTGATTTTTCGGTTATTGACCGGTATCTGAGTCTGGCGGAGGAATATGCTGTTCTCAACCGCAGCACCCGTGATCATTACCTGTTTGTTAAAATATGGAATCTTTGCGCCGGTCTGTTGATACAACCGGCACAAGCCGGCCAGTCTATCAGCGAAATTCTTACTCTGCTCAACAGAACAACCCCTTTTTTCCAATCCCTGACCTATGGCCGCATTGCCAACGCGTTGGATACGCTGGGACTGGACACAGAACAATGCAAGCAATTTTTCCGCCAGTCTATCCGGATTGGCGAAGCAATCGGCAGCTATGCGTATGCTACCATCGCGTATGGAAGGCTGGCGGCAATTTACCTGCAGGAAGGGAACACAGCCGCGGCCCAGGAGTACACACGGCTGTTTCTGGAGCTTTCCCGTCAATATGATCATCGCTACTACCTCCGTTTCAAGCCCCTTTTTGCGCCTGTCCTCAAGCTGGCCGCAGAGTCAGGCATCGAGCCGGAGTTTGCGCAGGAAATGCTGGCCTTTGGCGGCTATGCATCAGAACGGGTTTATGTTCATACACTGGGGGCTTTCTATATCGCCCCTGCCTATGACCGGAAAAGCCGCACCAAAATCCGAACGCAAAAGGCGCGGGAGCTGCTGGCCTATTTTCTGGAACATCCTGGCGGAGTCACCCGGGAGCAGGTTTGCCGGGATATCTGGGAAAACAGCGAAGCAAACGCGACCAATCTGTTTCACACTCGCCGGGGCGAAATCCGGCAGGCTTTTGAAAGCCTGGGAGCGGTAAATCCCATCTTGTATGAAAACGGCGTATATCGCCTGAATGCGGCGGAAATCGTCTGCGATCTGGACCTGTTCCGGCGGGCCGCGGCGGAATTCCGGCGGCAGCCGGGGCCGGAAGCCGCTCAAAAGCTGATTGCCGCTTATACCGGCCGGTACCTGGATGACATGGAGGCGCTATGGGCTGAAAGTACCCGCCTAAAATATGAAGATATCTTTCTGGCAGCGGCGGAAACTCTGCTGACCAGCTACCGGCAGTCTGGCGAAAGAGCCAAAGCCATGGAGCTGCTGCGCCGCTGTTCGGTCCTGAATGATCCTGAAAATAAGCTGTCCTGAAAATCCACCGGACGGAACGAAACCAACCAAAAAACAGACACACCCCGGCGCATTGGCAATGCCGGGGTGTGTCTGTTTTTCTGCGCAATCCATTAGAAAAAATTTCTGGGAACGTGTAATGAAAACCAACTGGTCCCGTATTAACAAATGAAACAAAACAGCAAAAAACAGACATCAGTAAAACAACAAGAACTGAGGTAAGAGCATGTATCAGATTCAAGCGCTTGACCCGTCTGATGCCGCTGCCTATGAACGCTTCACCTTCCCCCGCTTCCGTGATGGATTGCGAAAACAGCAGGCTTCAAGCATTGCCGGGGCGGCTTCCTGCTGTGGGTATCCGGCGGGACTGGTTCTGGCCGAAGCAGCAGCAAACGGTCAACCCGGAAAGATCCAATCCTTGTTCGTGGCGCCGCGTTTCCGCAACCTCGGGTTTGGCCAAGCCCTGCTCGCATTTGCTGAAGCAAGGCTGCGAAAAGCGGGCTGCGCGAGACTGGAAGTGAGTTTTATTGACGATAGGAACTCAACCTCGGCAATAAAACGCGTGCTCAGCAGGTGCGGCTGGGATGAACCGGCGTTAGATAAGGAAATTAACTTAATCGACATCTTTTTGCTGATGAAAGCAGGCTGGGTTGACCGGTATCACCTCCCTGCCAACTATACCGTCATTCCATGGTATGAGATGTCACCGGCAAAGCTGGCGGAACTAAAAAAGCCGGATCATATTTTTTATCCAGGCTTTGCCTCTCCCTTTAAGGAGCATGCTCTTAGCCCTCACGCCACCAGCTTTTGGCTATGCCGCCGGGAGGAGATTGTCGGCTGGGTGATCACACGGCAAACAGCGCCGGACACTCTGTACTATGACACTCTTTTTGCCAGGGAAGAGCTGCAAAATACCGGACGGGGCGTTCAATTGCTTGCCGAGGCGTTTAAAGCGCAATACCAGGCAGCGATACCTTTAGCAACACATATCGTGCTGCACACAGACAATTATGCCAACCAACCGCTGATCCGGTTTACCGAACGGCGTCTCAAGCCTTTTGCCTTGCAAACAGATACCTATTGGAATGCCAGTAAATAAGCATAGAGGAAACAGGCAATTCCATTCACAACCAGACCGGAAGGAGGTGATAACGAATGACGGAAAAAGGGGCAATGCTGACACGCGAAGAGATTGAAAAAAAGGCGATTACTAAAGCCTGGACAGACGCAGACTTCAAACAAGGTCTGCTGAAAAACCCGCATCAGGCGCTTACGCAAATTGGTGTCACTATACCTGACGCCATTGAGATCAAGGTTGTCGAAGAAAGCGCCAAAGCGCTGTATCTGGTGCTACCGGTAAATCCCGAGGGGGCTGGCGAACTGACGGATGACAGCCTCGAAACAGTAGCCGGCGGCTTCGGCTGCAAAAACTTTAGAGTCTTTTAGTACTGATGAATTGTCAACGTGCGCTTTTCCTATTTTTGACCCGAAGGAGGAAGTTTCTCCTTCGGGCCCGCTTTTATTCATTTTAATACCATATTGATGCTGGAGTTGAAGTGCAAATGAAACCTTCAAATTACAACTTTATCTGGCCCACCGGTGATACCGGAAAAGTAATGGTCTTTAACAGCCTGACAACCTCACTCGTCGAGACAGGGCTGCATCACATAGATTTATTAACCGCTCCCGGATTTGACTATGCTGCCCTGCCCGAGGCTGCCAGGCAGTTTGTCGACAGGATGCAGCAGGGTGGTTTCATCCTGGAGGATGAAGTCAATGAACTAAAGCTCTTACAGTTCAGCTACAACAGCAGCAAATATGACCGGAGGCGGCTGAGCCTCACGGTCGCCCCCACTCTGCGCTGCAATTTTGCCTGTACCTATTGCTTTGAGCAGGCAGCGCTCCAGCAGGACAAACGCGACGGGCAGGCTGCCTTCATGCCGGAAGCGGTACAACAGGCATTAATTCATTACATAGAAAGATCGGCAAAAACAGTAAGCGGCGCGCACATTACCTGGTTCGGCGGAGAACCGCTCCTGGGCAGACAGATTATTTCCGGCCTGACTAAAAAAATCATTGCCATCACCGCGGAACGGCAACTGGATTATTCGGCGCAGATGGTTACCAACGGCTACCTGCTGAGCGGCAATCCAAAAATCATTCAGGAATTGAGAGACAGCAGGATAACCTCCTTCCAGATCACATTGGACGGTCCGCCTGCGGTACACAATAACCGTCGAATGCTGAAAGCAGGGCAAAAACCGACCTTTGACCAAATACTCAACGGCATCAAATTAATCAAGGCCCATCAAATGCGAGTGGA
>POVV01001158.1_pt1 | contig 10666 bp, 8 predicted proteins | sample 1560271 | NCBI WGS metagenome assembly POVV01 (sample SAMN08337232, study PRJNA429181) | Bioreactor metagenome, whole genome shotgun sequencing project. | biome: cows' rumen and soil; feature: anaerobic; isolation source: anaerobic chemostat enrichment culture, galacturonate as sole carbon source...... | reverse complement strand
ACGGCCGATTTATACAGCATATTACCTGCTTCAATTGAGGGCACGAGTAAAATATCGGCATTGCCTGCCACGGGGCCGGTTATCTTCTTATGCTTTGCCGCTTCAAGCGAAACAGCGTTATCCAGGCCGAAAGGACCGCCAACCACACAGCCAGTCAATTCACCCGCCTGATTCATTCTGACCAGTTCGGCCGCATCCAGAGTAGCCTGCATCTTGGGATTTACCTTCTCCAATGCACAGACACAGGCAACACGGGGCTGGGCATTGCCAAGCACTCTGGTCACCTGCAGGGCGTTTTCAATAATCTGTTTTTTCACAGTGACATCTGGAGCAATATTCATGGCTGCGTCGGTAATATAAAACAGTTTGTCGTGGCTGCCAACCTCAATGACAGCGACATGCGACAACACATTTGCGGTTCGCAAGCCAAACTCCTGGGCAAGAACCGCTTTGAGCAACACCGAAGTATCAACAAAGCCTTTCATCACCAACTGCGCTTTACCGTCGGCGACAAGTCGCACAGCCATTCTACAGGCTTCAGCGGAGTCACTGACATCAATAATAGGAAATGCGCCGATCTCAATCTGATTGTCTTGAGCAACCCGCCGGATTGCCGCGTCATCACCGACCAGGATCGCATCTGCAATACCCAATTCGTTGGCATGCTTTACTGCCAATAGCACGTCTACGTCTTGTGCGACAGCGACTGCAATCGTTTTTCTTGCGCCTGTTGTCTGAGCAGCCTGAATGATTTCCGAAAGTTTCTTGATCATTACTGCACCCCTCATCTTTTGCCGATTCACAAGCTATTCTATGAAAAGTTATTCGGAAAAAAAACCGAAAACCCTGCCCGTTCTCTAGTCAGAACAGGGTATATTTCAGATTATTAAAGAACCTATGTCGAGACTATATTTTCTGGTTTAAATCTGCTTAAACCCCAAATACTACTCGTGTAGTGACACGATGGCATTTTAGGTAAAGAACGCAGGATGAATTTTCAGCCTGCAAGGCGGAGGAATGAGGCGTAGTGGTGCCTACGCCGATTGACGACAACGCAGCAGATGGAAATTCAGACAAGTTATTTAGCGAAATGTCAACGTGCCACTACACTAGTGTCCTGGCATTACAGCAATCAACAGAGGGAGATTCTATGCAATTTTTAATAACCATCTGGCAGGAGCTGCAGCGACCATTATTGCTGTTGGCGCTCTTTGGGCTGGCCTGTGTTTTTTTTGCTAAACCTGTACTGCGTCTGATTACGAAACGCATGATTGATGATTTTACCGGCAGGCTGCTTTCCGATCCGTATGACCAAAACCTGGCCGAATTGCTGCCATCACTCAAACGGTTTTCCGTAATCAATTTGATTGAGCTGAGCCTGCGCGCGCAGACCGGAAAGGTCATTTCGCGGCCTTCAGGCTCTTATAAATCCTTTTTGGGCTATGATCAGCTGATGTTCTCCCCCCGGCAAATGACCAGCTTTTCACTGCCTGCCGATGCTAAAGTCGATCTGTCGGTTACTCTGGGAATCACCGCCGAAAAACCGTTGTCTCTCAAAATTCCGTTAATGATTGGCGGCATGGCCTACGGCACAGGTCTTAGCGAAGAAGCAAAGCTGGCATTGGCCAAGGCCTCCCGCATGCTGCATACGGCGACCTGTTCGGGAGAAGGCCCGTTTTTACCGGAAGAAGCGGATGAAGCAGGCAAATTCATCTTACAGATCTGCTGCTGGTCATGGGGTGACCGAACCGACGAGCAGATTGCCGCTGCCGATATGCTGGAGATAAAAATGGGGCAAGGCAGTGATATGGGAACAGCGGTTATCGAGGCGGTAGATATTGAAGGCAGAGCCCGGATGTTGGGCGGTCTAGCGCCCAGGGAGCCGGCTCCAGCGCTGCCGGCACCGCCCGGTGTAGAAAGCCCCGAGGATTGGCCCCGGTTTATGCAAAAGCTGCGGCAAAGAACAAACGGTATTCCTATCGCATTAAAGCTGATGGCAACAGATAGACTGGAGCAGGAGTTGGCCGTCGCCGTCGATTTGGGGTTTGATGTCATTGTCATTGACGGCTGTGAAGGTGGCTCTCACGCCACTCCGCCCATTAAACAGGACGATTTCGGGATACCCAGCTTATATGCGCTGATGCGGGCCAGGCGATTCCTGAAAGACAGCCCGGTCAGCCTGGTTATCGCCGGGGGATATTTTACGCCTGGCCAGTGTTTGAAAGCACTGACACTGGGCGCTGACGCCATTTATCTGGGTACGATCCCGATTTTCGCTCTGGGACATAATCAGACGGCTAAAGCGCTTCCCTGGGAACCACCGACCACACTGGTGTATTATAATTCTCCCAGTAAGACACAGCTTGATATTGATCAAGCGGCTTCCAGTGTAGCCAATGTCCTGACCTCAATGGTTTTGGAAATGGAAGAGGCGATGCGGGCATTAGGACGGTCCTCGTTAAAGGAGCTGACTGCAGATGACCTGACTGCTCTGGACCCGGTTACGGCTGAGCTGACAGGAGTCAGGCAGGCATTGAGCCCGGCAAATACTGAGAGCAACCCGCAGGATCAGCAATTACAGCAAACGCTCCAACAATTCCAGCATGCCATTAGCGATGCACGCCAGCTAACTGAGGTCTTAGAAACCGCCCTGACCGCACTCCAAAACAGCCCTGCAACAGCTGGTAAGCAGAACGATTCCTCCGGCCAAAAAACACCGGCAAAGCAAGAGTTACGATAACCGCAGAGTGAACGGAGTACACAGAGGGTATGCGCAAACGGTTACGGATTTATCTCGTACCCGCCGGTGACAGGGAGATATTCGTAACCATCTGCGTACTCAACACTCCCTCTGCGCACTCTGCGGTAAGACGAAACCTGGCGTTCTCTGTTTTTCAACCCCTCTGGCACTGTTTTACCGGTGCAAAGGGGTTTTTTAGTCAGGCGGCGAATGAATAATATACAGAAGCGATTCGTTTTGAGGAGATTTTGGCATTATGGATAAAAAATTTATCGCTCAGCTTTATCAGGAGCTGCCTGAACTCATTGAAAAAGGCGTGCTGACACCCGAAGCTGCCGACAATCTAAAAGAGCATTACGGTCCGGGGGAAGACAAGAGCAAGCCCACCTTCCTGCTGGTCTTTGGCTTGATCGGCGTACTGCTGGTAGGGCTGGGGATTATTCTGTTAATCGCTCATAACTGGGCGCAGCTGACGCGAATCAACCGCCTGCTGTTATCGGCCGGGCTGCTTGTCGCCGGTCAATTGGCGGCAGGAGTAACCTTGTATTGGAAACTGGAAAGCCGTGTATGGCGTGAATCAGCAGCCATGCTGCATATGCTGATCATTGGCGCCGTACTGGCGATGGTAGGGCAGACCTACCATCTGACCGGCGATACCGATATGTTTATCCTTACCTGGATGCTGTTGTCACTGCCGTTGATGTACCTGCTGCGAGCCAGTAGTGTCAGTGTGCTGTATTTGCTGGGAGTAACCTACTGGTCTGCCAGTGTAAGCTCTCCGGCAGAAAAGCAATTTGTCTGGCTGCTGTTAGCGCTGGCCCTGCCTTATTATTGGCAGCAGCTGCGCCACGACCGTCATGCTAACGCTACAGCGATTTTATCCTGGGTATGGAATATCTGCTTCTACGGCTGTTTTACGGCAGCGTTTAACAGCTACCTGCACGCCTTCCGCCCGATAGTATACAGCGCTTTATTCAGTCTCAACTACATGCTGGGCGCTTTATACCTCCAGAATCTTCCAGGCAGCCGGCTGCCGTTTCAGGCTATCGGCTTAGCCGGCGGCATTCTGACTACTTATATCCTGACCTTTTACAGCTACTGGGATAGGTTGAATGTAGGCACAGCCTCCGCCGCCGCCATCATTATGGTGATGATATTATTGCTGTTGACCACCGGCGGAATTGCTTACATGCTAAAACAAACCGGCCAAAAACATCTGCCGTTTGTCGTTGCGCCGCTGATCATCAGCAGCGGCTATCTGCTGCAATCTATCGATACTAGCGGCACAGCCGCCACACTCCTGCTAAACAGCTATTTATTGCTGCTGGGCATACTGGTCATCCGCGACGGTTCCCGCCAGCACAGCATCGGTCAGGTAAATGCCGGCATGCTGCTGGTGACCTTACTGGTTGTGTCGCGATTTCTCGATGCCAATCTTAGTTTCATCATCCGGGGAGTCGTATTCGTCTGCCTGGGTATCGGCTTCCTGATCGTCAACTGGCTGATGGTACGCCAAAAACCAGGAGGAAAACATGAGAAATAAAAAACGCTTGCTGCTGTTTGCTGCTGTTGCCGTTTGTCAGTTGTTTGTCGTTTTATCGATGGCCTGGCAATGGGAGGATACCCTAAAAACCGGACAGCTCTTTGCATGGGAGACAGCGCCTGTTGACCCTTATGACGCGTTTAAGGGACGTTATATTGACTTGGGATTTAAAGAAACAAGCGGGCCGGCGTCCGATCCCTCTCGCTTCGCCCATGGGCAAAAAGCCTATGCCGTCATTGAAAACAATGCCGATGGAAAGGCCTTCATCAGTGAAGTGAGTGCCCATCAACCGGCAGAGAAAGCCTATGTCAAGGTCAAAGTATCCTATGTGTCTAACGGCAGGGTTCATGTTCAACTGCCGTTCAGACGCTATTATCTGCCTGAGCACCTGGCCCTCCCCGCTGAAATGGCATACCGGGAAAGCGCCGGCAAAACCGGAGTAGCAGTCATTCGCCTGAAAGACGGCTATGGCGTAGTGGAAGAATTGTATATAGGGGAGCAGACGCTGAGGGACTATTTGCAAATGCCCCTCTCAGGCGGCCGATAAAGGCCGATCTACGTTGTTAGCCCTGCGGGAGCACGCTTGCCGTACCCTGCAAACGTACTGTCTGCGCGCGCTTCCTCGGGCTGCCTAGTATCTCAACCTTTCTCGACCGCCTGTACTCTAGATGCTTCAATAGTCTTGAAAACAAAGACCGTCAGGCGGCCGATAAAGACCGCAATCTGCGATGCGCATGGATGCGCTAGTGCCGAACGCGCCAGGAGGCATGGCGTTCGGCCGTTGTTAGCCCTGCGGGAGCGCGCTTGCCGTACCGTTGAACGTACTGTCTGCGCACGCTTCCTCGGGCTGCCTAGCATCTCAACCTTTCTCGACCGCCTGTACTCTAGATGCTTCCATCTGCGAAGCAGAAGACTGCTTCGTTCCTCGCAGTGACAGGAGCACGAAACCGCAGAGGGAACGGAGTACACGGAGGATACGCGCAGAGGGCTTCGGCTTTTATAAATTATACCGTAACCCTCTGTGCACTCACCGTTGCCTCTGCGTACTCTGCGGCAAGGCGCAACTTAGTGTTATCTGTTTTTCACCATCTACTAGCTTCGTAAGCACTTTTCCTAACACAAATAAAAAGGAGTGTTCAGCTATGGGGTTTCAACGGAAATTAGCGATTGTCGGTGTAGGTCATGTCGGATCTGCTGTTTTAAACTGTGCTTTAGCGTTTCAACTGGCATCAGATATCGCCCTGATTGATATTATTGAGGAAAAAGCCTGGGGCGAGGCGCTGGATGCCAGCCATGGAACACCTTTTGCTTACAGCCCGAATGTACATATTCATGCAGGCGGTTATGAGGAATGCAAAGATGCTGATGTCATTATCGTAGCGGCAGGGCCAAGTGTTTTGCCGGGCGAGAAATTAGACCGGCTGCTGCTGGCCGAGCGGAATGTAAAGACCATTAAAGATGTGATGACAAAGATCACAAAATATACAAAAGAAGCGATCATTATCATGATCACCAATCCGCTGGATATCACAGCCTACTGCGCCCAAAACCTGTTTGATTATCCGAAGCACAAGGTATTTGGGACAGGAACGACATTAGAAACAGCCAGATTGCGCAGAATCCTGGCTGATAAATACCGGGTAAATCCGAAAAACGTTCATGGCTACATGCTCGGCGAGCATGGAAATTCGGCTTTTCCTGCCTGGAGTCTGCTCAGAATCGGCGGCATTCCCAGCGAACAATTAGACGCCTATTTCTGCCCTGACGAGCCGATTGATTACGATAAAATCGGTGCTGCGGTCGTCAATGTCGCCTATGATGTCCTGACCGCAAAAGGCTGCACCAATTCAGGCATCGCCGTGGCAGCCTGCCGCTTAGCCAGAGCGGTATTCTATAACGAAAACAGTATTTTCCCTGTTTCCACCACACTGGAGGGTGAATACGGCTTATCCGGGGTTTCACTGAGCCTGCCTTGCGTCATTAACTCCACAGGGGTTAGAAGCAGACTGGAAGTGCCCTTAACAGCCAAAGAGATCGAGAAGTTAACCGCCAGTTTTGATAATTTGTCGCGCGTTCTGCAGACGGTTGGAGTTAAATAGCCGAGAACGGGTAATCACCAAAGAATCCCTCCGGCCACTAAAAGTGTCCACCTCCCTTTAACAAGGGAGGCCCTAAGTGCGGCGAAAAAAAACGGTACGCAATGCGCACCGTTAGTTCCTATAGTTTCTTTGGGGTAGGCGCGCAGCGCCTTTGGCGTTTTCGCGGTTCAAGCACATTCCTTTATCGCCGGCTGATCAGAGGCCATGCTTGCCGGTAATGGTCTCCATCTGCATCTTATATACCAACACCCGGTCTAACATCTTTTCGATAATGACCTTCCCTTTTTCTATATTATCCGGACTCTTGCGTTCAACAACCCAGGTCATCACCTGGCGTTTAATTTCCGGTTCGTTAATTAGCTCAATAGTTCCGTCGGCAATGACAGAAGCATATTCCCTGCCAAACCGCGCAGGCATAATCTGTGTCTCACCCATAATCACCGCACATGCCTGAGGATTGCTTTTCATCGCAGCAATTTTCCTGCCCTCCTGGGACCCGTGAAAATACAACACATCACCCTGACGAACATAATCCATCGGCAGTCCATACGGACGGCCATCCGGGTCAGTAAGGCACAGCACGGCATATTGGACTGCATCAATAATCGCTAGTGATTCTTCCTGGCTTAACGCCAAATCTTGTCGTTTCATAAAAATCCTCCTTCATTTCATTATTCTGCTGATATCGGGTCAAGGCTTGTACGGAGAATCAGCTCCGCCAACAGAGGATATATGAATATTTCCACTATAAGCGTGAACTATCCTCCATGTGGGAGGCAAAGTTTTAAAAGCGGAGGAGTATATCATGAAAAACGTAATGGCAGCCTGTACACAATGCGGTCAGTCCTATCCGATGGAAAACTTGCCATATCGCTGCGGCCTTTGCAACGAACCTCTAGAAATAGAGCTGGCTGCAGGCGGCAGAATTCGCGACGGCAATCCCCTAACCCAGACCATTCTGGAGCGCTATGCCGACTTTCTGCCCTTTGCCTCGCCTGACCGCGACATTTCATTAGGCGAGGGCTTCACCCCTCTGATACCAGCCGCAGGTCTGGCGGAAAGAATCGGCATCAGCCAGCTATACTTAAAAAACGAAGCACAAAATCCGACCTGGTCATTCAAGGACCGGGGAACGGTTGCCGGGATTCAGCATGCCCGCAAGCGGGGCTATCAACGAATTGGCACTGTTTCTACCGGCAACATGGCGACATCTGTTGCCGCCTATGCCCGTAAGGCCGGAATGGAAGCCTTTATTTTTGTCAGTAAAGCGATTGCCACGGAAAAGATCAACCCAATTGCGATTTACAAACCACACCTCATCAGGGTCGATGGCGACTATGGCAATTTATATTATGAGAGCCTTAAAATCGGCCAGGAAAACGGCATCTATTTTATTAACTCTGATGCGACCTTCCGCGTGGAAGGCTCGAAAACAATCGCCTTTGAGATCTGCGAACAGCTCCAGTTCGCCATGCCTGATTATGTGATCATCCCGACCAGCGCCGGAGGAAACCTGCGCGGCATTGAAAAAGGCTTTCGCGAGTTCCACGCCTGTGGACTCATTGACAAAACACCTAAAATTATTTGCGCGCAAGCCAGCGGCTGCTCGCCGATTGCCAACGCCTTTCAGGCGAAGCAAACGAAAATCTCACGAATTCCACAGCCACAGACCATCGCCCATGCGATTGAAAACCCCTTTCCGCCCAGCGGCAATCAGGTCCTGCGCCTGCTGAAGGCCAACGGGGGGCTAGCGGTTGCCGTAGAGGATGCCGCTATCATCAAAGCTCAGGCCATGCTGGCCGAAACCGGCTTTTTTGGCCAGCCGGAATCCGCCGTTCCGCTGGCGGCTATCCAAAAGCTGCGCGCCGAAAACATCCTGAAGGGCAGCGAAAAAATCGTCAGCATCATTTCAGGCAGCGGTCTTAAATTTACCGAAGCCTTTGCCCATCACAGCCTGACCAGCACAGAATGCAAGCGGGATGACATCGGGCCTTATATCAAGCATCACTTCAGCCGACAAGATTCCGGTACAGATTAACCAGAAAATCCTGCACATTGGTCACGATAGAGGTAACAGCCAGGGTTCCCCGGTCACGCAGCTTATTGACAGCAAACTCCGAAATATCGACATTGTAGATATAGACCGGTCTGACGCTATTGTCCACAACCTGATAGGATGGCGTCATATTGCCTGTGGCGATGGAGTGAAGCTGAGTCGCCAGGCAGATGACCGTTGTTGCCGTCTTCGTGTGTTCCCGCATAGCCTCTTGTGCCTCATATACATCGGCAATCACACCAGGCAGCGGGCCGTCATCACGGATCGAACCAGCTAAGATAACCGGTACCTTATGATTTAGGCAAGTGCCGATAACACTGTGAGCCGGCACCTTATCTTCACAAAAGCGTTCCAGTGATTCATATTCTCTAACCGCATTAATCACATCCAGATGATGATAATGACCGTTTTCAATGCTTCTCTGGGTATAAAGATCCTGTCCCAGCGCGGTATTGAGCAGTGAGCCTTCTAAATCATGCACAGCCAAAGCGTTTCCCGCTAAAATGGCATGAACATAACCATATTCAATCAAAGAACACATCGCTTTTTTCGAATCAGAATCAAACACAACTGCCGGTCCTAGCACCCAAACAATCCTACCCTTGTCCTTTTCAAACCGTAACAGTTCGTATAGTTGATCATAGTCTCGGGAATAAGATGTCTCGCGTGACCGGCCGGTACGAAATGCGAATGCATCACCCTCACCAGCCTGGATCAGATCACAAAAGCCGGTGGAATGCACATAGATGCCCTCACTGCCGTCTTCTGTCCTGCCAATAATCACTTGATCGCCAAGCCGCAGCCGCCTAAATTCCTTAACGGTAAGCTGTCCGGCGGCTTCCAGAACCACAGCGCAATCCATCCGGCTTGCTGCTAACAGCCGCCATCGCCCAGCTATTTTATAATATTCCGGAAAGATGGTTGTCGCATGAAAATTGGCCGGTGCGACACCCGGCTTTTCTACTATCTTCACTGTCACATCAGGACAGCTGTCTGGCAAAGCTTGAAGGTTCGGCTCACGATAGACAGGCAAGCTAAAATTCATTATCTGACCCTCCCCGGGAATAAAGTAAGACTTGGTCTCCAGCCTCAAAGTATGTGGGCTGCAGGCTGTGCGAAGATAAAATGCGGAGGCCATGTGGATATATGTTCACATGGCCTCTGTCTACAAGCGACTGAGAAATGCCTGTAACGTAGGTTTCTTAACAAACTACTATTTGCTTTTTTATACTCTATTTCTTATCCATACGGAAAATTCCTGCCTGCAGTGGAACCGATACCGGCCGGTCTGCACATACGATAGGCCAATACATATTGTATAATACCTCGCCAGCTTCTAAATTACTGATAAGCCGGCATGATAATCTTCATAATTTTATTGATTATATGCAGATTCATGTCAGTAAGCGTTTCAGGTTTTGTATAATATGTCAGCATTGGCGGCACAATCCATACGCCCAGTTCGGCTAATGTCAATAAATTCCGCAGATGAATCGCACTCAGCGGACACTCTCTGGGAGCGATGATCAAGTGGCGTTTTTCTTTTATTGTTACATCGGCAGCCCTTAACAGCAGGTTGTCAGAGTAGCCGCAGGCAATACCGGCAAGCGTTTTCATGCTGCAGGGAATAATGATCATCCCCTCTGTCGGGAATGCGCCGCTGGCTATACAAGCGCCAATATGATTGACATCATAGACTACATCCGCCATTGCCATGACTTCCGCTAGCCGGTAGTCTGTCTCCGCCTGGATGGTGGCTTCGGCCCCTTTGGTGATAACCAGATGTGTTTCGCAGCAGGAAGCTTCACGAAGCATTTGCAGCAGGGAGATCCCCAGTATCGCTCCACTGGCTCCGCTTATGCCGATAACAATGCGTTTTCTCAGGGCTCTGTTCATCATACCATCTCTCCTTCATCTGCTGACAGCACTTGCCCTGCTAACGCCAGGACAGGTGCTCCAGCAAGTCATGAATCGATAAGGTATATGAGCGAGTCTTACGAATTATCCTTGCTGATAGATCAAAAGAATAAATCTGCGAGAGACGATTAGACAAGACGGTTAACCACGAAGAACGCAAAGAGGGCGCAAGCATGCGCCCCCATTGTGCAGGCGCACAGAGTGCGCCCTTCGTGTCCTTTGTGGTAAAAACGTTTCCCGGATGTCATCCGGCTCTCTGCTCCCGAAGCAGCTACACTCGGAATTTGCTGACCGCCTCGCGCAGCTCCATC
>POVV01001157.1_pt1 | contig 10675 bp, 10 predicted proteins | sample 1560271 | NCBI WGS metagenome assembly POVV01 (sample SAMN08337232, study PRJNA429181) | Bioreactor metagenome, whole genome shotgun sequencing project. | biome: cows' rumen and soil; feature: anaerobic; isolation source: anaerobic chemostat enrichment culture, galacturonate as sole carbon... | reverse complement strand
TATATTGTCCGGTCGGCCATGAAAGAAGCTTGTTGTGGATCGGGAGTACCCTGGTCTTTTCCATCGGAGGATTTATAATTGGCAGGATCATCGAAACGTTGAGTATTCGTTCCCATACCGATTATCTGACAGGCTTATGGAACCGGAGATACTTTCATTTGAAACTGCGCGAGATAGTAGGCCGAATAAATAAAGACAAGGGCCAGTTGTGTATCGCCATGATAGATGTGGATGGCTTCAAGAAGATTAACGATTTGTACGGTCATGTTACTGGTGACGTACTATTGTGTGGCATTGCGGCAATTTTAAAAGAAGGCACCAGCAATAATGATATTGTTATCCGTTTGGGCGGTGATGAATTCGCAGTTGTTTTTACTCAAACGAACTCTTTAAAAAATGCTCTTGAAATCATGGAGAGAATTCGCCGCAGGGTAGAAAACACTTTTTTATCATATCACCTGACCATCAGCACCGGGATTATTTCGTTGGAACAGGAACAGGATGTAAAAGACCTTTTAATTAAAGCCGATCAAACTTTGTATAAAGCAAAAGAACAAAAAAATGCGGTTATAGGTTATAAGTGGTAACTGACTACGAATAGCAGCCACCTTGCTCACATGATAACCGCTCTGTTAAAAAGTCTCAACCCCAACTCGACGGGGTTGAGACTTTTTTAATAGGAGCCTCATTGGCAGCAAACAGAAGGTCAACCTATTTTGCTTACAGCTTTACATCTGATACAACAAAATGTGTTTTTTCCAAGAAGACAAAAGTAAAATAGTTTACCTGAGGAAAACATTTTGCGGAAAATTTGAAGGATTTTGCACAAATATATAGAAAGTTACCGAAGTTGGAATTTCGCGGATGCTTTCAATTTCAGTATAACTGAGGACAATGAGGTGATAATTCCGGTCACAGCAAGAGCAGTGGCTAATAAATAGTAAAGTGCAAGGTTATTTTATATAGTGAGAGTATCGGAGAGGAAGTGCAAGGGTTGAAACAGGTAGATTTCATGAGTCATGACGTGAATCTCCCTGAACTTACGTTTAGGGGTATGTTGCTGGGAATGGTGATTACTATCATCTTTACAGCATCAAACGTTTATTTAGGATTAAAAGTCGGACTTACATTTTCGTCATCCATTCCGGCAGCCGTTATTTCTATGGCGGTTCTGAAAATGTTTAAGGATTCCAATGTTCTGGAAAACAATATGGTTCAGACGCAAGCTTCGGCGGCAGGGACTCTTTCAGCAGTCATATTTATCATTCCCGGCTTGCTAATGATCGGATACTGGCAAGGGTTTGCTTTTTGGCAGACATTGATGATTTGTGCGTGTGGTGGCAGCCTGGGTGTTTTGTTTACCATTCCTTTACGCCGGGCAATGATTGTTAATAGTGACCTGCCTTATCCTGAGGGCCTGGCAGCTGCTGAAATCCTGAAAGTAGGCAGTGGCAACGCCGCCGGGACCAAAGAAAATGGCGCTAAAGATATTTTAGCCGGCGGTTTTGTTTCGGCTATTATCAGTTTCTGCACAAGTGGCTTCCAAATTATTTCTTCAGAAGTGCACTACTGGTTTTCCTTGGGTAAAGTTACTTCCCAACTGCCTCTGGGCTTTTCTACAGCTCTGCTGGGAGCCGGCTATTTGATCGGTATTGCCAGCGGTATGGCAATTTTAGCAGGTGTTATTTTGGCGTGGGTTGTATTTGTACCTTATCTGACCTCAGTGCTGACACCGGCAGCCGGACAGAGCGCCAGCGCATTTGCGCAAGCCGTCTGGGCGCAAAAGGTAAGGCTTATCGGTGCCGGTACCATCGGCATTGCCGCAATCTGGACGCTGATTACCTTAGTTAAGCCAATTCTTGAAGGTATGCGTATTTCCCTTGAAGCTATGCGTAAGTCGGAAACCGGGAAAAACCTGCACCGTATGGACACAGATATGTCGCCGAAAGCAATCGGTATGGTGCTGGCTGTCATTATTGTCGGTTTGATGGGAACCTTTTATTCCTTTATTGCCGATGCCCAGCTGGCTGCAAGTACTACCTGGATTTTTGTTATTGCCGGCGTTGGCGTTGCGATTGGTATGGGATTCTTTGTGGCTGCTGCCTGTGGTTATATGGCCGGTTTGATTGGTACTTCGGCCAGTCCTATCTCCGGTATCGGCATTTTGGGGATTATTATTTCCTCTCTTGTCGTATTGGGGATCGGTTCGACCGTCAGTCTTTTTGATACGGCGATGGGAACTAAATTTGCTATCGCTTTGGCGATTTTTATGACCAGTGTTATTGTCAGTATCGCCGCAATTTCCAATGATAATCTGCAAGACTTAAAGACCGGTTATCTTGTTGGCGCCACCCCGTGGAAACAGCAGGTAGCCTTGCTGCTGGGTTGCATCATCGGCGCTTTTGCGATTGCACCTGTATTGAATTTGCTGTATGAAGCATACGGCTTTGTCGGGGCTATGCCGCGTGCCGGAATGGACGAAAGCCAGGTTCTGTCCGCGCCGCAAGCAACTTTGATGGCTACGATTGCAACAGGTATTTTTAGCCATAATCTGGACTGGAATTACATTCTGTTTGGTGTGGGTGTCGGGATTGTTGTAATCATTGTTGATTTGCTGTTGAAAAAGGGAACAGCCAAATACTGTCTGCCGCCGTTAGCTGTGGGTATGGGAATCTATTTGCCGCCTACGCTGGAAACACCGCTAATTTTGGGTGCCGTTATGAGCTATTTTGTAACCCGGTATCTGCGTGACCGGGCGCGTGAACGGAGTCCGCAGCATGTCGAGGAAGATGTGGAATTTTGCAACCGCCGCGGTGTGCTGTTTGCATCCGGCCTGATTGTCGGTGAAAGCTTAATGGGGGTTATTATTGCCGTTATTATCGTATTTTCGGTAACCAGTGGCGGCAGTGACTCGCCGCTGGCGCTTGTAGGCAAGGACTTTGCCCGGACTGCCGATTGGTTAGGTTTGCTGGTATTTATCGGCATGATTGTCATGTTTATTCGCCGGATTATAAATGTAAAGTTTGAAGCGGATAAATAGCAGGCAATAGGATGAAATAAAAAGCTACTGATAAGCGATTAGCGGGAACTTCTGCGAGGAGGTTCCTGCTAATCTTTTTTTACGGTGGGACAAGGGGACAGGTTCCTTGTCCCATTTCTCTACAACTTAAAAAAATTGTGAAACAACTGTCAATCTATAATAAGCTACATATTATGTAATAGGTGTCCCTATTAATAAAGGAGGAGCTAGCAATATGGCAAGTGTTATTCATTCTCTAACCCAAAATGTTTCGCTTTCGGATGATGGTTCTATTATTGATATAACTGTTACCAATAATGGTGCCACACCTATAGCCAGTCCTGGTTTTTATGTTACTGCCGTGTATGTTGATGGAACTACTCAATATGTTCGTTCTCAAGTTGTTGATTCATTAGCAGCTTCGGCTTCCATTATTCTTAGTTTATCAATTGACGGTGTGGTAACTTATGAGGAAGAAAATTTGCATGTAGGGATAGGGTTTGTTCATACAACAACCTAGCCGCAGAGTCTGAGGCTTGGGGAATACCCAAGCCTCCTACATAACAGTACATGCGTATTCATTTTAGCTGTGGTGTTAGGAGTGGTGTGATTTGTCAGTTATCAACATCTTAGCAAGCAAAAGCTTGACAGTATCTACTAGAAGATCGCGCCGAGGCATGACAGGCAAAAAAATAATTGTCGGAAATAAACGTAAATGTAATTATTTCAGTTATCTTTTTTTTGATACTTCGGCAATCCCCAATAGCCTGTCGCTGTTATCTGCAAAATTAGTGTTATTTAAATTATGCGATTTCTTTAGCTGTACAGCCGTAACGTTTTCCGTCTATCCTTTATTAGATCAATTTAGTTCTTATACAACCTATGACAAGGATTGTTCCGTAAGTTTAGACCCGACACTTAAACAAGACTTCTTTCCCTTTACCTGTGAGGCAGCTATTGAAATAGATATAACAACAATAGTTGATATGTGGCTTAAAAACACATTAGTGAACAGGGGCATAGTAATAAAAGGCAATAACACTCATTATCCCCCTTGTTGTTATACATCTTTTGGTTCTGCCTATAGTGCCGATAATACTGTAATTCCCTTTATCAGAGCAGCCTTTGCACAAGGCCCGTGCATATGCTTTTTACCTAATTCAGACATTACCTATACTGCAAAAGTTTTTCCATCTAAAAATGCTAACTTTTCGGAACGAGCAGGTAACGGTCCGTAACACTGCCTTGCCGTCAATCAGTTGCGGAGGGGAGAATAAATTTGAGTGGGACAAGGGACCTGTCCCCGTGTCCCAGAAGAAGGAAGAGCTTTCAATTAACTGTATTGCAGTGTTGTAAATCATAAAGACAAAAGGCAAGCCGAATGCGGCAACGCTCTTCCATGGAAGACAGATCACTCCGGAGTAGCTTTTTGATTTTGGCAACGCGGTAGTTAATGGTGTTTCGATGCGTAAAAGTATGCTCAGCAACGAGTTGGACACTAGAATTAAATTCAATATAATAGCGCAGTATTTCCAAGTAATTAGAATTGTGTTTTTGGTCATAGTCAACAATGGTTTTCAGCGATTGCGTATATAAATTATCTAATATAGCTTCATCTGAAATACCTAGTATAATTTGATAAAGGCCTAAATCATTATAGAAACAGTAGGGCTTTTTCGTAGCGATGGCTACCTGCAAGGCTTTATCTGCTTCAATTCGTTTGTTAAATAAGCATTGTAGGCCTTGCCCCAGCGTGGAAATGCCATAGTGAATATCATCATCGGTACTTAAAGAACTATGAAGGAAAGCCAGTGTAGCGGCAAAGTTATTCTCGGTTATGTTATATAATAGGATGGCATACTGGGTAGTTTTTTTTGTCAGGAGCAGATATTTTTGTTCTGCTTGATTTAGAATTACGGTTAATTTATCGTTAGAGACATTTTTAAAAGCGACAATTCCATAGGTGGAATAGGAATAGGGTTTCATGTCTTCATGTTCAGCAATAAATGCATTATCAATCATATTATCAAATATGGCACTGGAGAATATCTTGCTAAAATATTCTTCTTCTTGTTTCTCTTTAATAATATCATTGAAGCCATCCTGCATAATGTCAGCAATATGTATTTCCCAGGGCATGATAAGCAGCGGCAGGTGATTGTTGTTGCAATAATCAATGAGATAATGGGGTATATCTTTAATATAATTTCCAATATTTAAGATAATACCGCTTGCCCCTTTTTTGTTTACTGAATGAATGAGTTCTTCAAGCCAGTGATCATAACTGTTGGCAAGCCCGGTTGTAATAATCAATTCCCCACCGCGAATAAAACTCATATTATTCAAGTCCTCTAGCAGATAAATCCATTTAAAAGAGGTATAAATACCTTTTTCGCCAGCTATTAGTTGTAGCTGGTGCTTTTTTCGGAACTTTTCATAAAATTGTTTTAGCGTCAATGATATATACCTTGCCTCTCGCTTGATATAAATAGTATAAAGTAATATAAATTGGTTGTACAGCACAAAAAACGGAGGTTTTTTTAGGCTTCAATCTTGTTGAAGGCTGAAAAAACAAGTGCTAAAATACAAGTAAATTCAAAATTATATTGGTTTATGGGCGTATTGAGCAAAGTGAAAGGAAGAGGTTATATTTATGTCAATGAAAAATCAAATTGAACAGCTTATTGTTGAGAAAGTGGCATTATTAAACCGACCTGATCTATTTAGGAGGCCGATTGTAAGTTTTTCTTCTGCCACAGATAGTAGATATTCTGAATTAAAGGAGATTATTGGTCCATGGCATTTAAATCCTACTGAATTACTGCCAGATGCTCAAAGCGTCATCAGCTATTTTGTACCGTTTACCAGCCTGGTGGTAGCAGAGCCGAAAACAGTTGACGGTGGTTCTGAGGCCTGGGGTGAAGCCTATGCCATAATTAATCCTTATTTTAATGACGTGAATCAGGCGGTCATTCAATACTTGTCTGATTTAGGCTATTCAGCCAGTGCAGTACAGGCAACCCATACCTATGACCCCAAAGATATGAAATCAATGTGGTCACACCGAAGTGCTGCCGCCATCGCAGGTCTAGGCACCTTTGGCGCAAATAGAATGCTTATTACCGAAAAAGGTTCTGGCGGACGATTCTGTTCAGTGTTAACATCTGCCACCCTGCATGAGGAACAAACTCCGGCAGAAACCAGATGTTTATATGTTAAAAACGGCTCTTGCGGGCTATGTTTCAAAATCTGTCCGGTAAATGCCCTGGTGCCTGATTCTTTTGATAAATTTATTTGTCAAGACGAATGTAACAAGAACCAGAAGCAGGATAGGCATGGTGCCGATACCTGCGGCAAATGTATCAGTATATGCCCGGTGGCTTATATTGACTAGATAATTCAACTTTAAAATCATAGCATGTGAATGTAAAATTATACTACCAGAAAGGAACCTATGATGGATTTTAAACAACTAATAACAACCATGATCCAAACCTATGTACAAGAATATCAGAAAAAGCCGGGTATTACCTCCATATGGGGTGAGCCATTAGTTGGCTTTGCTGATGCAAATCATCCGGATATTTTCAACCTTAAGGATATTATTTCGCCGCAGCATGTTATGCCGCATGAGGTCATAGAAAATCCAACAATTATTATTGCTTATTTTCTCCCTTTTACCAAGGAGCTTGCCGATACAAACAAAGCACCCGGGGATGTGTCATCTCCCGAGTGGGCGCGTACTTATGAAGAAACTAACAGGATGTTTGGAGAATTAAACAATTACTTAATAGCAGCGATACAGGAAATGGGCTATGAAGCCGGAGTTTCTAAAGCGGCAACAACCTTTGACCAGGAAAGATTAATAAGTAATTGGTCGCAGCGTCATATTGCCAGAGTGGCAGGACTTGGCACCTTTGGCCTTAATAATATGCTGATTAGCAGCAACGGCTGCTGTGGTCGCTACAGCACAGTAATTACGAGTCTGCCAATAGAGCCGGATAAGCCGCTTGATGATAATTATTGTCTATATAAAAGCAAAGGGATATGCGGCGCTTGTATAAAACACTGTCCCTCCGGGGCGCTAACTGTTACAGGCTATGACAGACAGAAATGTTTTCAGGTCTGTTCAAAAAATGCTGAGATCTATAAGGACTTTGGCAGTTCTTATTCAGATGAAACAGGAAAGAATGCGAATAGTGCCGGCAGTGAGGTCTGTGGTAAGTGCCTGGTGAATGTACCTTGTGCGTTTAAGTAAATGCGCTGTAGCATAATATAAAAGGATGGTTTCCCCCGGTGAATAATGATAGTACTGTAAAATACTTTATGCAGGGTGTGGCATACGCCTTGCCTCAGGTGCCGCCAAATAAATGCAAAGGCATTATCTTTACCATTTTGTCGGCTTTTTTGTTTGGAATTACTCCTGTGTTAACATCTCTTACTTACAATATGGGCGGTACACCTGAAACTGTGACGTTGTTCCGCAATCTTTTCGCTGTTCCTGTATTATTGCTGACACTTTGGCTGAAAAAGATACCGCTTTCGCTGCCGTTGCCAGTACTGCGTAATCTCGTGCTGTTTGGCATCATCGGCGGCGGCATAACGACGCTGCTGCTGTATATGTCCTACCCGTATGTAGGTATCGGAACTGCTACAACTTTACATTTCTTATATCCGATCTTTGTTTGTCTTATGTGCCGCATCTTTTTTAAAGAACGTTTGGGACTGCAAAAAATTATTGTGCTCTTCATTGCGGGTGCCGGAATCTTATGTTTTATCGATGTTAAGCAAATAACGCATATAACCGGGCTTGTGTTAGCAGGGGTGTCGGGCATAACCTATGCAATATATATGGTCGGTGTGGAAAAGAAGAAAATCGATCAATTGAATCCTTGGCTGATTATATTCTATATAGCTGTATCGGTGTCAATTTTTATGTTATTATATAGTATCCCTACTAATAAGATTGTGCTGCTTTTACCGCTAAAAGCTTATTTTTACATGTTTGTTCTTTCTATGTTAACCTCACTTTTTGCAGTACTATTGCTGCAACTGGGAATCAAATATCTGGGGGCTTCTGCAGCGGCGATTTTCAGCTTGTTTGAGCCTGTAACCAGTATAATTTCTGGTGGGATGTTTTTAAACGAGACAATTACTGTCGGAAAAATTATGGGCTGCATTCTGATTTCTTTTGCGGTTATACTCCTTACCACTAATAAGCAAGTTCAAACGCGTGAAGTTTGTAATGAGGATTAAAGTCCATCCTTTGGACTTATTTTGCAGCGGGAAGGGCTGTTGCTCCATACCAGTAATGCCTTGTGCAGAATGCAGGGGCACTACAAAGGTTATCTTGGAGGAAACAAGTATGAGTTTCAATAGGGTATGCAGGGCGTGTGAGCGTAGTTTGGACGGAACGTACGGGCGCGCGCCGATTTCATTTAAATATTGTCCGCGCTGCGGTACAGACGGGAATCCTCAGATGAAAACAGTGCAGCATGGATGGCTGCACTGGTGGGGACTGGAATTGCTCTTTACGGCATGGGTAATTGTAGCAAGCGTTTTTTGGGCAGCGTAATTATGGTGGTGTTTATGGGTGGCATAGGATATATTGGAAATCGCCTGCTAACTAAGACCTGCAGGCACTGCCGTTCAATCACCAGTGCGATAACGCATACATATTGCCATAACTGCGGGCAGCAGCTGGGCCGGAGATTCCGAGGCTGATCATTTAATGGGACAAGGGACCTGTCCCCGCGTCCCAGGTGGGTTGGAGAATGTATATGAGGAGTTTGATGGTATGATGAGATTTTTGCGAAAGAGCAATTGGGGAGTTGCTTTGGTATGGGGATTGTTGTTGGTGGCGGTGAACAGTTCTGCTGTTTTTGCCGCTGAAAAACTATCACCGGAAAAGGCGTATTTAAGCGATGTATATAAAAATATGATGGATGTAACCAGCTTGCATTATGATGTCACGGTCACGGCTGAAACCCCAATGGGGGAAGTGGAAGCTGCCATCAATGGCGAGGCCCGGGAAAAACCGCTGAGCTTAACCCACGATATAAATATTTGTTACCGTGACGCACTGAATCAAGAAAAAACACTGACGCTAAAGCAGTACATAGAACAAAATCAGGACGATCTGGTGGTATATTCATTCAGCAACGAAACCTGGACCAAACAAATCAGGCCGATTGATCCCGCTTTGAATAAAAAGCTTTCAGCAGATGAAAAGAATTCTGACCGGATGAATATGTTACAGTTGGTGAAAGCGGTAAAGCTGAAAAAGGAAACACCATCCTACAAGTATATGGAAATCACTTTGGATAGCATACAACTAAGTGATGCTGTCAGCGCAGACGCTAAACTAAAAAATCCGCAGGATAAGGAACTGTTGAGCAGGGCTGCGATAGTACGGCTGGGGCTGTTAGCTGTCGGCGATATAAAATATACTATCAAAGTCGATAAAGTGACTAAGCTGGTAAAAGAAATAGATATGGATTTGACAGAGCCGGTTCGAAAAGGAGCAGGATTGTTTATGGATTTAATTAACCCCAAGGACCGGGCTTTAGTCGAAGATTTTTTAACAAATTCGACATTGAAGCTGCAGGTAGTTTACTCGCAGTATAATCAGGTAGCTCCGATAGAGATTCCTCAGGATGTGCGAGACAACGCAAAAGAACCTGAACCGGCAGACAAGGCTACTCCTGCCAAAAGTGAACACATACTACTATGATTTATCAAGAAAAATCCGTACCGGCGTGATCGCTGGTACGGATTTTATTATAACTGTTCCGCCTGTTCCCTGCTTTTCTGTATTTGCTTTAAGGTGTCCAGATATGCACCGTCCTGGGGAGTGGTTTTGGGGATAACCGATTTATTTGGCTTTTTAGGTTTCTTATGCATTCAATCACCTCCAGACTTAGTATTGGACTGGAGTATGGCTATTAATGCATTTATCCAGATAAAAAAGCATGCAGCGGGACGCAGGGACAGGCTTCAGACAGGTAAATAACCTGGCTGGAAGTTAAATATGAATTTTTTCTTGGTCATTCATAGAATAGCCATCTCTGAAGCTAACATGACTCATATCCAAAGCGGTATCTTTTGTTTCAATATTTGTAAGCTTTTTAACTACCCCATAAGCTTTTTTTAATGACAGGTTGTTTTCTTTCCCGGAAATAATCCACATGGTTTTATAGCCCTTTGGTGTTGTCTGGAGCTCATCCTCCCCTTTGCCGTCAGTAAAATACACCAGCAGATCCAGTTTATTAGCATTGGCATATTCAAAGACCGGAGTAAATTTAGTGCCACCCCTTATATGGCTTCTCTCTTTTACATCTTTTGCCGATTGGACTTTGTACACCCGTCTAATTTCATTGTCACATTCGATAATCGTAAGCTCATGCTTATAATTTTTTACTATCGCGAATACTTCTTTAATGGCTTGCTGAAATTCCTCATCACTAATGCTGCCGCTTATATCAAGTGCAACAGCAATTTTTGCCTTATGACTTCTGAGTTGGCCTCGTAAATCCAATCTATCGGGCTGCCGCCTGTTTCTTCGCGTTATCGTCTTCTTTTTATTACTTTCAACAGTTCCCATTAACCGTTTAAGATAGATGTTCCAGGGCAATTCACCCTTGCTGTTTTTAAGCG
>POVV01001156.1_pt1 | contig 10682 bp, 9 predicted proteins | sample 1560271 | NCBI WGS metagenome assembly POVV01 (sample SAMN08337232, study PRJNA429181) | Bioreactor metagenome, whole genome shotgun sequencing project. | biome: cows' rumen and soil; feature: anaerobic; isolation source: anaerobic chemostat enrichment culture, galacturonate as sole carbon source...... | reverse complement strand
TTTATTCTCCAAAAGCGGCCTTACTATGCCCTTTACTTTTGCTCATCCGGCCGCTGTCTTACCTTTCAGTTCAGTGTTAGCCAAGAGGTATTCAATGTCAGGAATGATTGCCGGAAGCATGGTTCCGGATTTTGAATACTTTTTTAGAATGGGCGTTAAAAGTCTCTACAGCCACACGCTGTCAGGCATCTTTCTTTTCGATATCCCGGTAGCTTTGTTATTAACCGTGCTGTTTCACTGTTCGATAAGAAATGCGTTAATTAATAACCTGCCAAGTTTTCTATACCGCCGCTTAGCCCATCTGGCCCAGCTAGATTGGTTGGTCTATATGCAAAACCACAAAGTCGCATTAACGCTTTCTATTATGTTCGGCGTTATCTCTCACCTGCTCTGGGACAGCTTCACTCATCAGGGTGCATTTTTCGTCGAATACTTTCACTATTCTTTAGTCACCCTCGATTTATTCCACATGTCAGTCCCTTTGTATAAAGTGTTACAACATACGAGTACCATCGTCGGCGGGTTAGTCATTTGTTGTTATATATTGTTAATGCCGCAGTCTGAACCAACACAACCTGACATTTCACTGAAATACTGGCTCGTTGTTACTTACCTGTCTGTCGCAATTGTGACTACCAGAATGATTTTTATATACCCAAGCTATTCATTGGGCATAGTCGTCGTCACTACTTTATCGGCGCTGATGATAGCGTTAGTCATTACCCCCTTCATTTTGAAGATAAAAAGCGCCTGTTAAAAATTAACAGGCGCTTTGAATGAGCATATTGAAATTACAATGTAACGCAGCGTCTTAATAAATCATCGAGTTTCGATACTTCTGGCAGATGTTCATCCTTATCTATCTCGAAAGAACTTAACGCATAGCGGTCTAACTCACCCTCAATGAAATTATGTATATGCCACAGTTTATCGCCATACTGAGATTCAGTATTCGCTCGCTTAACTTTCAGCAAATAGTCAATTTCAGCTAATAGCTCCTCGTATTCTTTAGGATTAAGAATATCCAACAATAGAGAGAATGGCATTGGTGGCACGCTGGCCCGCTCCTCAATCCATTTCACCGCCAGCAGCGGGCGTAATACATATAAGTACTTTTTTAGCCTGACGGTATCGCCTTGTAAATATCCGCGAAAGTTTTTCTTCGCCATAGATAAATAGTGGTATCTGGCGCGTATGCTTGAGAAAAATACGTTAGCTAGCGTATGAAGCTCTGACATAAACAATTTATCTTCACGATAAATAATCGGTGAGTCTAACCACTCGAGTAGCGTTGGGTTTGCCCGCTTAAGCAGGCCTAAGGTTTTACGCAGTTCCCAACCACTGATATCCAGTTCGTCATCAAGCGGACGTTCAATAACATCCCTGCCCGGTTCAACGGTCAGATACCAGCTTGCTTTGTGAACATAAATAAAACGTACGTCATAATCGCTATCCGTCGAGGCAAATCCCCATCCTCGGCTCCCCGATTCACAGGCATAAAGAACGTCTACCTCATATTTTTCTTCGATAACCTTTAGCTCATCTAATATTCGGCTGCGCATTTCATCCGAAACAGGATGATTGCTGGCAGGTAAACTCAGTCGGCCTAAGAGTAAATCCGTTTTCATTATATTTATTCCTCTTGAATGTTTTCAGGCTTTCAATAGTGTCCTGAGTCATATTAGGTAGCGAATATCATGCCAACAATCTGCTAATAAAATCAATGCAATGATAAATATGACTATTTTTAATAAACAGCGATATTTCAACCTAAGCGCTCGAACTTAATTACAAAATATCTTATTCTCTGAGATAGTTTTTATATTTAAGGATAAGTTATGAAACGGGTCGTTATCGGCGTTTTAGGCACTGTGTTAGATAAGCGTGGTAAACGTGAAAACCGCTGGAATAAATGGCGCCCGACCGTAGGCCTTTGCCAGCAGCCTGATGTTCCAATTGATCGGTTAGAGTTACTTCACCAGCCCCGAGACCGCGGAATGGCTGAACAGGTCGCTCAAGATATCATTCAGGTTTCACCAACGACAGAGGTAAAACTTATTCCTGTCCAGTTGAAGAACCCTTGGGATATTGAAGAGGTTTATACAACATTATTAGATTTTGCTGAACACTACCCTTTCGATCCCGAAAACGAAGAGTATTTAATTCACATAACTACCGGTACTCATGTTGTACAAATATGCTGGTTTCTACTAACTGAAGCCCACTACCTGCCGGCAAAGCTGATTCAGACGATGCCGGTCAGAGAACGAAAAGAGGAAGAGCAAGTAGCCGTTCCTGCCGGAAATTATTCAATTATCGATCTTGACCTTAGCCGATACGATAAGATTTCAACCCGCTTTCGGCAGCTTAGTGAGAACTCGGTTTCTTATTTAAAAGCCGGTATTGCAACCCGCAATGCCACATTCAACCGGTTAATTGAAGAAATTGAGCGCGTCGCCATTCGTTCAAAAGCCCCGATATTAATGATTGGCCCCACTGGAGCAGGTAAGTCATTCCTTGCCCACAGAATCTATGAGTTAAAGCTAGACAGGCACCAAATCAGCGGTCAATTTGTTGAAGTAAACTGCGCGACCTTGCGCGGAGACAGTGCCATGTCGACGTTATTCGGCCACGTTAAGGGGTCATTTACCGGTGCTCAAAACGATCGTTCAGGATTGCTACGTATGGCAGATAACGGAATGCTGTTTCTGGATGAAATTGGAGAATTAGGCCTTGATGAACAGGCCATGCTACTTAAGGCTATTGAAGAAAAACGCTTTTTCCCTTTTGGTGGTGATAAAGAAGTACAAAGCCACTTCCAGTTAATCGCAGGAACTCACCGAGATCTGCGTAAACAGGTGAGCGAAGGACTATTTCGCGAAGATCTTTATGCCCGTATAAATTTATGGACCTACCATCTTCCGGGACTGGCTCAGCGCAGTGAAGACATTGAACCCAATCTTGATTATGAACTGGCGAAATTTGCCCGCGAACAAGGGGAACAAAACCGGTTTAATGTAGAATCCAGACGCAAGTACCTATCATTTGCCACTTCACCGGGCGCTTTATGGTCAGGAAATTTTCGTGAGCTAGGAGCATCGGTAACCAGAATGGCAACGCTGGCTGAATCAGGGCGAATTACTGACTCGGTAGTCTGCGATGAGATAGCGCGTTTACAAAATGGCTGGGGATATGGCGCGGAAGAAGAGCCATTGCCTGAACTGGAACAACCGATTGATCTGTTTGATCGCTACCAATTGAAATCGGTTTTAGACGTTTGTCGGGCAAGTTCCAGCCTGTCAGAAGCCGGTCGTAAATTATTTGCTATCTCCCGACAGCAAAAACAGAATCCTAATGATGCCGATCGATTAAGAAAATATTTAGCCCGATTTGGCCTCAGTTGGGAAAAAATCAAAACATCATCTGAATAATAAAATTCAGATAAATAAAAGGGTGGCAATATGCCACCCTTTTATACTCTTATATACTCTTACCGCTAGCTATTACTGTATAGCGACAATTTTATCACCATCAACGTCCAGCACAACCGGAGCACCAGGCAATAATTTGCCTGACAAAATTTGCTGTGCCAGAGGGTTTTCGATCTCCTGCTGGATAGCTCGTTTTAACGGACGTGCACCATAGACCGGGTCGAAACCTTCTTTCGATAACAATGCTAACGCGTCATCAGTAATACTGACGATATAACCACGCTCTTCCAGACGCTGATACAAACGCTCCAGTTGAATGCGGGCAATCGACATAATCTGACTTTCTGCCAACGGATGGAACACCACCGTTTCATCAATACGGTTAATAAATTCCGGGCGGAAATGATGACTAACAACGTCCATAACTAAGTCTTTCATTTCGCTGTAACCCAACTGGCCGAAACGATCCTGAATTAAATCAGACCCTAAGTTAGAAGTCATAATAACCACGGTATTACGGAAATCTACCGTACGGCCTTGCCCGTCAGTTAACCGGCCATCATCTAATACCTGTAATAAAATATTAAATACGTCCGGGTGAGCTTTCTCGACCTCATCCAGCAAGATGACTGAATAAGGACGACGGCGAACAGCCTCAGTTAAATAACCCCCCTCTTCATAACCAACGTATCCAGGAGGTGCGCCCACTAAGCGAGAAACGGTATGTTTTTCCATAAACTCGGACATATCGATACGCACCATGGCATCGTCACTATCAAACATAAAGTTTGCCAGCGCCTTACCTAGCTCTGTTTTACCGACACCCGTTGGGCCGAGGAACAAGAACGAACCAATTGGCCGATTCGGATCTGATAAGCCAGCCCGACTACGACGAATCGCGTTAGACACGGCCTCAACGGCTTCATTCTGGCCGATAACGCGCTGATGAAGTTCCTGTTCCATGCGTAACAATTTGTCACGTTCACCTTCCAGCATACGGTCAACCGGAATTCCCGTTGCTTTAGCCAGAACTTCGGCGATTTCAGCATCTGTAACCCGATTTCTCAACAGCTTCATGGTCTTGCCTTCTGACTGCATGGCTAAAGCCAGCTGTTTTTCCAATTCAGGAATTTGGCCGTATTGCAGCTCAGACATGCGGGCCAGATCGCCAATGCGGCGAGCCTGCTCCAGGCTTGTTCTAGCCTGCTCTAAATCAGTTTTGATCGTCTGAGTTCCGGACAATGCTGCTTTTTCAGCTTTCCACTCTTCTTCCAGTTCAGAATATTCACGCTCTTTTTGCTCTAACTCTTCGTTAAGCATTTCAAGGCGTTTCTTACTGGCATCGTCTGACTCTTTTAATAACGCCTGCTGTTCCAGTTTGAGCTGGATAATCCTGCGCTCTAAACGATCGAGCGGCTCAGGCTTAGAGTCAATTTGCATACGAATACTGGATGCAGCTTCATCAATCAGGTCGATGGCTTTATCAGGTAGCTGTCGATCTGAGACATACCGATGTGACAGAGTAGCCGCAGCAACGATCGCCGGGTCTGTAATCTGCACGTGGTGATGCAACTCATAGCGCTCTTTTAACCCACGCAAAATTGCAATGGTGTCTTCAACAGTCGGCTCGGCAACATACACTTTTTGGAAACGGCGCTCCAGAGCGGCATCTTTCTCAATGTACTGACGGTATTCATCCAGCGTTGTAGCACCAACGCAGTGAAGTTCACCGCGAGCCAGAGCAGGTTTCAGCATATTACCTGCGTCCATCGCACCGTCGCCTTTACCGGCACCCACCATGGTATGAAGTTCATCAATAAACAGAATAACGCTGCCTTCCTGTTTAGATAAATCACTCAGTACCGCTTTCAAACGCTCTTCAAATTCACCACGGTATTTGGCACCGGCAATCAACGCCCCCATATCTAATGAGAGTACGCGCTTATTTTTCAGGCCTTCAGGTACTTCGCCATTAATAATGCGCTGAGCTAAACCCTCAACAATTGCCGTTTTACCTACGCCGGGTTCACCGATTAATACCGGATTGTTTTTAGTACGACGCTGTAATACCTGAATGGTACGTCGAATTTCTTCATCACGACCGATGACCGGGTCTAATTTGCCCTGCTCTGCCCGCTCGGTAAGGTCGATAGTGTATTTCTTTAAAGCCTGACGCTGGTCTTCAGCATTGGCATCATTCACGTTATCACCACCTCTTAATTGATCGATAGCCTGAGTCATTTTCTCACTGGTTGCTCCGGCCTTTTTGAGTAAGTCACCCAATTGGCCTCGTTCTTCTAATGCAGCGAGTACAAATAACTCTGACGAAATAAATTTATCATTTCTTTTTTGCGCCAATTTGTCGCAAAGGTTAAGAATCCTGACCAGTTCATTCGATGGCTGTACGTCTCCGCCTGTCCCTTCAACCTGAACGGTACGGCTTAATGCATCGTCTAAATCATTATTCAAACGATTAACATTAACACCCGCAGAAGTCAGCAGCGGGCGAATGCTTCCACCTTCCTGAGACAATAAAGTGCTCATTAAGTGGATTGGCTCAATAAACTGGTTATCACGCCCGAGCGCTAATGATTGAGCATCAGCGAGGGCGAGTTGGAACTTGCTGGTAAGTCGATCCAAACGCATAACACCTCCAAAATATGATTAACATGTTGCTATGTCGTATATATGAGGTTGTTAATGCGTTTTTCAAGACTAAAGTCAATATATATTATTGACGTTATCAGAGGGGATAAGGAAAGAGAATATATTCAATCGGTTAATCAAACCAAATCATACTGGCCATTCGGCCCGTGGTCTGTTCACGCCGATAAGAGAAGAATAATTCAGGCTGGCTAACGGTACAGTAATCACCGCCATACACCTGTTTTATCCCTAAAGCATTCAACCGTTGGCGTGCCAGCATATAAATATCAGCTAAATATTTATCACCTCTGGCAATAAATGCACGTTCAGCCTGCGGACTGACGTTTATAAAGGCCTCACGAACTTCACCGCCAACTTCAAACTGCTGTGGCCCGATAGCCGGACCAAGCCATGCGACAATATTTGCCGGTTCAGCGGCGAAATGCGCCAACGTTTGCTCTAAAATGCCTGCCTGAAGCCCACGCCACCCGGCATGCGCTGCAGCGACTTCATTCCCTTCAACAGAACAAAAAAGCACTGGCAGACAGTCCGCCGTCATAATGGCACAGACTTGCCCCGGCGTTCGGCTATAGCTGGCATCAGCACGACATTGATTTGGCCAAGCCTTATCCAGTGTTAAAACATCGGTACCATGCACTTGCTCAAGCCAGACAACATCATTGCCAAATCCAAGCTGGCGACTTAACCGCTGACGATTTTGCAATACTAACCCGGCATCATCACCAACGTGATCGCCAAGATTCAGCGTATCGTAAGGCGCCTGACTAACACCGCCATTACGCGTTGTGCTACAGGCATGAACCTGCCCAGGGATTATCCAGTCTGGCTTGAGTAGCGGTATCATTACCAGTTCATCTCATCTTTAAATATTTCGGTATCTGCCCGTAAAGCGGTAACTAATTGCACCATATCATCAGGCAGTGGGGCGTGCCACTCCATCAATTCACCCGTAATCGGGTGGCTCAGACGCAGCATGATGGCGTGCAAGGCCTGGCGGTCAAAACCACGCAGTACTTGAATGAAGTCTTCTGAAGCCCCTTTCGGTAAACGAGGGCGGCCGCCATATAGAGGATCGCCAAGCAGCGGATGTGTAATGTGCGCCATATGGACACGAATCTGGTGCGTTCTTCCGGTTTCTAAGCGCAAGCGTAAACGCGTATGTGCACGGAAATGCTCCATGATACGGTAGTGCGTCACCGCCGGTTTGCCCATCGGGTATACAGACATATGCGTCCGCTTGGTCGGATGACGTGCAATATTGGCATCAACCGTTCCACCGGCAGTCATGGTACCCATAGCAACGGCTTCATATTCTCGGGTAATGTCACGAGCCTGCAGAGCCTCAACTAACCGAGTCTGGGCAGGAACCGTTTTCGCTACCACCATTAATCCGGTAGTATCTTTATCCAGGCGATGAACAATACCCGCTCGCGGCACATCGACAATGGCCGGGTAATGATGTAACAACGCATTCAGCACGGTTCCATCAGGATTCCCTGCGCCGGGATGAACCACAAAATCTCTTGGTTTATTGATAACAATAATATCGTCATCTTCATAAACAATATTTAATGGAATATCTTGGGGTAACCAACGGGCTTCTTCTTCGATCAGCGCGTTAATTGAGATACACTCTCCCCCCAACACTTTTTCTTTAGGTTTGGCTATAATTTGCCCGTTCACGGTAACACGTTCTTCTAAAATCCATTCTTTTATGCGAGAACGTGAATAATCAGGGAACAATTCGGCCAAAGCCTGATCTAATCGTTGTCCGAGTTGCGATTCGGCAACTGTTGCTTCAAGTTGTACTTGTTGTGACATAAATAACTTCTTAAGTTTTAAGTTGGGTTTTGACGGTAAAGCCGTTTAAAATAATATGGTATTGTACCTTGTACTTATCGGGAGCTTAATGGATAGTCTCCCCGAACAACATTCTGAGGATAAGCAAAACGTCATGATGCGTATGAAATATTTAGTGGTTGCTGCCACATTGAGCCTGGCGTTGGCAGGTTGCTCGTCGGATACTATCCCTGATAATCCACCATCAGAAATGTACGCTACCGCCCAAGAGAAATTACAAAGCGGTAATTTCAGTGCAGCCATTACCCAATTAGAAGCGCTAGATAACCGCTATCCGTTTGGCCCTTATTCACAGCAAGTCCAGCTGGATTTAATTTATGCTTACTATAAAGCAGACGATTTACCGTTAGCTCAAGCAACCATAGAACGATTCGCTCGTTTAAATCCAACTCACCCAAACATCGATTATGTACTTTACATGCGCGGCGTGACCGATATGGCGTTTGACGATAATACCTTACAAAGTTTCTTTGGTATCGATCGTTCTGACCGCGATCCACAGCACGCACGTAACGCATTCCGTGACTTCACTCAATTAGTACAAAACTATCCACAAAGTGCTTATGCCGCTGATGCTCAAAAACGTTTAATATTCTTACATAACCGTTTAGCTGACTACGAACTCTCAGTTGCACAATATTACACTAAGCGCGGCGCTTATGTTGCAGTAGTTAATCGCGTTGAGCAAATGCTACGTGACTTCCCTAACTCTGAAGCAACCCGTGAAGCATTACCATTAATGGAAAATGCTTATCGCCAGTTAAATTTACCTGCTCAGGCCGATAAAGTTAAACGAATTATTGAAACTAATAATATCAAAAACTAATCGTCGGTTAATCACAATATATCAATCACTACCTCCTGTGTAGTGATTGATATATGTCGGTATTTTTATTTATCAAGCCTATCTTCTGATTCAACTCCCCGTTATACCGCTAATCCTTATTTACTTTGTCTAGAGAACTGGTTAATTTTATTAACACCGCGATCTGCGGCTAAAAATAAAACCAACAACAGCGAGAAACTTAATGGACAGGCGCACCCTATTAAAATCTTCCGGCCTATTGCTCGGCGGTCTAACATTAGGCAATTTAGCCACTAATGTAGCGAAAGCCAGTGCTGATAATCAGACGGCTGACAAAGCAACAAAATTACTGATTCAACCAACCAAAGAGCAACCCTTATTGCTCAACTTCAATGAAAATTCACTGGGAATGTCAGCAAAGGCACAACAGGCGGTAATTGATGCCCTGCCTAATGCATTTCGTTATCCTGATGCCGCAAGAGAACAGCTGATAGAAAAAATTGCTGAATCTCATAAATTAGAATCTAACCAAATATCATTGGGCAATGGTTCATCAGAATCAATTCAAGCCGCCATACAAATGGCCATTTACCGCGCACAAAAAGCCGGTCAGCAAGTTCAGGTCATTGCGCCCGATCCAACCTTTAATTATGCAGAACTGTATGCCAAAGCCTCGGGCGTACCAACGATTAAGGTCCCTCTGACGGAGAAGCTGGCGTTTGATATCGATACCATGAAAAAAACCGCAGAGGACTTTCCCGGCTATTCGATTGTCTATCTGTGTACCCCAAATAACCCCACCGCAACGATTACGCCAGCAGATTTGATTGAACCATGGATCAAGGCTGCTCCTGAGCGAGTACTGTTTATCCTCGATGAGGCTTATGCTGAATTTGTCACTGACCCTCGATTCCGTAGCGGAATTGAGTTAGTTGCCAAAGATCACAAGAATGTTATCGTGACCCGTACATTCTCAAAAATCTATGCATTGGCCGGATTACGTATCGGTTATGCGCTAGCACATCCCGATATTATTATGCAGATTGAACCCTTTGTTTCTATGGATAATACCAATACTGCCGGGGCCGTCGCAGCGTTGGCATCATTAGAAGATAAGACCTTCCTGACCATTAGCCGAACCTCAATTGAGACATCGAGAAAAATTGTCACTAATGCGCTGGATAAGCTAGGTCTGGCTTATTTACCATCGCAGGCAAACTTTATTTTTCATAAGGTCAGTGGGGATGTTAAAACCTATCAGGACAGAATGAAGGAATATCACGTATTTGTCGGACGGGAATTTTTGCCAGCTAAAGGATGGAACCGACTGACGTTGGGTACACCTGAAGAGATGACGGCTTTCGTTAGCGTACTGACTGAATTTCGTGCTAAAGGCTGGGTTTAGTGACAGTGACAGCTATAACCCCATTATAGGCCGATAAAAAAAAGGGGTCTGGCAATAGCCAAACCCCGATATAACTAATAGCTTTTGGATGTTGCTTAAGCTTTACTACCAAGACGCTCTTTGATACGAGCTGACTTACCAGTACGCTCACGCAGATAGTACAGTTTAGCCTGACGAACGGCACCACGACGCTTAACAGTAATACTGTCAATAACTGGAGAGTGAGTTTGGAACACACGCTCTACGCCTTCGCCGTTAGAAATCTTACGAACAGTGAATGCAGAGTGCAGACCGCGGTTACGAATAGCGATAACCACGCCCTCGAATGCCTGCAGACGCTTCTTACTACCTTCAACGACCCATACCTTAACTTCCAGGGAATCACCCGGACGGAATGCAGGTACGTCTTGCTTCATCTGTTCTTGTTCAAGTTGCTTAATAATGTTGCTCATAATTTCTCTCTTACCCTAGGTAAACTGAAACTGCGGGAACGATTAACCTTCCCTTATTAGTC
>POVV01001155.1_pt1 | contig 10690 bp, 9 predicted proteins | sample 1560271 | NCBI WGS metagenome assembly POVV01 (sample SAMN08337232, study PRJNA429181) | Bioreactor metagenome, whole genome shotgun sequencing project. | biome: cows' rumen and soil; feature: anaerobic; isolation source: anaerobic chemostat enrichment culture, galacturonate as sole carbon source...... | reverse complement strand
TGCTGCTAATCCGGAGCCTGTGGCAGAACCCTCCTTCTGGGGACGTATCGCTGCTTTTCTGGGATTTAAGTAATTTGCGCCAGCCTTGAACAGTTTTTGCCTCATCCGCTTTTGACAGCAAAGAGCCCGGCCCTTGCGGCCGGACTCTTTGCTTTGTTTATTATATTGCTATATTTACCTAGAATTATGCTCTTAAAAATCTGAAACACTAGATACAAATAAAGCTGAAGGAGGGAAAACCTTGGGAATTAACTCCGTTAAACGCAAACAACTGAGACGCAAATACAAACGCCGGGCTGCTGCCTTAATGAGCGCCGCAATTCTGACAGGAGCAGCATTGTCCGGTATCCCAGCCACTAAGGCTCTCGCTGCCGAAGCACCATCCAACACGCCCCCGCAAAAACAAGAACAGACATTCAAACATTCTAAGGATTCCCGCCCGCCAGGCCGTGGCTGGCATCAGCACAAGCATAGCTGGCCAAGTCCTGATGAGAGCCAAGCCTGGTATCAGGACGGGAAAATTTATTACCGCAGTGCCAACAACTCGGCTCGCGATTACCACTACCGCAGCGACTATGCCTACTCTGTCAATAATCCGGTACAATACCTCAAAGACCGGGCGGCTACCTATGGCTTTGATGCCTACCGTGATTCCTTCTCGCTGCTGAGCGTTACCAACCAGCGGGCCTTTATCGAAGTCCGGAAGCAAGACACGGGAAAACTCTATAACGTATTATTAGAGCGGGATTACAACAATGCATGGAAGATTACCAGCATTCGCGCCTTATAACCCAAGGATAATACAAGGGGACGGTTCTAGTGTATCATTTTCCTTCGATACGCCATAACCGTCCCCTTGCATTATTTAATTATTCGCTGAACCAATGGCAATACCAATCAGCAGGGCAGCAATGGTGCGCATTTCCCTGTCATGACGCTGTTTCTCCCGTTCCTGACGTTCACGCCATTCCTTGCGGCTTTCATGCGCCCGCCGTCTCATTTCCCGCTCATGGCGTTCATTTTCGATACGTTTACGCTCATTATGGATACGCCGGCGTTCCTGTTCGCGGCGCTCCTGTTCACGGCGTTCACGCTCACGACGGTCATGGTCACGGCGGTCATCACGCCCGGGTCCGCGGCGATGGTCGCGGTCAGGTCCATGGCCGCGGCTAAGATATGATATTTGTTGTGAGTCATTATTATATAAAGAAACAGGTGCAGCCGCAGCAACCGATGAAAACATGCCAACTTGCATTAAGCCAAGCATGGAATAAATAATCGTCTTTTTAAGCATGCAGTTCATAACGCATTCCCCCTTTATTTTCTAATCTAATCATAATATGGGAATATGACAAAAGTATGACAAAACATGAAAATAGTGCATCACTCACCAAGTTTTGTGAGGATGCACTATTTGAAAATTCTCTGGGGGATATTTCATTTTCACTTGATAACGATCTTCAAGGCTGATGCATCATCGGTTCCTTTATGTTCTGCAACCAGTGCATGTAAGAACGACCAAGTGCTGTCTGGCGTAGTGACGGCAAAGGCTTTACGGTCTGCAATCAGGTCAAACAGCCCGTCTGTGAGAAACAAAAATACATCACCCGCTTGAAAAGCTATTTCATGTTCCTCATACTCAGGGTCTGGCAGCAAACCTAGAAATATGCCTGGTTTAGAGATCAAGCCGGTCTGCTGAGCCGTCCAGGCAAACAGATGATTAATACCCGCAACCGCAAAAGACAGCACCTGTCGTTTAAAATCTATTTGAAAATAAATGGCTGCGGCAAACGTATCCTCGGCAACATATGGCGACACCTTCGAATTGATCCACCGCAAAGTATCGCCAGAGGATAGCCGCTTTTCTTTCGCTTGACGAAATAAAACCCGCAAGGCCATTGCTTGCAGCGCCGTCCCAACTCCGTGGCCCATGATATCAGCCACATAGCCGGAAAGGGTCTGGGTCTGCTCGTTCCATAAATAATCAAAGATATCACCGCCGACATGTTCATGCGGCTGATAGATATTGCTGATCGTCAAAAATGCATTATCCAGGTCTGACGGCAGGAACCCGCGTTGGATACTGCCTGCATAGCGGATGTTGTCAGTCATCAATTTATTTTGTAAGCGAACTTCCTGCTCGGCTTTTTGCCTGATCAGAATTTCTTCTTTTAAACGCCGTTCCCGCTCGTCGAGTTTGATAACCATAGAATTGAAGGCAAGTGAAAACTCTCCCATGAAATCAATTCTTTGCTCGTAATCTCCTTTGGCAATTTGCTGTGCCTGCCAGGTTAAATGATTCAGTTTAGAATGGAGTTCTTTTATGCCGGCGGCTAAAAAATTCATTTTCCCCGGACGCTCTATATTTAGAATTCCCCTGGCTAGCGGCACAGTGTATTCGTATAGTTCTTTCATCTGTCCGGCCAGGCGATTGAAGCAGAGAACGACTTGAGCCAACGGCTTGCTGCATTCTTCGGCAGGTATTTGTTCCGGATATTTGCCCTGCATCAGCAGTTCGAATCCGGTCTGTAATTGCTCTAGTACCAGTAAATCCTGCTTATGCAATGTCAATTTTCTGATTCATGTTAGCGAATCCCCTTCCGGTTTATTTTTTGAGCAGACAATCAAGCAGCCTTATCACCGCTGCTGTCATAAGCAACAGAATCTGTGCCAAGCCGCATGATTGCCAAAAAAATCATATCTTTAGCCAAACGGGTGATATGTCATGGTATCTATTCGGTAAATTAGGATAATTATCCTCTATCCATGATTGTGTCTTTGTCATACCGATAAAGAACCGCTCTCTATATTCAAAAACATAAAAGTCCTGCAATTTGTTAATTGCAGGACTTTTATGTTCGCCTAATGATAGCTAAGGCAAATATTTATTCCCGTGAGCCCTAAATTTCCTGGGGCGGCTTAGTGCTTTTTCTTATTTAATTCTCCAATAAGCTGTTCATTGAGAATCCTTATATTTGTGCCTTTCATTCCCAGTGACTTGGACTCAATCACACCTGCACTCTCAAGCTTTCTCAAGGCATTGACAATGACCGATCTGGTGATTTTCTCACGGTCAGCAATTTTGCTGGCCACAATTAAATCCTCATTGCCATTGAGTTCGTCCATGATAATCATAGCTGCCTCCAGTTCAGAATAAGAAAGCGTATTTAACGCTACCTGGACGATGGTTCGCTTACGCATCTCTTCCTCCAGCTTATCCACGCTGCCCCGGAGCAAACCCATGCCAAGCATGGTAGCGCCATACTCGGCCAACACCAGATCCTGTTCAGTAAATTCAGCATGAAACTTGGCAATAACTAACGATCCCAGGCGTTTGCCAATACCAACAACCGGAACTACCAGGGAATACTTTTCATCAATAGGGCATTGCAGCTGCTCACTAAGCACACAATTGCCGTCTTGGAGACGTATATTGCTGCTGGTTTCACGCACCCGCCGCAGTATCTTCACATATTCTTCCGGAAACTGACCCTGTTCTAGTACATCTTCCAATATAACTCCACATTCAAATTCCTGCTGCAAAGCATATCCGAGAATTACCCCTTCTTTGTCAACCAGATACACATTGGCTGCCATAAATTCACTGAGAAGCTTGGTAACCTTATTATAATCCACCTTTTCGGATTCTTGCAGCAAATGATTAATTTCCCGCGTTTGTTTTATTAATGCCGTCACGACACAAGCCCGCCTTTCCTATATAATATATTCTATTTCTAACTAAACCCCTAATACTCGGTTTTTGTACCCCTTTCCAATTTTTGATTGCAGGTTATTATTTATTTCTCACAAACGGACAGAATTCCTGCCACATCCGACAGGATTTAGCAGGAATTCTACTATTTTTCGCTATTACGGTGTGATATGTCTATTTTTTTATTGCTTTGAAGGCCTCGGTTTGCTGCTTTATTCCCACTTCTGTGGCAAACCGTTCAATACTGGAAGCACCAAAGAAACCTGCCACATCACGAGTGTTCGCAATGATATACTGTGCATCTGCCGGTTCAGCGATAGGACCGCCATGACATAAGACAAGAATATCCGGCTTGACCGCCTTGGCAGCATCACAAATCGTCTGGACTCTGACAACACAATCATCCAGCGTTAATGCGGTTTTAGCCCCGATTGTGCCTTTGGTTGTCAACCCCATATGAGCCACAATGATATCGGCTCCGGCTTTAGCCATTTTCACGGCTTGCCCGGTATCAAATACATAAGGGGAAGTAACCAGATCCAGTTCATGCGCTTTTTTGATCATTTCGACTTCCAAATCGTATCCCATGCCGGTTTCTTCCAGGTTCTGCCGGAATACGCCATCAATGAGCCCAACGGTAGGGAAGTTCTGGACACCGGCAAACCCTTGCTCTTTTAGCTGCTTTAAGAACACTTCCATAATCCGAAACGGGTCGGTACCGCATACGCCGGCTAAAACAGGGGTATGCTTCACAACAGGTAATACTTCGGCCCCCATCTCGACAACAATTTTATTGGCATCGCCATAGGGCAGCAAGCCTGCCAGTGACCCCCTGCCTGCCATTCTATATTTCCCGGAATTATAAATGATGATTAAATCGACACCACCGGCCTCACCGCTTTTAGCCGATATACCGGCCCCGGCTCCGGCGCCCACTATAATTCTGCCGGCAGTAATTTCCGCTCTCAGCTTTTTTAGTATTTCGCTTCTGGTTGGCATAAAAACGCCTCCTACCTGTATTTTTCTGTTACTAGTTCAATTAATTTTTGCGCGGCCGCTGTGGAAAACTCAATATCATTGATATTCGCATTGATTTCGATAATTTCAACAAGTGGATTGGTAATATTGTCTTTGAGCGTTTTAAATAACATGGCATCCTCTTCCGGGCCATAGAAGGGCTGACCGGGGGAATCAATCATGGAGACTCCCTGCAACGGCAGCAATAACGCCGCTTTGGCTGTACACATATTTAGTTTTTCGGCAATCATCAGTCCCAGTTGCCTATTTTCCTCAACCGTGGTGCGCATCAAGGTCACCGTAGGATTGTGTTTATAAAAATTACGCCCGTTATATTTGCCCGGAACGGTGCTAATGGGCCCGAAATTCACCATATCCAAAGCGCCGACAGAAACAACTTGCGGTATTTGATTTAGGGCGGCGGCTTCCAGTCTTTTATCTCCGGCTGCCATGTTGCCCCCCATGAGCTCATCACACCACTCTGTTGTGGTAATGTCAAAAACGCCTTCAATATAACCGTCTTTAATCAAACCTTCCATGGCTTTACCGCCGGTTCCTGTCGCATGGAAGATTAAAACCTCATAACCTTGCTGCTCGAGATATTCTCTGGCCTGATCTACACAAGGCGTCGTCACCCCGAACATGGAAGCGGCAATCAGAGGTTTCTTTTCAATCACTTTATTTACTTCAAATTTTACCATTCCCGCGATAGCCAGTGCCGCATTGGCAAAGATTTTCGTTGAGATAGAATTTAAGCCGGCAACATCCACAATGGAGGGATACATAAAAATATCACTGGTTCCCACGTACATGGATACATCGCCTGCCGCTACGGTTGAAACCATAACTTTCGGCACACCGATCGGCAGAGCCCGCATGCCGGGAGTGACCAGAGAGGTCCCGCCGCTCCCGCCACAGGAAATTACGCCGTCAAACTTACCTGCCGCATACAGCTGGGGAAGCAATTTCTCCAAACCCCGGGAGAGTACATCGGTTGCCAGCGCTCGGTCTTTGTTAGCCGCGATGGTTTTAATATCGGCTCCCACAACGCGGGCAATGTCTTCATTCGAAACATCTGCCGCCAGTTTTGACTCAAATACCCCTGTATGAATCATGAAGGTCTTCAAGCCCAGGCTGTGAATGATTTCTTGCAGATAAGCAAACTCAAGACTTTTGGAATCAAACGTTCCGGCAATAGCAACCGTTTTCATGATAACCCCTCCTCGCGATTCGTGAGTTAACGGGATGACTGCACAGCTACATTTTCCTGTTAACAAAATGATACCGTATTTTCAGATAAATTCATATATTTATTACATTTATAGTTTTTATTTTTCCCAATTATATTATGATAGATACAGGAGTGTTCAACATACTTATGTAGAAGGGGTGGGCGTTCATGCATTTTTATTGTTCTGACTGTAAAAAGGTATATCCCATTAGTGGCCTTGCGTATCAATGTGAATGCGGGGGACTTTTTAAGCTCTACAAAGCAAAAGAAGAAGCAATTCCCAAAGCGGTGTCCCTGGGAGAGGTTGTGACTCCGGTTGTAAAACGCAAGCTGGAGAACATAGAGGTTAATTTAAAGCTTGATTATATGAATCCCACCGGTTCCTTTAAAGACCGAGGGGCTTTGGTTACAATTAATATGCTCAAGGAGTTAGGTATCACCGAAGTGGTTGAGGATTCTTCCGGTAATGCCGGGGCAGCTTTCGCCGGTTATTGTGCGGCAGCCGGCATTACCTGCAATATCTATTTGCCGGAAAATACATCGGCAGGCAAGATTAAACAAATTAGTGCCTATAAAGCCAATATCGTTAAGATTCCGGGAACACGTGATGACGTGGCGGCAGCAACCCTGAAAGCAGCCGAGAAAACCTACTATGCTTCCCACGTTTATAATCCATTGTTTTTCGAAGGAACTAAGTCGCTTGCCTATGAAATCTATGAGCAAGTCGGCATACCCGACTATATCGTTGTGCCTGCCGGTAACGGCACTATGCTGCTGGGGGTATATATCGGTTTTAAAGAACTGGGGAAACTCCCCCGTATCATTGCCGTGCAAAGTGAGAACTGTGCGCCTGTGTACAGCAAATTTAAAAACCAGCCAAATAAGGAAATAACACCAACTGTCGCCGAAGGCATCGCTGTTGGAAAACCCAGGAGAATTGATGAGATGATAGCCGCCGTTAAAGACAGCAATGGCGATGTTATTACCGTCGATGACGAAAGGGTAATACAAGCTCAGCAAATGCTTGGTAATATGGGCATTTATGTCGAAGCCACTGCCGGCGTGGCCGTCGCCGGCATGCTGCACTATTTTCAGGGACAATCTGACAACAAACTTACTATTGTCGTCCCTTTAACCGGTACGGGGTTAAAGAAATAGGAGAAGAAAAGAAAAACCACCATCCAAAAGGATGATGGTTTTTCTTCGCCATATATATTTGTCAATTCACCATGTCTCTCAGCAACTAAATTATGCCAGATACGTGAACTAAGTTTAGTACAAATAACGAAACTGCAATAAAGACTAAAGCGGCCCCTCCAAGCTGAAATGCCATAGTATCATCCCTTTCCTTACCCTATTTTTAGTTACTGCTGCACCAAAGAAAGCGTGAATAAAATGAAAATATTGAATTGACATAATATAAGATGACTTTATTCTACTCCGATTAAAATGTCCTTGCAAGGAGGATTAAGGAACATATAGCCTGAAAATGAGCGCTAAGCCGGACTAAGGATTACTTACATACCCCATAAGTAAAATAACTCATGATTAGGAGCTTTTAAGGATATATCGGCCTGCCGGCCGCCATACAAAACGTATTCTGTTATACATGCAAAAACCTCCCAGGGTCTTTTTTCATCCTACCCTGGAAGGCTTTTGCTTTCATTTTCACTGCACCGATACACATGGTACACATCAAGCGCACCCCTTGATAATTCCGCAGCCTGCCTGATGTTTAATGACCAAAAAGTTTGACCGCCTGTTTCATTTTGTCTATAACATTTACAGCAAAAGGACAGTTCTTCATACATGACCCGCATGCTATACATTCATGTGCATGATGATCCAGTACGGCATAATGATTCTTCACTGTTTCCGGCACATCGGCTTGAATTAAAGCTAAATCCAAATATTTATTTATTAATGCAATATCAATTTTTTCCGGACAGGGGGCACAATGTCCGCAATACATACAGTGTCCGTGTAAGCTACTTCTTGGTGCACTCACAAGAACTTCACTATAATCCTTTTCTTTATTGCTTGCGGTGTTGTAGGCGGTTGCTGCCAATATTTCCTGCAGATTAGCCACGCCAACCATTACAGAAGCCACTGCCGGTCTGGTTAAACAGTAATGTAAGCATTGCACCGGGGTCAGCGCTTTGGCAAAAGGAGATGCCTGGTCACTGAACAGCACTCCGGCAGCATATCCCTTCATAACAGTTAAGGCGACACCCGCATTGCTGCAAGTTTGGTATAATCTGTTACGCTTGGGGTCAATACCTTCATAAATCCGGTCTTTAAAAGTACTTTCTTCAAACAGGATATTTACATCCTCATTAGCTGGCAACATATCATAAGCCGCATTGATGCTAAACAAAATTACATCAATTAGTCCTGTTTCCACTGCGCTAAAAGCAATATCCGGATTATGTGTTGATATTCCTAACGATTTAATAATTCCTTTTGCCTTTAACTCTTTGGCATATGTGATTATTTCTCCCGTAAAGATGTTATCAAAATCTTTTTGATCATCCACATAATGCAACATGCCGATATCAACATAGTCTAACTGCATTCTGCGTAAAAAATCTTCAAATGCACCGACAACTTCATTGTAATCCCTGGTGCGCCGGTATTGCCCGTTATCCCAGACAGAACACAAATGCCCCTGAATAACAAAACTGTCCCGGGGATATTTGCTTAACGCTTTGCCAACATTACTTCTGACTTCCGGATTGGAATTGTATATATCAAGAAAATTAACGCCTTCAGCAAGGGCACAATCAATAATTGCTTCACAAGCCACAGCATCTATATTCTCAAGTCCGCCGCCGCCAAGACCAATGGTACTTACTTTAATCCCAGTTCTCCCTAAAACCCGATATTCCATACTAACCTCCCTGTCACGAGGTTATCAACCCCGGATTTCCTTAAATCTAATCTAGCACTTGGATCCCAGTCCATGTCAAGCATTTTTTTGGGGAAGTACAGCGTCCTCGCGAATCGGCAGGTTAACCAGTGCCGCTAAAGCTGCCAGCACAATGTCTGCATACCACATCCAGAGGAAATTACCATCATGCGCCATGGCAAGGCCCCCCAGCCAGGCACCTAAAAAACCGCCAATCTGATGGGTCAAGAGCGTCAAGCCGAAAAGGGTAGCCAAATATCGTGTTCCGAACAATTTTCCCACAAGACCGGCGGTTGGCGGTACTGTCGCCAGCCATGTAAACCCAAGCGATGCAGCGAAGATATAAAATGTCAAAGCCGTTTTGGGAGCCAGGAGATATAGTCCGATCATTACAGCGCGACTGCCGTACATAACAGCAAGTATATACTTCATCCGGTAGCGTGAGCCCAGTGAGCCGGCAAATAAACTACCTGCTATATTAAACAAGCCGATTATAGCTAACGAGGCCGCCGATACATTGGCCGAATGCCCGCATAACGCAACTTCTCCCGGCAAATGAGTCACCAGAAAGGCAATGTGAAAGCCGCAGGTAAAAAATCCTGCATGCAGGCACAGATAGCTTCGGTCCTGCATCGCCAGCCGTAATTGCTGTACCAACCCCCCGGCTGGCTGTTCTGCTGCCACCGCCATTGCAGGTGCCCGTTTGCCGCATAGCAGTGAGGCCAGAGGAATGGTAAGCAGGGTTGTTGCCGCCATGGTAAACATGGCGGCAACCCAGCCAAATCCACTAATAACGGCCTGGAGTAAAGGAGCAAAGATAAATTGGCCTAACGAGCCTCCCGCATTGATAAAACCGCCGGCAAAAGCCCGGCGTTCGGCAGGTATCCGCTGCGAGGTAGCACCAATGAGTATGGAAAAGCTCCCCGCACCGGCTCCTGCCGCACTTAAAACACCCATAGTTAACACCAGCGACCACTCTGAATTAGCGAAAGGAGTAAGGGCTAAGCCTCCTGCAAGCAGGAAAGTGCCAAAGACAATCACTCCATAAGAACCTCTTTTGTCAGCAATCGCGCCAAAAACAGGCTGCGCCAACCCCCATATAAACTGCCCTACAGCGAGAGCAAAGCTAATGGAAACAATACCTAAGCCGGTTGTTGTATCGATTGGTGAAACAAAAAGCCCCACCGATTGTCTGGCACCCATGGTAATCGCCAAAATTGCAGCTGAACTTAGCATGATCACCCATGCTGCCCTGGTTGAATTGACTTCCATATATGTCTCCTTTAGTTACCAGGCACCATGTCCATGCCGGCTAATTTAATCAGTTTGTTGGCAAGATAGCTGCCGACGCCGATAACACTCTCAATATGCAGGAAATGTTCGATAGACGGATCAAATAAAACTGTGGAGTTTGCCGGAACTTCTTCGTCTCCCTCCCAGATAATCACACACAGCGGAATCTTAGGAAATGCCTGGAAAACAGCGGAGGCAGTGCCAAACCCGGCCGGCTGGCCGCCCATCTGTTTGGCGCAGGCTAAGAGGAGTGCCGACTGCCGGCCAAAGGCTTTAATGAGACCGCGGATGGAATCTTTATAGAAAGCGGGATAGAAAAGCATGCCGCCGCCAGGTATTTCCTTAAGGCTGACCCACTTGCAGACAGGTTCTTGCCTGGATGCAAAAAAGGTAAGGTAATGCAGGATGAGCATACGCGCACCGATGCCGGGAACCAAGCCATCTGCCGCATTATAAATGGTTTGCCGGCTGCAGTCGACAATAAACTGCTCATTAAAAAACGGAACAATAAACTGCTGCCTGTCACTAA
>POVV01001154.1_pt1 | contig 10706 bp, 9 predicted proteins | sample 1560271 | NCBI WGS metagenome assembly POVV01 (sample SAMN08337232, study PRJNA429181) | Bioreactor metagenome, whole genome shotgun sequencing project. | biome: cows' rumen and soil; feature: anaerobic; isolation source: anaerobic chemostat enrichment culture, galacturonate as sole carbon source...... | reverse complement strand
CATCTGTACAGCTTCCCACAACGGCACCGCAGACTGCTGTACCAGAGTACGTAGCGCCAGATCCAGGCTACAGGTGCTGCCTGCCAGAGAACCGCTGGCGGTACGCGCCTCACCGTGGGTGACCCGGATCGTCTGTACGCCGAACTGATACTCGCCATCGCCTAAGCCACCGGCACGCATGCAATCGGTGATCAGCGCTATCTTACGGTAGCCCTTGATTCGATAGGCGAGCTGCATCACGGCGGGATGGACGTGAATACCGTCGGCGATCAGCTCGGCCAGCATGTCGTGATACAGCACCGCACCGCAGCAGCCCGGCTCACGGTGGTGCAGACCCCGCATGCCATTAAACAGATGCACACCGCAATCTGCGCCGCGTTGGTAGGCTTCGGTAACCTGTTGGAACGAAGCATCGGTGTGGGCTACGGCGACCTTGATACCCTGGTGAACCAACCAGTCAATGCTGTCCATGGCACCGGCGATTTCCGGTGCTACAGCGACACGTAGCAGGCTGTCTCCTGCACAGTCGTGCAGCTTTGCCAACTGGTCGAGGGTGGGAGCCGTCAGGTATTCCGTGGGGTGTGAGCCACGGTGCAGTGCGGTAAAGTAGGGGCCTTCGAGAAAGCTGCCGAGCAATTCGGCACCTTGGTACTGCGGTTGCTCGGTAAATTGACGGATAGCCTCCAGCGCGGTGAAAATACTGTCCCAGGGCGCGGTTACCGTGGTGCCGATCCAGGCGACGACACCAGTCGGAGGCAGTGAGTTAGCGATAGTCTGCAGCGCCCGGGCCTCGCCATCCATGACATCCGCACCGGCTCTGCCGTGCATATGGATATCGATAAACCCCGGCATCAGCGAGCAGCCAGCAAGCCGAACCAGTTCGCAGTCGGCGGGTGGCTCCTGACCGATAGCGGCAATCTTGCCCGCAGCGATGGTCACGACACCATTTTCGACAATACCCTCGGGGGTAAAGACGCGGTCGGGTAACAGGGCGTAGCGCATCATCTAGAGTCCGTCTTCGCTAGGTATTTCCGGTGCAGACTGCATCGCCATTTCGAGCTGTGCACGCATATCCTGCATGCTGGAGCTACCTATCTCCAATAGCGTGGTAACCAGTGCCTGCAGCGTCGTCCCCTCCCGCTCGAAGGCGGCGTTGGCGATCATCGGCAGATTCGCGCCGCTGATCGCCTCGATGGCGGGTGTATCCTGCAGGATATTCAGCGCGCGGTTGGCGGGGGAACCCCCGGGGATATCGGTAAGAAACAGTACGCCCTCACCGCTATCAACTGCGCTGGCAGCCTGACGCAGCGCGAGCTCAAGCGCATCGGTAGACATCGACTCGGTAAAGTCGACAAAGGCCATCTGTGTCTGTTGGCCGGTGATCGCCACTACCGCAGACTGCATGCCTGAGGCGAAATGAATATGTCCAGATACCACAATTCCAATCATAACTATTGCTCCTGTACCTGGGGGAGCGTGGCTCCCCCCTGTGTTAGGGATCAGAGGATCCCCAGCAGATGAAAGATCACGCCACCAGCCAGCGTGGAGAAGATTAACACCGGTGGTTTTGCCCAGAAGCCGGTGCCTTTCACCATCTTGAACATGAAAAACACCAGCGCCAATGGCAGCAGATTTGGCATGATCTTGTCGAACAGCGCGCTTTGCAGTTCGACAACTTTGCCCCCCAGCTCCAACGATGCCGTGGTTTGTACCTTGATAAAGGTGGCAGACAGCGCACCGATAACAAAGATCCCCATGATATTGGCGGCCTTGGCCAGCTTCTCGGTCGCATTGCCCATATTGACCACGGCAGCAGTCCCTGCGCGGTAGCCCATAAACATCAGGCCGAAATAGACAAAGAAATGGACCAACTGGTACAGGATAAAGAACACGAACGGACCGGCGATCGAGCCCTCCATGGCGATGGAGGCGCCGAGCGCCAGCGTCAGTGGCATCAGCGTCATATGGTCGATAGCATCGCCGATACCACCGGTCGGCCCCATACCTGCCACCTTCATCACGTTAACGGTGGACGGCTTTTCCTTGTTCTCCTCCATTGCCACGGCGGTGCCGAGCAAAAAGGTGAACAGCTTAGGGCTGGCGTTAAAGAACTGAAGATGATTTTTCAGTGACTTGGCCAGATCGCGCGGGTTGTTACCGTGAATTTTCTTCAGCGCGGGGATGATGGAGTAGGCAAACCCGCCGCCCTGCATACGTTCGAAGTTAAAGTTGCCCTCCATAAACAGCCCACGGAAGGCGCACTTCCAGAGATCGCCCTTGGTAATTACCTTGCGGGGCGTACTGTCCTCATAGGCATCAATGTTGTCGATCAGGCTGGTGGAAGCCTGAGACGTGGTGACGCCGGTGTTCTTAGCCATATCAGATGCCATCTTCGAAGTCCTCGGGTTGGTTGTGGTTGTTGCCGTTGCCGTTATTACCGTTACCGCTGAAGAAGAAGTACAGAGCTGCAGCGGAGGCACCGATGATGGCGACCGCCATGATCGGCAGTTTCAGATAGGTGGTGGTGACGAAGCCGATAAAGAACACGCCGGCTACCTCTTTCGACCACATGATCTTCAGCAACATGGCGAAACCGATGGCTGGCACCATCTTCGCGCCGATCCCCAGGCCGACCAGCAGGGCTTTCGGCGCATTCTCATCGATCCAGGAAGCGGCATGCTCACCGAAGTAGACCGTCACAAAGGCCACGACGGCGTACAGTAACGCGCGTAGCCCAAGCGTGCCGAGCAGGAGTCGGTCGATGCCATTGGGCTCTGCCCGTTCGGCATATTGATCGGCTTTCCCCATGGTGAAAGAGGTGACGGCGAAGAAGCCGATCACCAGCATCTGCATCAGCACCGCGATAGGCATACCGATACCCATGGCAACGGCTGCGGGCTGTCCGGTCATGATGGCAAAGGCCACTGCGGCGATAGTGCCGAGTGTAACATCCGGCGGCTGGGCGCCCGCGTTAGGTACCAGCCCAAGCCAGGCCAGCTCCAGCGTGGCGCCCGCAATCAGCCCGACTTGCATATCGCCCATGATCAGGCCAACCACCGGCCCGGTGATCAACGGCCGGTGAATATTAAGTGCGACATCATACTTATCTATGCCGCAGAAAAAGGCCCAGATAGCGACGATCGAAGCTTCGAAAATCATAGCGACTCCTTATGCGCCCACCTGGGCGAGTTCGAGTACATTAACCGGTGTCTGCTCCGGTGTGTTCTGCACGGTGCAGCTCACGCCGAGCTTTACCATCCGTTCAAAGGCGTCGATGTCCTGTTGGTTGACAGAGACGGTCTTTGCGATTTGGCGTCGGCCTTCGTGGAAGTGCATATTGCCGACATTACAATGGGTAATAGGCACGCCCCCTTCGACCAGGCGGGCAACGTCGGTCGGTGTGTTGCACAGGATAAACACCCGCTGTTTTGGCGAAGCTTTGTGGATCACCTCGATGGTTTTCTGGATGGAGAAAAAGCGCACGGCATACTCGCCGCCCGCGGAGGCCTTCATCCCTGCCTGCATAAAGGCCGCATTCGGGCCCTCCGCTGCTTCATCATTGGCAACCAGGATCAGGTTGGCTTCAGTGTGTTTTCCCCAGGTGATGCGGATCTGGCCGTGAAGTAAACGTTCATCAATGCGGGTCCAGACAATATTTGGTGCGCTCATGTTCTCTACCTATTATTTATTGAATTCATGGAGAGTGACACCCTGAACGACGCGGTTAACCTCACCGGTCGGACAAGGGTTATCGGGAGTTTTGCTCAGGGCTAGCGAGCGGTGGAAGGCGTACATCTGGGCGAATAAGGCGTAAGGGAATAACAGCTCTGCATCCGTTGCTGTAGCCATATCATCGACCAGCCAGAAATCACCTTCCGCGACGATCTCATCCTGCTGTGCCGTGATAGCGATAATCTTAGCTGCTACATTATCGCGGCGGAGTTCCTGCAGGAGGTCCAGATCAAATTTACGGGTGTAGGGATGGTTGGAAATATACACAATAATCAAAGTGCTACTATTCACTATGGATTTCGGCCCGTGGCGGAAACCCAGAGGTGAGTCGTAACTGGCGACAACCTGCCCAGCGGTGAGCTCGAGCAATTTTAATGCAGATTCCTGGGCCAGACCTTGCAAGCCACCACTGCCCAAGTAGATAACCCTATCAAATTTTTGAACCGCTATTTTACTAATTTTGGAATTAAATTCTGGGATCAGATCCTCAGAACTCCTACAAATTCTTTCAGCACGTTGTGTTGAGTTGTAATCTGCTGAAAGTATCAATAGCGCGGACAGCATCATGGAGGAGAAGCTGGAGGTCATGGCGAAGCTTTTATCGTGGGTCTCTTCCGGCATGAGCAAAGCGAAAGCGCGCGGATTGTCGATACTCTGCTGATACAGCTGTCCCGCCGCGTTGCAGGTGAGTACCAGGTGATAGCACTCGCTGAGGCATTGGTTGGCCAGTGCAACGGCGGCCAGGCTTTCCGGGCTGTTACCGGAGCGGCCAAACGAGACGAGCAGCGTCGGCACATTTTCGCTGAGATACTGGTAGGGGTTGGACACCAGGTCGGTGGTGGCGACACTATCGATGCGTTTACCGCTGATCTGGTTCAGCGTTGGGGCGAGTGCGTCGCCGATAAAGGCGGAGGTGCCTGCACCGGTCATGATAATGCGCAGATCGCGCTTGGCGAGCAGCGGGGCCATAAAGGCCTGCAGTGCTGCCTGGCATGCCACGATGCTGGCACTGGTTTTCCGCCAGGCGTTGGGCTGCTGGCAAATTTCTTTTGCCGTCATCAGTGCTTTCAGGCGAGTCAGTTCATCGGTTGCGTGACCGAGATAGTGGTGCATATCATGTTTCCCTTAAAAATTAATTGAGTTGGCAGGCGCTGGCGTAATGGCGAAGTACCTGGCGGATCTTGTGTAAAACCAGAGCATTGGGTGTGGGCTCTAGCTGACCATCACGCACGGCACTAAACTGTTCCGGCAGATACTGGCTCAGCAGTGGCAGTGGGATCTCTACGCGTGACAGGTTGCTGAACAGAGTTTCCTGCGCACGGTGGATTGCCGGGTTGGGCCAGTAATAGCGGATACGGTCGCTGAAGCTGTAGAGACGGGCGAAGCGCTGCTGCTGTGCATCGCCGTGATAATATTTCTGCCAATATTCGGGGGCATCGCACATCTGTTGTTCTATCTCTTGCACCAGGTTTGAACGCTGGTCTGCTGGCATGATTGCCTGCTCGATGGCACAGAGGCTAAACAGCGCTTCGCGCAGGGCAAAGGTGAGTGCCGGGCCGACTTTCAAAATAGCGAAGTGATCGGTGACTAAAGCCTGATAGGCAGAGGGGGTCTGGTAATCGGTGGAGTGAGCCTCAAACACCAGGTTAGGGTAAGCCTCGACCACTTTGCTGAGTGCTTGCGCCTGCTCGGGGTGATAGTCGATGACGTGGGTATGGTCGAACTCCACGCCGGGCTGAACCACCAGGCCAATCACGCGCGGCCAGCAGGTGGCGACGCCTGCCCGATCAAAGGCCTGGCGATGACATTCCAGCGTCTTGCGTGCGGCATCCGGGGCGGTCACCACCAGCCCTTCTAGTGCCTCGGCAGCCCCCCCGGGTACCGGTACCTCGGTGCCGACGATATAGACGATATCGCTGCTGCCCCAGTGGGTGATGGCGGTTTTTTCGGCGATTGCCGCCAGGCGAGCGGCGCGTTCAGCTACCACCTCATCGGTCAGCGGTACCGGGTCATCGGCACATGACATGCTGCAGTCCAGATGGATTTTTTTGAAGCCGGCAGTCACATAGGCCGCGATCAGATCGTCAGCATGTTGCATCGCCTCGCTGGCGGGGAGATTCTGCCAGCGATTAGGTCCGAGATGATCGCCACCCAGAATCAGTTGCTCTGCAGGGAAGTGCAGCGACGCCGCCATCTCGAGAACGAAATGACGGAAGTCTGCGGGGGTCATACCGGTGTAGCCGCCAAATTGATCGACCTGGTTAGAGGTTGCTTCGATCAACAGGATCGAATGATCATTGGATGCCTGAGCAAGCGCGGCTTCGATAACCAGTGGGTGTGCGGAACAGACGGCGTAGATACCGTTGTTTTCACCCGCCTTGTGGCGTTTGACGAGATTTAAAAGGGTACCCATGACTCAACTCCATAAACAACATCTGTCTTGTCTGTTGCTATGGAGTCAGTGGGTTATTTCTCTTTATCTACGTCTACGATGATCACTTCGACCTTCATATCCTTGAAACCCTGTAGGTAGTCTTCAGGAATGTTGGAATCGGTGACCAGAATATCGATATCGCCAAATTCGCGGATCATATGGCAGCTGCGAAGACCAAACTTACTGGAGTCAGCAACGGCGATAACCTGCCCGGAAATTTCACACATCAAGCGGTTAAGGCTGGCTTCCTGCTCGCTGTGTGTGGTGATACCAACGCGTAAATCGATGCCATCAACGCCCAAGAACACCTTATCGAAACGGTAGTTTTTTAAACTGTTCTCGGCCTGAGAGCCAGAAAAAGAGAGTGCATTCTTACGAAGCACACCACCCGACATCAACACTTCTACGCCGGGGACTGAGGCTAACTCCATCGCTACATCCAGACCGTTGGACATCACGACTACATTCTCCAGCGTACGAGATTTCAGACTGCTGGCGATTTCGAAGGTAGTCGTACCTGAATCTAGAATAACGGTGTCACCACTCTCTATCAGCTTGGCGGCCTCGTTGCCGATCAACGATTTTATCCCGGCGTTCTGACGCCGTTTTTCGTGGACGGTCAACTCGGCAATCATCCCAACATTTGGAATCGCAGCGCCGTGAGAACGCACGACGTAGCCATTTTTTTCCAGGAAGCTGAGGTCGCTTCGAATAGTGACACTAGAGACACCAAACCTGGCGGCAAGGTCTTCGACACGGGCTTTCCCTTCTTGGTTAACCACGTTGACGATTTCCATACGCCTTTCGACAGCGCTTTTCACTTGTCTAGTCTCCTTATGTGAAATCAATGATTTTCTTTCATTTGATTTCGATTTTAGGTTACATCAAAAAAAAAGGCCTCAATATGAAACTTCAAAAGTTTTGATCTCTTTCACAAATTTTCAAATTAGGACTTTTATCTTACGCACACTTACGCATATGTTGTTTATCATATAGCTTGGTTAACCACGTTGACGATTTCCATACGCCTTTCGACAGCGCTTTTCACTTGTCTAGTCTCCTTATGTGAAATCAATGATTTTCTTTCATTTGATTTCGATTTTAGGTTACATCAAAAAAAAAAGGCCTCAATATGAAACTTCAAAAGTTTTGATCTCTTTCACAAATTTTCAAATTAGGACTTTTATCTTACGCACACTTACGCATATGTTGTTTATCATATAGCTTGAAAGAGATTTTGCCAAATAATAACCACTTACCGGTGCTTTTTTGGGTGATATGTTTCGGTTATGTGGTTTGTTAATTTGCGAATCGCTTCATTTCTAAACTTTCGTTTGCTTTTTTGTGATCTTTAACACAGCTGCGATGGTTTCGATGGCTTACGATTTAGGCTAAAAAACAGTGTTTCGAAAACAAAAGAAGTAAAAAGAGAAACAATTTTTTGATGTCGTATTGATTAATTGTTTCAAATTCAATCACTTTTTCTAGGAGTATAGCAATGTCGTTAACTCGTCGAAATCTGCTGAAAGGGATCGCAGCTTCCAGTGCCGCTGCGGCAACAGTCGCTGCCACCGGGGGTCTCTCAACCAGCTTGGCGGCAGATCAGGTTGCCGCTGCTGCAGGGCTGAATGGAAAAAAGCCTAACCTACTGATTATTTTCCCTGATGAGATGCGCGCGCAAGCGCAGGGATTCATGGGGCAAGACCCCTCAATGACGCCTCATCTCAATAAGTTCGCCAGCCAGGGGGTGGTATTGCGCCAGGCGGTGTCCAACTACCCACTCTGTACCCCGTTTCGCGGCATGTTGATGACCGGGCAGTATCCCTATCGCAACGGCCTGCAGGGCAATAGCCATACCGGAACCGCCGGTAATTTTGGTGGCCGGGACTTTGGTATTGAATTGAAAAAGAGCGCGGTGACCTGGTCTGATATCCTGAAGAAGCAGGGATACAGCATGGGCTATATCGGCAAGTGGCACCTCGATGTACCGGAAGAGCCATTTATCACCAGCTATAACAACCCGATGGAAGGGCGCCACTGGAATGACTGGACGGCACCCGACCGCCGCCACGGTTTCGATTTCTGGTACAGCTACGGTACCTACGACCTGCATATGACGCCGATGTACTGGACCAACGACACGCCGCGTGACAAACCACTGAAGATCAATCAGTGGAGCCCGGAGCACGAGGCGGATATCGCGATTAAATATTTGCGCAACGAAAACGGCAAATATCGTGATAACAGCAAGCCCTTTACGCTGGTGGTGTCGATGAACCCTCCGCATTCTCCTTATGACCAGGTGCCGCAGAAATACCTCGATCGCTATAAGGGCGAGACGTCAGAGTCGTTGAATACTCGGCCTAACGTGCATTGGGATAAGGAGTATCAGGAGGGATACGGGCCAAAATACTTCAAAGAGTATATGGCGATGGTGAATGGTGTCGACGAGCAGTTTGGCCGGATCGTCGATGAACTGGATCGGTTGAATCTGGCGGAAGACACGCTGGTGGTGTTTTTCTCCGACCACGGATGTTGCATGGGCTCCAATGGTCAGCCGACCAAGAACGTGCACTATGAAGAGTCGATGCGGGTACCGATGATCTTCCGCTGGCCGGGTAAGCTAGCGCCACGCCATGACGATATTCTGTTCTCTGCCCCGGATATTTACCCCACGTTACTGGGCTTGATGGGGCTGGAAAGCCTGATCCCCGATACCGTTGAAGGCAGTAATTTCGCCAAGACAGTGGCGACAGGGAAGGGTGACACGCGGCCTACCTCGCAGTTTTACACCTTTATGCCTTATGGCGGCCAGTCCTACGGTAAGCGCGGAGTGAGAACTGAGCGCTATACGCTGTCTATCGATCGCAAGATCGGTAAGCCGCTGAACTATGTTCTGCATGACAATAAGCAGGACCCTTATCAGATGGTGAATATTGCCGAAGGCAATATGGCACTGGTGAACCAGCTGATCGAAGAAGAGCTGATACCTTGGCTGGAGCATACCGGTGACCCTTGGCGGGCAACGGAAGTCCCCGCTAATTCGGCAAAAGCCTATACATAAATATATTGTCTAGGGTCTATCCCTCTGGGCCCTATTTTAATAATAATTAAATGACTCCAAGGATTATGATGAATACCTCAATAAAATATATTATTGCTTCCGCATGCCTTTTTTCTGCGACATCAGCAATGGCTAATGATCATAAAACCACGATAGAATATCGTCACGACTATCGTGATGGTGTTAAAAAACATGGTGATAGAGTAAAAGTATTTCTGGATACCGGGCAGAATATCGGCTTCGAACTCGATGCCCGCTATAATAACGAAGATGATGGCATGTATAATCACATGACCATGAACGGCTCGGAATTTACTGCTTTTTATTACGATAAAATTAACGCCAACACCAATTGGCTGGCAGGAACCTCATTAGACTTTACCAAAGAGGGCCTGGTTTATATCCCGTTCGTTCGTCTCAACTATCAATTCGATAATGGTATTCGGCTACAAGGGCGCTATAAGTGGAAAGTGTGGGACTACGATGTGAATGGCGTTGATGGTACGCCCTATCGCTCTAAGATCCAGCAGTTTGACACCTTTGTAGGTTATCGCTATCACGATTGGAATTTCCAATATCAGTTCGATATTTTCCGTGAAATGGAAAGTAATGGTTTGCCACTATATGATGATAAAAAATGGGATTACCAACATAACGTGGTAGTCACCTATTCTCTTAATAAAAACTGGCGACCATTTGTTGAGGTCGGCAATATCAAAGAGTCCCGCTATACCGACGAGCGCCAGACGCGCTATCGTGTAGGGATCAAATATACTTGGTAATATCCCCGTATACTTGAAGCCGCATCTTTGTTTGCTAAGTCCACTCACCTGAGTAAGCTCGTCGGGACTATGAATCTCATCCTTGAGGTTTATCCTGCGGGCCAGCGCTTACCGCCTCGATGCAACGCCAATTATTTAGGCTATAGGTATACTTATGGTGCAGGTCGGTGGTCAACAACACCGATCTGTACCCTCTTCTGGCAACCCATCACTACAGCTCCTCGCTACTGTCATATAACTGAACCGAACCGGGTTTATCGGAGACTAAACTCTCTGAAAGGTATTGAATATGACATCAAGACAGTTTTCACCCGAAGTTCGCGAATGCTCAGTTCGTCTGGTTCTGGCACATCAGCAGGATCGCCCATCCTTATGGGCCGCTATTATGGCTATTGCCATGTGCGCCTGAGACCCTTATACGCTGGCTAATACAGCACGACAGGCTCTTGGCCAACGTTCTGTCGTATCTACCCAAGATCGTGACCAGATTAAAGCGCTAGAACGCGAAAGTTGAATTTGTGCCCGAGATTGTCCGTGCTTTCGTACATTCGTTGTGTTTGCACAATGATGATAGAAAGGCCTTTTATCTATATTTTTAAATTTAATTCAATTGATTAGGGTGATAAAAAAGCCCGCAATAATAAGTGCGGGCTTTTGATTGACGAATTATCAGAACTTATATTTAAACCCGACG
>POVV01001153.1_pt1 | contig 10713 bp, 12 predicted proteins | sample 1560271 | NCBI WGS metagenome assembly POVV01 (sample SAMN08337232, study PRJNA429181) | Bioreactor metagenome, whole genome shotgun sequencing project. | biome: cows' rumen and soil; feature: anaerobic; isolation source: anaerobic chemostat enrichment culture, galacturonate as sole carbon... | reverse complement strand
GCCCTGATTATCTTTTTTATAATACAAGCCTTCGCCATCTTCGGTGTGTAAATCGGTTTCATTTATTATAAGTTCAAAGTTATCATCACTCGAACATCCCATATACAAACAGATTATTAGGAAGAAAGTAAGTGTTTTAATAGTATTCATTATAAGATCAATTTTAAATCCGTCACAAGTTAATACAAAAATTAGACTAAAAATTGAATTATAAACAAAAAATATACATTCTATCAGTATGCAATCAAAACATTAGATAGTAACATATTACCTATCATATTACCGTCTTTCTTCAACAAAAAATTTAACTATTCCGATTTATAAAACATAAATAGCTAATTATGTAATACTTACAAATTTATTTTTCGATAAAAAAGGTGTTTTCACGAGATGCATCCCGCCTCGCCCTGAACTGACTTTGGTAATAGCCGCCCTCTTTTTCACCTTATATGATAGCACCGATATGTTAAAACCGTTTACCAATGCGGGTTTCGAGAGATTACCACAAAAAAAGAGGGGGCATCCCTTGCGAGCTGCCCCCTTTGCCTTGACCTTTTGGCCTCCTACCCGTTCCAAAAGGCCCCCATTCCCATCGACCCCTCGTAAGGAAATTTATTCATACCTATGACCAACGTATCGAACGCATCAGTCCCATCTGTACGGTACTCCAATTTATCTTCTTCGGATTCGGCAAGCTTTTCTCCCGACTTATCCTTAGCAAATCCGTTCTCTCCAATCTTTGTGCCGGCTGTCTCCAGTCCTATTATCAGTTCCTCATTATTCTCTTCATTTATCAATGGAGTAAGTCCATTCTCAACAAGACCCTTAAGCAACATATTAATGAATAAATGCTTATCCTTATGCTTCCACGGATTACCAATATACATCATCTCTACACTCCATCCGTTGTGTTCAAATCGTTTGCGTGCAAATTCTGCAAAGTCATCATCATCAGAGATAGCATAGTTCGATTTAATAGCAGTCGAATCATGATAGAAGATCACCTTCTTTTTCATATGGTGACGGTAATAGTGACAGAAGTCATCTATTAGTGAAGGCAGTTTCTTTTCATACTTCACATAAAAGCTTTTCAGTATGTTCATAAAGCGACTTTCCTTCTGACCTGCTACCAGCCAGTTAATATTGGCATTGTAGTCCATGGCCACGCAAATAGGCTCTAAGGGTTGTACATCGGCATCCTGTAATGAGCTGTTATCCTGAATAGTTTTCATGTTGTACTCTAAGCCTTGCAGGTAATCATTGTTATTCCGGGTGTAGTAATGTATCTTACTATTCAGTGATGAATAGAAGCCGTCCTTCAATACCCCTATACGTTTACAAAGTATGGATGTCTGAAAGACTAACGGCGGCAGATCGCGTTTCATTTGCTTGATATAGTTTTCACCGAGTACCAAAAGATTTTCTATACTTGACCATTCCGCATAATAAACGGCAACGCTACGCAACTGAGAAAGCGATTTTGAGAGAGTTTTATAATAAGACGGTAGATACTTTGGAACAGGTTTATTCTTTACTGTGAGGTCTTTAATTCGCTCCCTGACCTTCCATAGTTCATGTATTACACCATGAATTGCATCTATCAGATCATTATCCATTTTCTCTCGATAGTTCAATAACCATGATCCCCTTTTCGAAGATGGCATATCGGATAGGAATAACATACTGTGATGGTAAGGGATATGACCAAAATGAGACTTTATTCCTCCGTTTGCAGGAAATGTTTCATCTTTCAGTTTCTCAAAGTTTAAAAACTTACCTTCATCTCCCATCACATAATCCAATGTCAGAGAGTTGGATGATCCTATGATGTCTTGGGAGATAAGATATTGAATAGATCCGTTATACCAGGACATAACATATTCATAGCTTACAGGTGCTATAATAGGCTTTGCAAAACCCATCGATTTGCTGGGTTCACGTCCTATTACATAATGCAGATTTCGCTTAAATCCGAATGACTCAAGACCTTTAAGTGTACCAGGCAATGTATTAGTAAGACCTCGCTTATAAGAAGGAAAAACAAATGCACCTGAAGACCGGGGCATGTGCTGAAAATTCCTCTTTACCCATGGTGCAGCTACTCCATGTGTTTTACCTAACCGACGGCCGCCTAGAAATATAGTTGTATGCGCGCCGGTATACATTGTAACCTGTTGTGGTGGGTTATAATATATCCTTTTCGCCATTACTTTTTATATCTTCAATTAATTGGGGATCAATACCGATTTCAACGTAGTCAATATCTTCAATCTCTATTTCGTATTTCTTCTTAAGAGCAGCTATTCGCTGTTGAATATTCGGGATAGGCTTAATGCCTATAAGAGTTGGATCGGATGAAGGTTCACAAACATCAGGTATAATATCTTCCCACGGATATTCTAATGCATCTTCCTTGTCGAGCTGTGTATATTTTGCGTACGTTGCTGCAATGCGTTCTATCGAAGCTTCTTTATTCTTTATCACAGCAATTTCATAGCCTTTGTTAATCATGCTAACAAACCTGAACCGATGCCATGATTTAGTCGCGGCGTTCACATCTCCGAGTATCTGTTTTATGATCCTGATATCTTCGTATGCCTCCGACTGGGATATTCCGAATTGGGCGACAAGCCTGTCTCGCATTTCCTTATCCTTTTTCATCGGATAGTCATTCCATGTAGTATAAATGGAGCGAATACGCTTTATTCGATCAATCATTTGTACAGATACATTTGCCTTACGCATTGTATCTATATCATCGAATAAATGACGATGACAGATGTCTATTGTTTTTTCCTTACGCATTGATTTGTTTTCTATGTTCCGCTTTTCGCTCTTCTCCAGCTTCGAAGTACTCATCATCAATCTCGAAGCTGATACAATCTACTCCGAAATTCATACAGGCTATATCTGTAGAAGCCGAGCCTCTGAATGTATCTAAAACTAACGGTTTGGGTTTGTTTGGCTCAATCTTGCAAACTAAAGCTAATAGACGTTCGATTAGACGAGGCGGTTTTTGGGTAGGGTGGATGGCTTTATAATGTTCGCGACATTCTCTTATGATTGATTTTTCGTTTAACCCTAATGTTATAGATTGCATTGCATTTGCACATCGGTCGCCATTTGCCCTTTCTCCAAATAAACCATGTCCGATAATTCGGGTTTCATCGTAATCGGTTCTTACAATCGACTTTTCATTCATGCCTTTCTGCATAGACCGAATAACAGAAACGCTCCTATCTTCCTTGGTAATAGTTGATGATATAGATAAGTTATTTGACTGCCAACTATCGGAAGTATCTCGTACATTGTTCTCAAGAAAAGCCAACACTGCATCCAACGATTTTGTGTTTTTGAATGTTGTTTTTAGTCTTTTTATATCAGTAACAATCGCATTAATATCTTGCCCCTTCATCTCCAAGTAAGGAACTTTCACCTTATTGATAGTTCCGTTTCCTTTGGTGTGAATAGATACTGTTTCATGAACACGGCTCATAGCCATAAGAGGACTACTGCAATATGATTTATCCCAAATAATCTCTTCTTTGAATGTGAAACCTAAATCTGCAAGAATAGTATTCCAACGATAGAAAGAAGTACCACGACCGAATAGGATAATAAAGCCGTCTTTTTTAAGTACTCGTTTGACTTGATCGAAATAGGCTTTTTCATCAAAAGGTCTGTCAAGCTTCTGATTCTTCAAATATAAGTATGGAGGATCAGTACAAATGACATCGACTGATTCATCAGGTAGAAATTTCATTAGTCCAATGCAATCGCCTTGATATGATTTATTGTGTTCTAAGATCATAATAAGATAATTCGTTTCTTAACCAAAGGAAAGCAAGCGTAATTAGGGTATGAAAGACAAAAAGCCCGAACCGTCACGGTTCAGACTCTTTCGTTCACTTAATAACTAATTAAATCAATGGTCTATATTTTGCTATACTGCTATTCCCGCTTCCTTGAGTGCAGCAACTTGTCTTTCATCGATCGTTTGCCCGGATGCGATAAGATCATTGTATCGCTTTTGCATTTCTGCAAGCAACAGATTGTACTTTTCAATATCCTTATCCTTCAACGTTACCAGTTTCTTCTTATTTCCACTGAGATATTTACGTGCTGCAGACACTCCTTTAGCATCCAGTACCGGGGTTTGCGATGCCGTATTTCCCGCTTCGGTTCCTGATGCCTGGTTATCATCCTTAACAGATACAATTTTAGCTTTGTCGTACAACTTCCAGTTTTCCCGAACTTTACCGTCCAGTTCTACAAGTTCTTTCAGGAATGGATAACGATCGCACGGACGATCATTCTCCATCAGCTTTAGTTTTTCATGGAGTGACCGCATTTTAGGATAGATGACTAAGTTATCCTCATGGGCTTTTTGTACATCCGGCGAAAGCTGGTCATGATCGGGACGCTTACCTTTTACCCCTTTTTCTACAACCGCCAGTGTTTGTTCTGCTTTTTTCGTTTTTTGGGTAAGTTCTTTTACTTCTATCTCTGTTAGTTTAGCAGTACCATGGTTAACTCTGGCTTCCAATATATCGGACTGCTTTTTCATTTCATATATCAATTTATCCAGGGCTTTCTTCCTTGTGATATATTGATGTAATACTCTGTTGCGATTAAGCTTGAGTAGCAACAATGCACCGGCATCGATATCCTTTTCTTCAGATTCGAGCCATGCGTCAACTAACTGTTTATAATCTACATCTTGATTCATCTTATTAAATATTATTTGAATATTAGTTAAGTCAAACCTAGTAATTACCAGATCGGGTGTAAAAGACAAAAGAGGCTTTGCCGCCGCAATAGCCTCTTTTACAGATTAACTAAAAACTTTTTTATTAAATAAAATTAAGGAGTTTCAGGCTCCGATGGGTTGATGGTTCCATCAGCTGTTTCTATTTCACCTTCGTAGAATGGCATATGACAAGTGTCCGTACAGCTCGCTGTAATAGTCGTGCCCATTTCGTCAGTAGCAGCACCGCCAAGCGCCATAGCTACATCTGTGTTTGTCGGATACATATCATTCCCTAACACTCTGAATCTACCTGGTTTATCCTGCACAAGATAAACATAATCACTGTTAGCCGCCACTTGCGACAATCCGGCCGATTCAGCATCGACATTAGGAACTACCAATACAGCCTGATTCAGATATGTTTTCGAAGGTTTCGTCCCTTGTACTTCGGCAGTCGCAGGCGATCTATCTTCAATAATATCCATCGATTGCCAAACTTTTGAAGCTGCCAGTTCAAAGTTTCCTACATAAGTAGCCAGTTTACCCATTGTTTCACCTGTTGCTAAACCAGCAGGGCGAGTTGGCCAGCTAACAATATTGCTCTTAGGTGTAAAAAACACCTTTTTGCGCAATCCGGGTAAGTTTATTTGACCCTCACACCAATTCAGTGAGTTGGGGTCTACTGCTGTTATACATTCCATATCTTAAGGGGTTGTATCAAGTTTACCAATTAATAACCTTTCTGGTGATATACTCTCATATTGAGTACCGAAGAACATTGCGGCAGACAGAGTTAAACGGAAAGATTCAAATCTGTCTATATTGATTTTCTCTTTGTTACTCATTTGGTCAACACCAACAAGCATATTTCCACGTGTGGTCAATTGAAGTAATTGTGAACTTTTCTTGCTTGCAAGAGGAACTAATTCACAAGAATTGTTACTCCCTTCAAGGAATGTCTTCTTATACTCCCTGTTGTATGGTGTTGCTCCTACCGTCGCCTGATAATCTTCATTATAAAAATTGAAGATATCTCTTGGAATAAACATTTTTGTAGATTCCTCCTCCTGCAATTCATCGGAAGCCGCCCAATAATAATTTTTAAGTGCATCTACGGCATTTGTTTTATCTATGACCGAAGAAAAATTATAAAGATTATTAAGTGTAGTGGATATCTTTCCCGCTGTAATTTCAGCCTGGGCAATCGTATCAAATCCATTGAATAAATCTTTCGTTTTAGTTCCGGTTGCATTACGTACAGCCGAAAATAAATTTTTATTCAAATTCTTTGATATTTGTTTCATTAGGAAAGCTACCATCTGAGCCGTAATAGGAACACCTTTCAAAGCTTCTCCGCTATTGATCATGCTTCCATAGATGGAACCTAAAACCTTATTCGGATCAAATTTCTTTATAACCGACCCGAAGAATGTTTCAAGTTCACGTCCATTAATACCTACGTCGTCATCATCAACTCTGTCTGCATCATAAGGACCTAATTCGCCTTCACCATCCATCTCTCCAACGTATTCTTTTCCTTGAATACCCATTCTTACAGTCATGTGCTGTATTGACTTCTCTAATGCGATAATAGGCATCATGAGAAGTTCCTTCCGATATTTATTAGCTGACGTTGCTAACGCTTCGGGGGTAATATTAATATTTGTTTCTGGCATATTTATATATAATTACTTGTTAATTATTCGTCAGGCAAGGCGTTAAACATCGATCGAGCTCTGTTATATACTTCAGCAGAAGAGTTTTCAATAGGGTTCTCATCTACATCCGTTTTCCTATTAACAGGATTAGTTTTATCTCCTGCCGAAGCTTTCAGATTATCATAATCAGTTTTTAACTGATCATATTCCTTAGTTTTGTCAGTCAGACCATTTTCCGCAGTTGTTTTAGCTTCATTGGCAGACTGAAGGGCATCGTTCAGTTTCTTCAACTGATCCTCGGTAAGGTTAACCTTACCATCTTTTGTTTCAATACCTTCTACTCCCAGTAGCGTATTGACGTGTGTCCATTCTTTTTTCATATTTATTATGGGATTTTCGTTGTTAGTGTCGTTGTTTTTGCCGATCCGCGAAAGAAGATCGTTTTTGAATACATCAAATCTCTCTTCCATCTTTTCGAAAAAGCCTTTGCTATCATCCTGATTGTTTTTCAATTCAGGAATAGGAAGTTCGGCAACGTTGAATTTTTCTTTCATTTCGGGGGTGAAGTTCACTTTGCCGGTTGCCTTTCCGAATACTTCATCCACGAAGCCCCATTCTTTGGCCTCGTTAGCCGTCAGCCACGTTTCTTGTTTCATCAGGTTGAGTATCTCGGTTATACCTTTACCTGTTTTGGCGGCATATTTACGCGCTAAAACGAGCGTTATCTTCTCGTTTTCTTTCTTTTCTTTTTCCAGTTGATCGATCAGGGATTGTATATCGTCCTCGTTCATCATTCCCCAGGCATCAACCCACGACATCACTTTATGTATCAGATAAAGTGAATCAGCATGTGCGCGCACTTTATTTGCCCCCAAAGTCAAAACAGTAGCAGCTGAAGCATTGAACGAAAACAGGTCTACTGTTACATTTCCATGCGATTCGAACTGAGCTGAAATATCAAGGGCATCATTGACACTTCCGCCCAACGAGTTGGAACGGACAAAAACAGCCTTACTCTTATTTTCAGCCAGTTTATTTTTAACCCATTTGCGCCCATTGAGGTAGTCACCAATGTAGCCGTCCAGATCTATTAGATAATCCATATTAAAAGAGAAAAAGTTGCATTGTTATTAATTTCAATGCAACTTTATGGATTATAAGGGGCTTATAAAAAGACTAAGAATTATCGTGTTTAAGGAATTCGTTTATATCGTTATCATAAATGTTACCGACAATTTGAAATAATTCGGTATCATGTTTTCCTAAATAATTATTTGTAATAGGAAATGTTTTCTTATATGGTGAAGAAAGCATTTTAAAATAAAAACCTATAATTTCTACTTCATTGCCGTATATATCTCTAATAGCTTTTCCAAATTCACATAGTACATAAATAGTATTAGTACACTCTGTTACCAACTCTATAATATCCCCTTCGTATATATCTTTTCCATTCCTATCGGTGAAACCAGTGAACTGTCCGACCGTTTCAGGGAGAATTTGATATTGTTCTCCTGCTCGTACATGAATATGTGGAATAGTTGCACTTTCTATATGTGGCTCTCCGTAAATCCAACCTTTGCTATCTTTTCTTTTTCCTCTAAATATTATCTTTCTCATTTTCTCTTTCTTATTAGTTTATTTACTCCGACCCAATCCCGTGATAGATAATAGTTTCTTTTCGTGATGGTATCTTCTACTTTTATAAGGTCAGCAATTGACATTGTACTCTCTTTCAGATTATATTTAAAACGACGAATAGTATCTCTCAAATGCGCTTCGTATGTATGAAGAAAGTCCGTCTGAGTACAATTTTCACGATAGTATGTTTGAGTTTGCCTATACAGGTTGTTTATATCTTGTCTACTTATACCTATAATTTCAGCTTCTTTTAACAAGCTTTCAATTCTTGACACACATTGAGCCTCAATCAATGCTATTTTACTAAATGACCTGCCGGCAGGAACCATAAACGGACTCTCATGACACATCATCTTTGCTAACTTTTCTAAATATTCTAAATCTATATTACACGACATAGCTACTTATCTTTAGTAATCTGTTCTAATAATTCTATCTGGGTTTTCTGATATTCATTTGCGCATTTTACCAATTCGTATAGATTCTGTGAAAATTGGGCAAACGTGGGGGCAATACTCCTAGCGGCTTTAGCCAGTTCTTTTATATTTGATTGATAATTATTATTTTCCATTGCTACTCAATTTTAAGAAATGGAAACAAAGAGGTATAAGTTATCTCCAGCTCCGATATATTTACTCCTGACGGATCAGCCGGATTATCATGCTTTACAGCCGACACAGGAAAAGGCATCTCATTTGTGCCCATCAGCCATTGACGGTTGTTTACATCTGTCAGTCGGTAAACTATATTCCTGTTTGCAAGGAATGTTTCGAGGTTCCACGGCATCACCTGTTGTTCTCCTATCCTGAAATTTAACTTCGATGTATATATATCCTGCGACGATACACGCTTAGTTTCATAGTTTGCAGCTGCAAGGCCCTCGATACATATAGTGGTAAAAGTGCCGGATACCTGTACCGATATCCCGTGTGCGATCTTTTCATCTACGGTGACAGTCAAAAATTCCGCAAGGGCATATTCGACTATTTTAATTGCGGGTAAAAATTGATTCATAACTCGGATAACTTATTTAAATTCAATAAATTTGATAATTTTAAAACAGGTCAAAAAGTCGGGAAAATTTAGGATAATTTTATCTGATTTTTTTTTCTGTACTCATGTCGCATACGATAAAATTTCTGACGGAGGGTTTCAAAATTTTTATCGTCGTTCAGGTTCGATATTCCATTGCTTTCGCACCAGGCATAAATCTCCGATACCAGATCGCCGCGCTTCCGTTTTTTTATGTCCAGAAGATCGGTCCACATGTGATTTTCGAATATGGCGATCAGGTTATTTCTCAGTGCATCCTTTGCCATGGGAAAAAGGTAGTTGTAGTCGCGCGGGTCCTTCTCTTTCGAATACGGAATTTCCACACGGATAAAAGAAATATCGCAATCAGGTTGCAAATCGGGGTTTGCATTGTCGGGCAATCGGGAAAGATGCCTTCTTATTAGTTTCAATTCGGGTGAGTTAGTTGGCAATCGAACGGGATCACCAAAATGAAAATTGTAATATTCTTTTAAATATCTCTCTAACTCAAGATAAATGTAAATTCCGCTGCTCATATGTTTTTAGTTATTTAATCTACTCAAAAGTACAAATTACAATACTAAATATCAACATTTTAAGCCACAAAAGTAAACAAATATAGAATTTTAGTAAATATTTTTAGACAAAACTTTATACTTACCACTTACACACCCGTATAAAAAACTGTCTTCATGATACTTAACTGTGGTAAGCTTGTGGTAAGGCTGTTTTGTGGTAACTTGTGGTAAGCTGTGGTAAGCACTTGTTTTTTATCGAAGTTACCACAACGAAACTATTTTGTACAAACGATTTCCGACATAAATTAACCTCTTGTGGTAAGTAGTAGTTTTAAAATCGAAAAGAGTGTTTTGCGTAATACTATTATATATATAAATAAAATCTATATTTTTTATTATAATATTATATACGTATATATAAAAAAGAGAACTCCCCCGGAGTCCTAAAAAGCATTGTCAGGAATACTTATATACAGGACTAAGGGGGAGTGGGACAAATGAATGTGCGGGGCTATTTTGGGAAGTAGAATAAATCTTTTCTCTGAGGGTTATAGTTCGTCCATACAACTTCCTGTACGGCCGTGCTACGTATGTTATTCTTTTTGGCAGGGAACTTTGTTTTATGGAAGTCGGCGTAAAGGTCGTTCATCAGATCGCAATCGTATCCGCTTACCATGGCCAGTCCTTCTATATGGTGTAACTTATGGGACAATTGCTCGTGCTGCTCGTCGGTGAACTCAAACTTGTAATCGTTGTACGATTTGCGCGAACGTCTTGTATAAGGCGGGTCGGCATAGAAAAAGGCGTTCGGATGATCTATCTTATCGATACAATCCGCATAATCGAAATTCACGATTTGAAAGTTAGATCTGATTACTTCAGCAACCTCATGCAGATTGTTTATAGCATTGTTCCACCGGCTTACGGTTTCCCCCCCCTGTGAGTTTACATGCAGCTTTGCCATGTGCCAACCTTTATTTTTGCGTTGGGCACCCAGGCCAAAAAAAGATTGACGTACCCGGACATAAAAGCGGCGGGCCTGTTCTATTTTATCATCGGATGGCTGCCAGCAATTGTTATACTCCAAGTTTGAGCAGGGGGTAAGTAATAGCAG
>POVV01001152.1_pt1 | contig 10715 bp, 10 predicted proteins | sample 1560271 | NCBI WGS metagenome assembly POVV01 (sample SAMN08337232, study PRJNA429181) | Bioreactor metagenome, whole genome shotgun sequencing project. | biome: cows' rumen and soil; feature: anaerobic; isolation source: anaerobic chemostat enrichment culture, galacturonate as sole carbon... | reverse complement strand
ATACCTGGGGCCTGGGCCGGTTTGCGATTATTCTTTTCCAGGTATTTTATGTTGCGATGGCGATTACCGCCAATGACAGTACCATGCTCAGCTTTTTTCATAAAGAATTCCTGGCTGAAGACCTGTCAGGCATCACGAAAATTCCGCAGGTGGCATTATTGGCCTATGCGGCTGCGTTTTTATTGCTCTTTATCAGGCAGCTCAAAACCCGGTCCCGCCTGGACCGCACCTTTGCCGCTGTACTGGTTAGTACTATGCTGGGGCTTCAGTGGCAGGCCGAGCCGTTGGCGCTGCCGGTATTTTTTGCCGCTGCCGGAATCATGCTGATCATTGCTGTCATTCAGGATTCTTACTCCATGGCCTATCTTGATGAACTGACCGGGCTGCCGGCCCGCCGTGCCCTCAAAGAAGAGCTGATGAAGCTAAGAGGCGAGTATACCATCGCGATGGTGGATATAGATTTTTTTAAAAAATTCAATGATACCTATGGCCACGATACCGGTGATGACGTGCTGTGCCTGGTGGCGACTGTTTTAAGAAAGGTGACAGGGGGCGGGAAAGCCTTTCGTTATGGCGGTGAGGAGTTTACCATTGTCTTTCCCCATACGTCGCTTGCCGATGCCTTGCCTCATCTGGAGAAACTGCGGGAAGCAATAGAAAAAACACCGTACGCCTACCGGGGAAAACGGGCGCAGAAGACCAAGAAAAAAGCCACGAAAAAGCTGTTTGTAACCATCAGCATCGGAGTGGCCGAACGCAGCGAAAAGCATGCGGAAACTCACGAAGTAATCAAAGCCGCTGACACCGCCCTCTATCGTGCGAAAAAGAAGGGACGGAACTGTGTCAGTAAATAGCGGGAGAAAAGGAAGATTGACATGTTGATACATATAGATAAAGCCATTCTGCATATTCTGGATTTTAACTCAGGCGTAACGGTTTTTTCCGAACAGGAGCTGGATATAACCAGTAACAGTGTTGTCGCTTTTTTAACTAAGCATATCGAAAAATTGCATCAGGATCAGAGTGCCAAAACAGGCACTTTTTATCCCAACAGCAAGTTCAGGCAGCAAGTAGCAGACTATCTTGCCGGCGGTGTGGATTTCACCGGTTTTTCCATTTATGCCGCCGAATTAATGTATGCTGCGATGGCTCAGGCCGATGCCCTGGACTCTACCGATGTACTAATTTGCGATTTTACTATTGACAGCAACCGGATGCTTGCGCTGTTAAAATGCAATAATAAAATTGGCTTCATCCATCAGGTGGTACAGGAAAATGACAAAATCAAAAATGATATTATCAACCACTATGCCATCTTGCCGGGGCTGGCGCAAAAGCTGGATGAATATGCCTTTATTGACGCCGATTCGCTGGCGATTACCTTTGTTGATAAAAAGCGCTCAGTCAATGGCGTGGAAACCTATATCCTGGCCGATCAGGTATTAGAATGCAGTTCGCGGATTTCACCGAAGGAAACGCTTGCCCTGGTGAGTGCCATTACCCGCACGGTAGCGGAAAATCACGGAGCAAGCACTGTCGAGGCAGTGGCTAAAGCCAAAAATTATATTGTGGAGAATACCGGGATTTCCGAACAACTGGACCCGGTGGCCTTAGGCAAAGAGGTATTCAGCGCTTCGCCTGCCATGCAGGCCGAATATCTCAAAGAAGTAGAAAGTGCCGGCATTGCCGAAACCGTCAAAATCGACAAGGATTTTGCCGTTAAAAAGGGAAAAAGCCATAAGATTAAAACCGATACCGGGATTGAAATAACATTTCCTGTGGATTATTTTGAAAGCAGCGAATATATTGAGTTTGTTAATAATCCGGATGGCACAATATCCATCCAGTTAAAAAATATCGGCAGCATAATCAATAAATAATGGGTTAGAAAAACTGCGCTGCCAAGGCCGGCAGGCACAGCCGGCAGTATAGAGGATTATCCCCGGCGGTGGCGAATCCAGTAGGAAAGCTTTGTTAGGAGTGACATGCATGACTTTGAATCCTAAGAATTGGTCTTTGCCCGATATTCCCATGCTGAAGTCCTTTAGCCAGCAGTTGTCTGAATTCAATCAGCCCTATACTGCCAAGAATATGTTTCAGCAGCTTGTGGAGCGGGTCAAGGATTTTGAGGCTAAACTGGACCAGGAGCATGAGGTGGGGATGCGCCTGGTGAGTTTTGGTAAATCAACAGAATTCAGCGTATCGCGTATCGGTTATTTGGACCCAAGCTTGCTTTGGTTTCAGGGGGTTATGCCTGATGGCTCGGAGGTTGAGCTTGTCCAGCACGTTAGCCAGATTAATTTTATGCTGCTCAAAGTCAAACGAAAGCTGCCGCAAGAGCCGCGGTGTCCGATCGGTTTTTGTCCGCTATTGCCACCGGCGGAAACAGCCATTTCTGACAGGCAAAAAATAATTGAGGCGAATGAGGAATAATTTATGTATATAGTGGGGATACTAATAATGTACTAGGTGTCCTCCGAGTCTGAGGGTTGCGAAAAAAATACTTTTGAATTATGCGCATACATAAGCACCATACATACCCCCCTGCCTGTCAGGGGGGTAATTTTATTTTACCGGAAAGTGATTTTTACCGGCAGGATCAACGTCGGCTTGTGCTTTCGCCAAAGGCGGGGTGCAAGCGATATTTCTTTAGCGAGATAATAATGACAAAAAAAATTCAAATTGGTATAATAAGAGACTAAGAGGTACAGTGATATAAGTTAGCATTGACCTGGATGAGGTGCCAAAATGAACGAGACACCAAAGTGTACCAAATGCCAACACTATTATATTACCTGGGATAAGGTTTTCCCCTATGGCTGTAGAGCCATGGGCTTTAAAAGCCATAGAACTCCTGCTGCTGTTGTCAGGGAGTCGTCCGGACAGGAATGTTTGGCCTATGCCGAAAAAACCAAAGGGGTAAAGTAAGTATCCGTGGACACTTGGTCTGCGGATTTTTAATAAATGTGCCGCGCTGCACAGAGTAGGAGCTTGCCAGCATGCAAAAACGGGACATCCTCATCGGCCTGGTGGTTGTTATTGTATGGGGCCTTAATTTTATTGCTATTAAAGTAGGTTTGCGGGATATTCCGCCGCTCTTATTAGTGGCGCTGAGGTTTGTGTTAACCTGCTTCCCGGTTATCTTTTTCCTGCCAAGGCCGCCGATTTCCTGGGCTTGGCTGCTGGCTCTAAGCTTGTCGATAAATGTAGGACAGTTTTCGCTGCTGTTTATCGGGATGAAGGTGGGGATGCCGGCCGGGCTGGCTTCATTAGTTCTGCAATCTCAGGCCTTTTTTACCCTGTTGATAGGCGTCGCATGGCTGGGAGAACAGTGGCGCTGGAACCATCTGGCAGGGCTGTTTTTGGCAGGCAGCGGCATGACCATTATTGGTTCGCAGCAGGGCGGTGAGATGACGGCCGCCGGCTTCGGGCTGGTTATAGCTGCCGCCGCTTGCTGGGGTGCCGGCAATGTCATTATGCGGCGGGCTACCGTGGGAATACCGGCTTTTCCGATATTGTCCCTGATTGTCTGGATGGGTGTGGTGGCTATTTTGCCGTTAATGGTATTGTCCCTGTGGTTGGAAGGCTATGATGCCTGGGTGGCCGCTTGGCATACAGCCGGCTGGACAAGTCTGGGCGCGCTTATCTATTTAGCCCTTTTTGCTACTATCGTTGGCTACGGTTTGTGGGGAAAGCTGCTTTCCTGTTATCCCGCGGCAGTGGTTTCCCCGTTTGCGCTGTTGGTGCCGGTGGTGGGACTGACCAGCTCGGTCTTGCTGCTGGGAGAGACAGTTTCTCTTTGGCAGGGGGTTGGCGCTTTGCTAATTATGATTGGTTTAGTGGTGCATGTTTTGGGGGCCAATTGGAAGGTGGGAAAAAAACGCCGTGAAAATAGTAGTTGATGCCGATGCCTGTCCGAAGGCCGTGTTGCAGTTGTGCCGCCAAATCGGGAGCAATTATGCTGTTCCGGTTTGGACGGTAGCCAGTTTTAATCACAATATTGTCTCAGACCACCATGTAATCGTAGGGAGTGCTTCCCAGGAAGCCGATATAAAGATAATTAACCTGACCGAGCCGGGGGATATTGTCATTACTCAGGATTGGGGCCTGGCCTCGATGGTGCTCGGCAGGGCCGCCTATTGCCTGAGTCCGGTGGGGAAGGAATACCAGCCGGCAAGGATTGAATTCCTGTTAGAAGAACGGGAGCTCAAAGCAAAGTTTCGGCGGGGTGGGGGCAGAACCAAAGGGCCGGGGAAAAGAACCCAGGAAGATGACCGGCGCTTTGCGGCTGTGTTAGAAGGTATTATTATCAGGATAATTAACAGCTAAGTCTCTGAAGGGACTATAGCCCTAAAAGACTAGGAACCGCCAGCCGGCGGTTCCTTTTGTCTGGGCAGGACAGTATACATTTAATGATTTTCTTTCAATACAATTTCTGCAGGATTATCCTGAGTTGTGGGATTGGCATCAGCCAATTGTTTGCTGCGTTCATTCATTTTATGGGTAATTTGTTTGATATAGTTGCAAGTGCCGCTGATGATATCGACAAAAGAAGTTTTTTTGAACTCGAAGAGGTCTTCTTTTGAGCTATAGCCGATGGCCTGGCTCATCATCAGATAATCATCAGAAATGTTGATGGGAATACCCATATCCACAATGACCCGGTTTAACCTGCCAATTTCTTTTAGTATTTTCGCCATATCAAGGTCGTTGAGCGTGTAGTCCAGTTTGCGCCAGAACTCGACTGGTTTGTAGATGGAATACTCGTAATTCATCAGTTCCGGGACAAAGTTTTCTCCTAGCTTAAAGCCCAGTTTTTCTTTTTCGTCAAACCAGACTGTGCCGGGGAACACACCGGGCGGGTTGATGATGACCGCATCCGGATTGGCTTCGGTAATCAAACTGACGTTTTGGTCGAAAACCTCTTCCAGGGTTACGCCGGGGACGACCGGGCACGGATAGATCATGGATAACACGACTTGGCATGACATGTTTTCGGCTGATGCCGCCAGTTTGATGCAATGAATGGTATCAATAATGTTTTTCCGCGTAACGCCTTTGTTCATAATTTTGTCATTAATTTCATCATGGCCGGTTTCACCGCCCAAAAATACGGCTCTGAGGCCGGAGCGGATCATCAGGCGGTAGCTTTCATAAACATACTCGGTTACATTACCTGGCCGGGCAAACATGGAATAATTCATTTTTATCTTATTATCGATAATCATTTGCGCGATGTCCCGGCCGTGCCCTATCGGTGTTTCTGAGCTGCTGAACCGGAAAAAGGCGATACCGCGGCTGGTCATTGCCGTAATCTCGTCTTTTATCTCTGCCAATGGCCGTGGTGTATAATGGGTATTTTGCCTGGTATGCGAGCAAAAGCTGCACTTATTCCAAGTGCAACCCAGGCCGTCGACCAGGGTATGGAACCATACCTTGTCTGCCATGTCTACAGGCCTGTACTTGGGAACAGTAAAGGAGTGGAACATATAGTCGCCGGTTTCATGATAGTGTCCTGTCCGGATTACCGGCGAAGGCCCGATTTCCTGCTGCACCAGTTTGAGGAAAGCGGCTTTTGTCGGGACGGTTTTCCTTTTATTGAGCAGATATTCCAGGATTTCTTCGCCAGGGCCCATAATGGCCAGGTCAAACTGTTTTTCGGCTAACACATATTCACCATACACCTTGACATGCGGTCCGCCGACAACCACAATGGTTTCAGGATTGGCCTCCCTGAGCCTTTGCGCCAGTCTAACACTCCAGGCATAAGGAGCGCCGCCCCAAAGCTTGATTCCCACAATGGGGATTTGCTCGGTTTTTACCAGGGTAATGATATTGTTGATAATCTTCTCCATATATTTTTTGCGGAAATGCAGGGTCAGCGACTGAACCGGCCAAGCCAGCAGCAGGGAAAGCAAGCCCAATGGCTTAAAACGGCGGCTGTATTCGTGAAGCTGCAATTTGACCAGTTTGCGCAGCAACCGGGTGCACCACTGGGGAACCCCCTTTTCTACGCGCGAGACTCGCTGTTCGTCGGCAACATACACAGTAAAGCCGTGTTCTTCCAGATAGGTGCGGATGACGGCCAGTCCATTTTCCAGTGCCGCGTCAGAAGCAATTCGCTGTCTGGGCGCAAAGCTGTTCACCAATAATAAATCAATACCTTTAGTCATTTTCTTTTCCTCCTTGTTCGGTTAATGAGGCGCAAGCATAAGCAAATCCCCGGCTGGTTGTTAGGTTGCTTACTAGGATTTCTGCCGCTTGCGGATGAAGATGCTGATAACGTGCCAGGGCTTGTCCGGGTAAAACAAATACTTCCGATTCGGTTAAAGCAGTTACCGTTTCGGTTTGCCGGACTTGGGCAGACAGAATAGGGCTGCCAAAATGATCACCAGGCAGGAGAATGCGTGTACCTGCCGGTGAAGTGGCCTGCAAAGTGCCTGAGATTAGAATATATATATCGTTTGACAAACTGTTGGGGTAGAGGATGCAGTCGCCTGACGCGCAATGGAAGAGAGCGCCTGACGCCAGGATAGTCATAATGTTCTCACTATCAAGGTTTATGAAGGGCGGAATTACATAAGGAGAGACAAGTAACTTCTCCTGGACATAGGCCCATAGGCTTTCACGGGAGGCTAATTGGGTATTGATGTGTTTTGCTGTTTCCGGGAATGCTTGCAGGAATTGTTGGGGTATGGTTGAATTACTGGTTTGTTTGCGAGCGTGACGGTAAAGGGGGGATTTGATAGTACGGAAATGAGGAATGTCTTCAATCACCATTACCAGTGGAACGAGAAGACCATATCCGGAGTCGGTAAAGTTTTGTGTGAATCTCCTGAATCCCATTCGCTCATATAAAGAAATGAGGTTGGGGTTGCATCCTCCAAAGAAAAATGGGACTGTTTGTTTTCGCAGAATTCGATATGTTTCTGCTAGAAAATAAAAGAGTACTGGGGAATTTCGATATTCCGAAATAATCGCTAATTTAGTACCGAGAGCAAGATGGGGCCTTGGGAGAGAGGTAGAAAGTGCCTGGAAGGTATGCATGTGGAATGTTTCGGCGATATCAGCTGGGTAATCTTCGGCGGCGGCAATGGTAAGTCGCGTTGTACCAATAATTTTATTTCCAGACTTTGCATACATTAAGAGGCTCTTGTCATCCAAAGAATCCGAAACTAGGTTACTTGAATTAGTGGCTGGCACTAACGATTTACCCATTTCTTGTACATATACTTGATAACGCAGATGATAAATTTCACGTTTTTCCCACAATTGGGTCGCAATGTGAATTTGCAATGAGTCTTCAGTTGCATCAATTCCAATTTTGTTTGTGGTCATAATAAAATCATCCTCCTTTTTTTAACAGCATGTAGGAAACTTCTGAGCACAATCAAGGGCATCACCTCCTTAAATAATTTGGTAAAAAATAAGTAATTTTCAAAAAAATACCCATGAAAACAAAAAGAGAGTCCTGTTAGGACTCCCTTTAACAATAAGAAGTTAACGTAATTATTTAAATTTAAAAAGTACGCGGAATGTAGTTCCTTGTTGACTTGATTCAACTTGAATATTGGCTTGGTGGTCGCTTACTATTTTGTAAACAACTGCAAGACCCAGTCCTGTCCCGTTTTCTTTGGTCGTTAAAAATGGTTTGCCGATATTATCCAGAATATGTTGAGGGATTCCCTTTCCTTGGTCTTGAACAGATAGAATTACATGGTCATTTTCAACATAAGTCCGGAGAGTAACGGTTCCGCCTGGTTCCATTGCTTCTAATCCATTGCGGACTAAATTCAATAGCAATTGCCGGATTTCTTTCTCATCCAGGCGCACTTCTGGTGTAGCTTCTTGGATATAGTGGACATCCTTACTAGATGCATTAGCGGCGGTTTGTAGTAATGGGTAAATATTTTGGATGATTTGGTTAAGCGGGGATGTTTTTAGTTCCCGTGATTTGTCTTTGCATAGAGATAAATATTCCTGGATGATTAAATTTGCACGGTCAAGTTCACTAATCAATAGATTAAACTGATCTTGGTAACTTACGAAGTTAGGTTTCCTCTGAAAGAGTTGTAGATATCCTTTGACGGTTGTTAGCGGATTTCTAATTTCGTGTGCTACATTTGCCGCCATTTGTCCAACTGTGTTTAGTCGGTCTAAACGGGAAACGTCTTGCTCTAGTTCTATTCGCGTAGTAATATCGCGAATGATTCCTTCAAAGCTGATACATGACCCATTATCGTCAAAAATGGGAACAGTGGTTTGCTCAACCCAGATTACACTATGGTCTTTGCGGATAAGTCGCATAATTATGGGGGTAGCTGAAACCGCAATAGGATCTTGTATAAGTTTGTCAATTACGAAGGTATCGTTTGGATGGATCAATGAAAAAAGTAAATCAGGAGATTTTATAAAATCATCAGTTTGGTAACCTGTTAATTTAACGATAGAAGGGCTTATGTAAGTAATTTTAGGCACTTGTTTTAGGCTATAAAGATAAATAGTATCTGCCGCATTTTCAGCCAGAAGCCGGTATTGCTTTTCTTTTTCTACTAAGTCGCGAAAATTTTGTTCCAGATAAAGCATTAATATACCAAAGGCTATGATCACCCGTAAAGTAGCACTGATTATAAATCCCCACGGTGCAAACCATTTAACACTAATGAGAAAAGGCATATCAAGGGTATGTATCCCTAAGCCGATAAACGCGAGACAGAGTACGGTGTTACCCAAACTCTTCCTCTCGGGATGACGCATAAACATCCAGCTATGCCAAAAATATACATAGGCTACAAAAGCGATTGTAGGAATTGCTTTTATAAGAAATGAGGTATTGAGAGACATAGCTATTATGGAGATGGCAGAAACTCCGGTAGCTACATAATACCAGCTTTTGTGAATCTCCTTCCCGAGAAATTTGCTTGTAGAAAACACGAGAAACAAATGGTTGGCGGTTGTGATCAGATGGATCGTAACTAGCTCAGCAAAGGAAAGTTGATGGAGTGGAGTGCGATAAAAAATTTGAACTGTAAGGTGAACAAGCCAAAAAACAGACCATAAACCAATGTAAGGTTGGCGATAAAGCGAAAATAGAAAAAAATAAACACATACGACGATAAATGTAGCTGATAAAGTTACAACAACAGAAAGCTCGTAAAAGGTCATTTACAAGATCCCTCCAGCGCACCTAACATCTAATTTCATATTACTACATAATTAAATTATTATACCAAATTTATTGTGCGAATTATGGAACTTTGTGACGAAATTTCGATTTATTATGCATATGGTGGAATAATCAGTGCTCCTCATTGAAAACAATAATAGTAAATCAGTATGGTTCTTTAGTGAGACACAGTATGTTATACTAAACATATAACTATATTTATCCAAATAGATGGAACGGAGGCAGTATTATGGAAAAAAACTTTTTGGTTGCAGTGCGAGATAGAAGAAGCTTTTATGGAATTAGCAAAGAATTTGTTACTACCGACGAGCGGGTTCAAGAAGTAATTGAAGAGGCTGTTAAGCATACGCCCTCCGCCTTTAACTCACAAAGTGCACGGGTGGTTGTTTTATTCGGCGAACAACATAACAAGCTGTGGAATATTACCAAAAATGAACTGCAAAAGATTGTTTCTCCGGAAAAGTTTGCATCAACAGAAGAAAAAATCAATTCTTTTGCCAACGGTTCCGGTTCCATTCTCTTCTTCGAAGATATGAGTGTTGTGGAAAATCTGCAAAACCAGTTTCCTTCTTATAAAGAGAATTTTCCGCTATGGTCGCAACAGTCCTCAGGGATGTTGCAATTGGTGGTCTGGACTTCGTTAGAACTGGAGGGGTTTGGCGCTTCATTGCAGCATTACAACCCGCTTATCGACGAAGCTGTTAAAAAGGAATGGAATATTCCGGAGCAATGGAAGCTGATTGCTCAAATGCCTTTTGGCAAACCTACCGCAGCCCCTGGTGACAAAGAATTTCAACCGCTGGAAGAACGCATTAAAGTCTATAAATAACTGATTAGGCAGATCAATATAAAAGCCAGGAAGCCTTATTAAGGTTTCTGGCTTTTTCCTTGCATATCGCCAACATGTGACATTGATTTTTTTCCGGCGGCGGGATATAATATCTAAGTAACATTTTTTGCAAAACCGTTCGGCGGTGAGATAACGTGGATGACAACTACTATATGGGATTGGCACTTACTGAGGCGAGAAAGGCATTTGCTCTTGGTGAAGTACCTATTGGCGCAGTGCTGGTGATGGATAATCAGGTTGTATCTGCTGCTCACAACATGCGGGAAAGTTGGCATGATGCCACTGCACATGCGGAAGTCATTGCCATCCGGGATGCCTGTCAGCAGTTGAATCGCTGGCGGTTGACGGGAGCTACACTTTATGTTACTATAGAGCCGTGTCCCATGTGTGCTGGGGCACTTGTCATGAGCCGCATAGACAGATTGGTGTACGGCAGTCCGGACTACAAAGCCGGGGCAGTAGAGTCGCTGTTCAATATTGTGCAACATCCTGCGCTCAATCACCGGTTGGAAGTAATAGCCGGAGTACGCGCCGATGAATGTTCCGGTATTATGAAAGAGTTCTTCCGTTTACGCCGAAAATAAATACGGAGAGGTGTCCGAGTGGTCGATGGTGCTTGACTCGAAATCAAGTGTCCTGTCAAAGGGACCGTGGGTTCGAATCCCACCCTCTCCGCCA
>POVV01001151.1_pt1 | contig 10725 bp, 10 predicted proteins | sample 1560271 | NCBI WGS metagenome assembly POVV01 (sample SAMN08337232, study PRJNA429181) | Bioreactor metagenome, whole genome shotgun sequencing project. | biome: cows' rumen and soil; feature: anaerobic; isolation source: anaerobic chemostat enrichment culture, galacturonate as sole carbon... | reverse complement strand
TACTGGAACTACTCGTTTTTTTACTCATGATAGCGAATGTTTTGATAGTTAATAAATATACTCGTTTTTATCAAAACACTTAAGTCGAAATCAAGACAATCGGTAAACTTTATGCTGAAGATATACATACATGCATTCGCTTTCGGTATTGTTACCAAACATATAAAGCCTACGATAAACAAATAAATTCTTTTCATTTCTTTAATTTTTTAATTGTGATTTAAACTATTTTTGATTTTATAATATTGTTTTCTAATTTTGATACTGCAAAGGTAGATACTACGACATAAATACATATCAAACAGATAATTATAAAAATATTAGAATTAAAGAGTAGGACTCTAATATTTTTCTAATAATATTCTTTAGATATTAAAATTTGATTATTCATCGCGTCTTCTAAAGCGGTATTAAATATCACAAATACAGCATCTCTCAAATATTCTTACAGAAACATACAATAACAAACTAATGAACAACATACGCCTTTAATTTTAATATGGATATAAAGATGTGTTTAGAGCTATAATCAAAATAGATTACCAGATACCAAAACTTTGTAGTGATAAAATTCGTTATTACTTTTATCACTTAATAATAAATAGGTAGGGTAAATAAATTAGAATAATGTATCAGATAGAAGTAAAAGACGTATATAAGTCATTTAAGGATGTACATGCCGTTAGAGGTATCTCTTTTGGAATAGAACCCGGTGAATTTGTAGCTTTGCTTGGGCCTAATGGAGCCGGAAAGACAACAATGGTTGAGATGATGGAAGGATTAAAAAAGCCGGACTCGGGAGAAATTCTCTTGCAGGGTAAAAATTGGCATAAGAATGAAAAGGAACTCCGGGCAATAATAGGTCTATCATTGCAAGAGACTCGTTTCTCGGATAAACTGACTGTTTTTGAGACATTATGCTTGTTTGCCAGTTTCTTCCGACTTGGAGAGAATCGAGCAAATGAAATTATCGAACTCACCGGTCTGGAAAGTAAACGAAAATCTATGGTAGGAACACTCTCCGGAGGACAGCGACAACGGCTTGCTTTAGGAGTAGCACTACTAAATACTCCGCAAATTCTTTTTTTGGACGAACCGACTACAGGACTCGATCCACATTCGCGACTCGACCTGTGGAATATTCTGAAAGAATTAAAAGACAAAGGTGAAACCACTCTTATCCTGACAACACATTATATGGAAGAAGCTGAATCTCTTTGCGACCATATAATCATTATTGATGAAGGAAAAATATTAAAGGAAGGAAAACTAGAAGAATTGTTGGACGAAAATTCCCGCAACCTCGACGAATTATTTATCAACCTCACAGGAAAAGCTCTTCGAGAGAACGGAAATATTGTACTGTAAATAACACTTATATACTTTCAATTATGTCAATAAAGGAATCAATCAAAACCAATCAACTATATCAACTTTTCAAGACCCAGTTTTTATTAACAATCCGTGAACCGGAAGTTCTTTTTTGGGGTATGATCTTTCCTGTACTCATCTCCATCGGATTGGGTTTGGCTTTTACACAGCAAACAGAATCAAAATTTAACGTTATTCTTGTTGAAAAGAATAAAACAGAATTAGATTCACTCCTCCATATTTATGGAACAAATGTACAGAGTAAAGATGGGAACGCCCTCAATTGGAAAATTAGTAACAAAGAACTGGGTAATACGGTATTTAAGTTCTCTCAAAGCAACTGGGATTCGTCTATCATCTCCTTAAAGAGGGGTGAAGCAGATGTGATTGTTACAGACTCGTTGGGAAAGGCCATCTATCATTTCGACCCGCTCAACACTCAGTCTCAATTAGCATATATGAAACTTTCAGCATTGGTAAAATCACCCGATTCAACCATGAATGCTGAAAACACCAATATCGAACCATTAACATTACTGGGTGTTCGTTATATTGACTTCCTCATACCGGGGCTAATTGCTTTCGGACTGATGAGTTCTATTATGTGGGGAATTAGTTATACAATTATCGAACGAAGATCTCAGAAGCTTTTAAGACGGATGGTTGCGACACCAATGAAGAAATCTAATTTCTTGTTTGCATTGATGTTTGTACGTATTCTCATGAATGTAGTTGAGTCTCTAATTCTTCTGTTTTTCGCATGGCTAATATTCGATATTCATATCCAAGGAAACATCGGAGCGTTGATTGTTTTATTTTTGGCTGGAAATCTTGCATTTACAGGAATCGCCATCTTAGTTGCATCCCGTACTACTAAAACGGAAGTGGGTACAGGATGGATTAATGCTGTACAAATGCCAATGATGTTACTATCGGGTATCTTCTTTAGTTACCATAATTTCCCTGAATGGAGCATCAGTACTATTAAGTTACTTCCGCTAACGGCACTAACAGATGGAATCCGTAGCATTTTTAATGAGGGAGCAGGATGGATGGAAGTGATTTATCCTACTTGTACTTTATCAGCTCTTGGAATTATCTGCTTCGTTATAGGTATGAAACTATTTAAATGGAATTGATTTAGGTTACGCATTATCAATATCATTTACAAAAAACATATGATTATTATTAATCAAACAATATAGTTGAGGGGAGATTAATCCCCTTCAGTTATATGTTGTTTTATACAACTTTGATTAGTAAGTTGCTCTAATAGCATTCTATTCATTTGTGTTAATTATGAATAAAAGCTTTTCGTCTGAAAATAAAAACAAATAATTTTGAGAGAATATTCCTCTAACTGATAATGAATAATGGCTTCCAAAGTTTTAATTATTGAAGATGACAATACATTCGGAATTGTCCTAAAAAAATGGTTTAATAAAAATGGATTTGATCCTTTGGTTAGATCGACTGTAGACGAAGCTAAAAAAGATTTATTAAAGGTTGATTTCTCTTTAATCATCACAGATCTAAGACTTCCTGACGGAGACGGTATAATGTTGTTGACTTGGATCAGAGAAAAGAAAATTAATACTCCTGTTATTGTTATGACGAGCTACGGAGAAGTTCAAAGTGCAGTCTCTGCAATTAAACTAGGAGCTTTTGATTATATGGAAAAACCCATAAACCCGGAAGTTCTAAAATCAAAAATAGAAGAGGCTCTAAATCATACTCCTATTCAAACATCAAAAGAAACACCTTCTACTACACGCATCGTTTATGGCACCAGTGTTTTATCCAAACAGATGTATGAGCATATACAACTCGTAGCACCGACACATTTGTCTGTACTTATAAGAGGAGAAAGCGGCACCGGAAAGGAATATACGGCTAAAATGATACATGATTACAGTCAAAGAAAACAAGCTCAGTTTATAGCTGTGGATTGTGGTAGCTTATCAAAAGAATTAGCCCCAAGTGAATTGTTCGGACATCTTAAAGGATCATTTACCTCTGCTATTGCAGATAAGAAGGGTGTATTTGAGCAAGCAGAAGGAGGAACAGTTTTTCTCGATGAAGTGGGAAACTTGTCATATGAGGTGCAGGTTCAGTTATTAAGAGCCATACAGGAGCGAAAAATACGCCCGGTAGGTTCTGCCACAGACATAAAAGTAGATGTAAGAATGATAGTTGCAACGAATGAAAATTTGGAAACAGCTATCACCGAAGGACGTTTCCGTGAAGACTTGTACCATAGATTAAATGAATTTACACTCATAGTTCCACCCTTGCGCGAGCGAAAAGATGATATTGTTCTTTTTGCAAATAGTTTCTTAACTGATGCCAATAAAGAATTGGAACGAAAGGTGGAGCGATTTTCGGAAGAGTGTATGTCGATACTAAAAGAATACCACTGGCCCGGAAATCTCCGAGAATTAAGGAATGTTATACGTAGAACAGTATTGTTTACGAAAGGAACAGAAATTACGCCAGACCTTTTACCTGAGTTTATCCAAATCCCGAAGCAAACAGAGCAAATCTTATTACCAATAGATGAACGGGAGCAAATTATCAAAGCCTTAAAAATAACAAAGGGAAATAAAACGAAAGCAGCTAACCTACTAAATATTGATAGAAAAACCCTTTACAATAAAATGCATCAATATGGTATGGAAATTTAATGAGAATCCAAATAATTCTGAACATCGTTTATTATTTGCTCGGCATATTCGATAAGTTCAAAGACGTCGCTCTCCCAATCGGGATACATTACAGTAGCATCTAAACGATGTGTATCTAGTTTCTTCAATATATCTAATTTATCAACAGCCCCAAGTTGTATAAACATTGGCTGCATTTTATGACCAATAAGTTGAGCCGTATTAAAATCACTCTCAAGGAGAGCCTGCTTAAGCCTACTCACGTTTTCGAATGTTGATTGAACAAAAGATATCAGCACCTCATGTAAAGCATCAGAATCTTCTTCCAGAATTTTATTAAGTGAACTAAAACCTATCGCCCTTTCATCTTTTATTTGCCCTCCAAATAATAATTTTAGATCACTTATTGAAATAGGCTTTTTGATATAGGTTTTAAAGCCCATTCTTATAAAATTATCATAATCAACATCTTCTCGGGCTGTGACTATTGTAACCGGTACATTTATTCCACTGTATTTTATCCTATTTAAGACATCAATACCGCTAAAAGTCTCCATTTCCATATCTGTCAAGATCTCATCATATTGACCAATCTCAGCTACTATCGCGTCAAATTCATCTATATTATTACAAGTAGAAGGTATATGCCCTAGGCTTAACAACATATTACGAATAATAATCAGATAAGACATATCGTCGTCTACCACTAATATTCTCTTAGGAATGAAACTATCCTTTACAAAGACCTCGCTTACAGGAATAGATATTTCAGTTCTCGTGCCTTTCCCTTCCTGAGAAGAAACTTTTATACTCCCTCCTAGTAAATCGACTAACCCCTTAACTACGTACAGACCAAAGCCTGAGCCTTCGGATAAATGAGAATTTTGATCTATCCGGCTAAATGGTAGAAATATATCTTTTATCTGATTTTCAGGAATACCTACGCCCGTATCTTCTATAATGCAATATAATATCGAATTAGAATATTTCACATCAAATTGAACGGAACCTTCAGATGTATACTTAATCGAATTAGATAAGATATTTATTAGTATCTGCTTGATTTTTAAAGAATCAGATGACAATATCAAATTCTCATCGAATTCAAATGAATAAGACAATTTTAACGTCTTCTTATTGGCTAAAGGAATAAACATTTCGACTGTCTGCTGACACAGGTCACGCAAATTAAATATACGATTCGATATGTTCGAGGTACCTTGCTCAATACTCGAAAATTCTAATAAATTACCTAAAAGTGCAAGAATATATTGTCCCGAATCCTTCATTGTACGAATCTCATCAGAAAGGAAATCATTCTTTATTTCTTTTAATTCTAAGGTTCCGAGTATAGAATTAAGAGGCGTTTTGATATCGTGAGAAATAGACAGTAATAACTTATGACGGCTATCCATAATTTGCTTTATTCTTCGGTTTGCCTGCTCTAGATTCTTTCGCAACCTATAACTTTTATTTACATCACTTATTATAAGCAATATGAATATAAAAATCAGGATAAGAGAAACAATACTGCTTATAATAGAGTAAGTATTATTATCTCGTATAAGTTGTTCGCTTTTCTGAATTTCATCAAGTCTTGTCTGCACGGTCTGGTTATACAAACCAATAAGCAATGTTGTAATCTCAGAAGAAATTTCTTGGTCTGCTACAATTAGATTACTTAAATTGCTTTCGATTGATATAATTCGTTTTACATAATCGTCTTTAGCTTGTTCGGCTATTTCTGTGACTTCTGATACTATATGGAGTGTATCATTCTTGGGCATGGTCAATGTATCCAATTTGGCTGTAGTAATAGAAGTTACAGTATCTGATCCTTTTGATGATGAAAATAATTCACCCAGTTTTTTCCAAAAACCTTTTTTAGAGCCCGAATAGATTATAGTATCTTGTATGGTAGCAGTAACTAAAACAGTATCTTTTCTGATAACAGGATCAATTTCTTTTAATACTTCATTTATTGACTCGATTGGATTTTTATTGCTAAACTGCTTATTCAAATTTGATACAATTACTCCTTTCTTTACCAAAAGATTATTGATCTGCTGTAGTTTCTCATTGTGTAGTGGATTTATATGACTTAGAGAATCCATCAAACATTCAACAATATTTAATCTTTCATTAAAGAGTTTATAATGCTTTACTTGTTTCGAAGATACATAAAGGTTTACCTCCAATTGTGATGCGTTTACAGAATCAATCAGCTTGTTTACAAGTGACAACTCCTTATAATACTGCAAAACCCTTCTTTTTTGATCATCGATATCGTCTCTAAGTTTATATATATAAATGAGCATTCCGCAACAAATAAGAGCTACGATTAAATATATCAGTACAGCTTTGAATCTTATATTTTTCTCGGGAGTTTCTACCATTACTTAGTCTTTTCTATACATAAAACGAACAATTAATGATTCTATTTAGTTTTCCACAACTTAGATTGTAGAAATTTTCCACAATTCTACAGTTCGATTATTCTTCTTTATTAAAATAAAATTACAATATACACCTAATAATAAACATATTACACAAACAAAAGACATTTCTATTTCTTTTGGCATAGCTATTGCAAACTATATAGTGTAAGTGAAGATTACACATTTATACCTAAATTAATAGTAATTTAAAAATTAGAAGACATGAAAACAATGAAATTTATGATGTTAGCCATTGCGATAGTTTTTGGAACATCAACTTTTGCAAATGTACAAAGTTTCTCTAGTGAAAATAATGCAGTTGTTGCTATCAATCAAACAAACGATGATGGATATGTAGACGTGAAGTTTGAAGACTTGAATGAGAAAGTACAAGCTGCGATACAAGGATACACTGAATCTTATAATGTTACAGCTCTTGCCTACAATGCAGATAAGAAACTTACTAAAGTAACCCTGTCTTCAAAATCAGAAGAAAGCATTAAAGTTGTCATCTTGGATGACGAAGGTAAGGAATACGTAGAAGCTACTGCTAAATAAATCAGCCCCAACCTACATCTGACAATTTTAGTAAATAATAGGAAATACCGAAAGTATTTCCTATTATTTTTTCATATAAGCACAGGGCAAAAACAGCCGCTATAAATGCATATAAATTATTTACCAACAACCCGAATATTATCTTTTTCTACTAAAATAACTTGAGAGTTATTAATCGGATATAAATTTATTTTTGATTCATATTTAGCTATTATTTTCTCCACTGCTTTAGCAAACGGAAAGTTTGTATGGTGAGGCACCGGATAAAAATCAATTATATTCAAAGCTTCGAATGTATTTAGACCTGATGCCATCTTACAATCATCCATATCCTTAACATATTCAATATTTGGAGACACAATCATTGCTCCTGCGGATTCGCCAATATACAATTTTCCCGAATTAATTTCATCTATAATTATCTTATCTGCTCCTGTTCTCTTTAACTCTTGAAGTAAAAAGAATGTATTTCCCCCCGAAACGTAGATATAATCATTTTCTTTCAACTTGTTCAGTATATCCTTACTAGTAGCCTTTGTTAACTCTAACTCGTCTACTACTAAACCCATATTTTCGAATGCTTTACGTGCTGATCCAACGTAAAAATTTACCTTTTCATTAATACTCGCAGTTGGGATGAAAGTTACGGTTTTCCCTTTTATGTCTTCTTTTGCAAAATCTATCAATAAAGATGCTACATCTTTCAAAGAAGAGGACAGAAATAATTTTCTCATTTAATTTTATTTATTAGTATACAATCATTCAAATAACAATTAAGAGCAAAAATAAATATATTTAGTGACAACTGTATGTCATCAATATCATCAATCTTAAACTTAAAACTGTTGCATCTTCGTCTATTTTTGATTGTAGTTTTAACATAGAGATATTTAGTATATACTAAATTCCATGAACTTCTTTCCATATATATACAACTCCATCTTTACGATTCGAAGTTGCACAACCAAAATCAGCGAAATAAGGCTCTCCTGTTTCATAATCAAAACCCACATACCTATTCAGCATACATTGATTATCAAGCATGTTTTGTCACATAAAAAGGCTTCCTATATTCTCTTCCTTAACTGAGTCTGCATAATCGTTATCAACACAAGGGCAATAAGGATTATATGCCTGTTTTGTTTTAGAAGAACATCTGCAAATATTTTTATTTTATATATCTCTGTTAGTTTTCTAATAACTTTATAGTCGACTTTCTTAGATCGAAAAAGACTTTTCTTAAATAATTTTCAATAAGATAGATATGGCCTTTTTATCTGAATTTTCAGGGAATTCAACAACCAAGCCTTCTTTTGTTCTGGAATATTTTATTTTCGCATCATTACCCACCATTTCTATATTATGAATCGTTTTAGGGTACAAACTATTCCCATCAGACAGGGACTTTATTACAACTTTGCCATTCTCAGGCCATGCCAGTACATGCGCATACAGAACATCTCCTTTAGTCACAAAACGGATATCTTCTGATGTGTAAGGTTGGTGTTTGCCTTCATTAAATCCCTGAGCTTGTATAGGGTTAGGTGCCTCGGCAACCGGTCCTTCTCCAAACACCTTCCATGGGCGAGTCCCATATACGCCGTCACTATTTACAGCCATCCAGGCTGCAATATCTTCCAGTATTTTCAACTCTTTATCATCTATTGTGCCATCTCCTCTCTGGGGAATACTTAACAATAAGTTCCCGTTTTTACTTATAATATCGATTAGCATATGTATTACCGTCTTGGCCGATTTATAATGGTCATTTTCATAAATAGATCGATCATAATGCCAAACTCCGAGGCAGGTACATGTTTGCCATGGTTTTTCTTGAATATTATCCGGAATACCCTTCTCCACATCCCAAACCAAAGCATTTTTTTGTTCATCGGTCAATATTTTAGCAAATGCAACGGCTTCATTTTTCCCATTATTATATTTTAAGCTTTTATTATAGAAGTGCGATAAAATCTTCAGTCCAACATTACTTATCGGCCATAGTGGAAGGCTTGTGTCGTCATAGTAAATCAGATCAGGGTTGTACTTGTTTATGACATCAATATTTCTGTCAAGGAAGTTCTGGCAATATTCATTTGAAGGCACTGATGCTCCATTCCCCCACGCCCATTGACTATGGATTTTCCAGTTATCTTCACTTTCTTTACTCAATGCATGGTTTTGTACATATAACTCCTGAGGATCGTAACCTTCCCACCATTTTCCTTTTCCATCTTTTTTTGTTAATTTCCCATCATACGGTATACCAACTTTGGGGCCTTCTTTATCGGCTCTTTGCGCCGTTTCATACCATGTCCACGCATGAGCAGAATGGATACTGATTCCAAAATGCAGATTATGCTTTCTGGCTGCTTTCTCCCATGCACCGACAATATCTTTGCGTGGGCCTAAGTTCACTGAGTTCCATGTCTGGTATTTGCTTTCCCAGAGATCAAAATTATCATGATGGTTTCCGAGTGTAAAGAAATAACGCGCTCCTGCCCGATAATATAAATCCATCAGTTGGTCAGGATTCCATTTATCGGCTTTCCATAAATTGATTACATCTTTGAATCCAAATTCAGAAGGATGTCCATAGTTTTCAACATGCCATTTATATTTATGAGTTCCTTCCATATACATATCTCTGGCATACCAGTCACCCTGTTCAGGTTGGCATTGAGGTCCCCAATGTGCCCAAATTCCAAATTTTGCATCACGAAACCAATCCGGAGCCTGCTTATATTGAGAAAGCGACTGCCAAGTGGGGCTATATTTCCCTTCCAAGAACGTTTCATGCTTTGTCGCCGAACAAGACATCAGTAAGATACCAAGCCAAATGTAAGCTAATCTTTGAATATTTTTTTTCATTCGGTATTATATATTTAGTTATTACTTTCTATTATTTTTTGTATTTTTCAACGTAGTAACGGGGAAACTAAGGCAGCTGAAAAATCCGCTCCATTCTTTGCCATTTTTCAGATGATGAGGCTTTCGAATCCGCATCTTGAAATATAGCCATATATTCCTCCCACTTGATTTGTATCGGCATTTCTGATAATTTCTCAAAAGATTTTTCCCAATCGAAGTCTAAGGCAGTTTCCACAACCATAACCAAATGTTGATTGTATATAAATATTTCCATCTCAAGAACTCCTATTTCACGGATACCTGCTCCAACTTCGTCCCAATAGAATCCCTTTTGATGACGCTGCCTATCAGTCCTTTTGCATGTATTAAATAATTCGGCTGTCTTACATCAAACATGCCACAACAAAGAAAACGGTTCGGGTATTTTTTCTGTACTTCCCATAAATAAGTATTTTGTAGCCCATCTATATATTCTTGAGTAATAACAGCTGCGGACACTTGTGCATAATCCATATTAGAAAGAAATACCTCAACTGTATTTCTTCCATCAGTGATAAAGGGAGGAAGCATCTGACGCACTTCTCCCATAAATATGGACTTCCCATTATCGAGTGTTTTTATTTTCTGTCCGTTTATTTCCGTATCTTGCTTAAGCCAAAGGTGGGCATGTGCATCGATTATCTTGTATTCCATACATGTATATTTTTTTAGAACTCAATGAGTACTCTAAATACTTTACCCGGATCTTCTGCCCAATGTTCCAGAGCCTGCTGTGCTTGTTCGGGTCGATATATACCACTAATCAGTTCATCGACAGTGCAGAT
>POVV01001150.1_pt1 | contig 10729 bp, 1 predicted proteins | sample 1560271 | NCBI WGS metagenome assembly POVV01 (sample SAMN08337232, study PRJNA429181) | Bioreactor metagenome, whole genome shotgun sequencing project. | biome: cows' rumen and soil; feature: anaerobic; isolation source: anaerobic chemostat enrichment culture, galacturonate as sole carbon source...... | reverse complement strand
ATTAGTGCACCTTTGCCAGCAAAAAAATATACCGGATTATATTCAAAAGGAGTTCTCGGCGCAAATAAGAAGGGGTACCCTTACGAAAGAGCAAGTTGAGAAAGTAATGGCGGAAATAAAGTTTTCGAATGAAGAAATTGACGAAACACTCGCCAAACTGGATCTTACCTGTGCGCAAATGCTCACACTTTAATTTTCTATTGGACAGGCAGTGTCATACTTAAGAAAGGGAGAAAGATATGACAGACGACAAAACCAGGAAGATACAAGAATATGCCGGCTCTGTCGCCGAGATTCTGGAATTCAGGGCGCGGCACACTCCGGATAAAAGCGCCTATGGCATGCTGGACGCAGTTTTCCGGCTAACGGCAATCACTTATGCGGAATTATGGGCAAGAGTAGCGGCTCTCTCCTCCCGGCTGCCGGCGCAAATTGCCGGGGAACGCTGCCTGCTGATGTTTCAGCCGGGAATCGATTTTATCGTGGCACTCCTGACCTGCAACCATAGCGGGGCAATTCCTGTTCCTGTCAATATGCCGGGGCGGAATAAATCCCTGGTCAAATGGGAGAACATCGCCGCCAATTGTCAGGCTTGTTGTATTCTTACTGACAAAGCCGGTCTTGATACCCTCCCGGACATACTGAAGCCTTCCGGGGTATTGGCGGCCCTGCCGCTTTATGCGGAACAGGCGGGCATTGTTGCCGGCACCAGTCCGGGCTTTAATGAACTTGCGTTTTTGCAGTACACATCCGGTTCTACCGGCGATCCTAAAGGGGTTATGGTGACTCACGCCTCATTGCTGAATAACCTTAAGCAACTGGCTGACAAGTTTAGGATCAACGAAAATAGTATTATGGTAAGCTGGCTGCCCTTTTATCATGATATGGGCTTAATCCTGGGAATTCTCCAGGGGATTTATTCGGGCAACCGGGTCATTTTAATGAATCCGGCCGACTTTATGCAGCAGCCGCTGAACTGGCTTCGGGCAATTTCCGTCTATCAGGCGACGCATACGGCAGCACCTAATTTCGCCTATGAACTGGCTGCCGCCAAACTGGCCAAATTGCCTCCTGACGAGGCGAAAGACATTTCCCTGCAATCACTGACAAGAGCGGTTTGCGGTGCTGAACCGGTTAACTTAAATACCATGCTCAAGTTTAATCAGGCGGCGCGTCCTTTCGGGTTCCGGGAATATACACTAGCGCCGGGATACGGGCTGGCAGAGGCTTCACTGGTAGTATCGGCCTATCGGCCGGGACAAAAAACCGGCTGGCTGAAGCTGGCTAGAAATGATTTGCAAAACGGCCTGGTTTCCGTGCTGGACCGGGGTTATCTTGATTACACGCAGCAACCGGTGGAGGAAGCTGCAGCCGGCGCAATTTATTTGGTCGGCAACGGCTTCGTTATTGACGGACACCAAGTGTCGGTCAGAAATCCGGAAAGCGGGGCCGAACTCGGCAACCAGGTCATCGGTGAAATCTGTTTTGCCGGAGAATCGGTGACCCGGGGTTACTGGAACCGGGCGGAGGAAACCAACGCCACTTTCCCGGTTGATGAAAAGACCGGCCGGGTTTTTCTCAGAACAGGCGATCTCGGTTTTCTGGATACCAACGGTGAACTGTATATTACCGGCCGGATCAAAGATCTGATCATTATCCGGGGTATGAATTATTATCCGCAGGACATTGAACGAACCGCCTTTACCGCCCATCCCGATCTTCGTCCGGATGGCACCGCCGCTTTTTCGGTCGTTCAGGCCGGCGAGGAACAGCTGATATTGATCCAGGAGGTTAACCGGCCGGCAGTCAGAAAGCCGCAATGCGATCAATGGGCGAAACAAATCAGGGCCGATATACTAAAGGTTCATGGCATTTTCGCGGAGAGTATAATTTTTCTTCCGCCGATGCATGTTCCCCGTACCACCAGCGGCAAAATCCAGCGTAATAAAGCCAAGGTCATGTACTTAAACCGTGAGTGGGATAAAATCGTGGGCATCTCTTCCCTGGAAAATTCGGAAAGAGCCCCAGGTGCGCAACCCATTACCAGCCGGGAAGAGCTGGCTGACTATATTACCGGACTTGTCGCCCGGCAGCTTGCCGTACCGGCAGGAGAAATCGATCGCAGTCTGCCCTTTACGGAACTTGGCCTTAATTCCATGATGACCCTGTCGGTTCGCAGCTCACTGGAGCAGGCACTGGGTTTCTCCATTTCGTCCGTTGCGCTGTTTAACTACAATACGGTGCGGCAAATGAGTGAGCATCTGTTTTCGCTTAAGAATGGCAGCGTAAATCAGTCTTGTCCGGTCCGGCAGGCCGGTGCCGGGGATAGCGCTGTTTTTCCGGAAGCAGAATACGACCATTATTCGGAAGAAGAACTTTTGGCACTTCTGGCAAAGGAAGTGGGAGGGGAGGATCATGCACACTGAAACAACGGCGCTGGTTAAAAGCGATATTATTAAAAAAGCACTGATTGAAATAAAACAATTAAAACAAGAGTTGCATTGGCTGCGTGACAGCCAACATGAACCCATTGCCGTCATTGGCATGGCCTGCCGTTTTCCGGGTGGCATCACCAATCCGGCGGAATTCTGGCAGGCGCTGGTAGAGCAGCGGGATCTGATTGGCAGTGTTCCGGCCGGAAGATGGGAACCGTACCGCAGTAACAACCCGGGCAGCCCTTACCTAGAGCAAGCCGGTTTCTTACTGGAGGATATTGAAGCCTTTGACCACCGGCTGTTCCGGTTTTCACCGAAAGAAGCGGAACGGACCGACCCCCAGCAGCGGCTCTTTTTAAAAATATGCTGGGAGGCACTGGAAAATTCGGGTTATGCCCCGGACAGGCTGAAAGGCTCTAAAACCGGTGTTTATGCCGGGGTCAGTTTGCCGGACTATCTTTATGCCCTGCACCTTGACCAAAAAAACAATTTGATCTATGAACCAGACGATATCACCGGCAGCGGTTTTTCGTTCCTGTCAGGCCGGGCCGCTTATTTTTTCGGTTTCCAGGGACCCGGCATTACGCTGGACACCGCCTGCTCCTCCTCACTGGTTGCTGTAGATCAGGCATTGAAGGGACTCATGGCCGGCGACTGCGATATGGCGATCGCCGGCGGCGTAAACCTGATGTATTCACCGGCAACCACCGAATTGCTGGCCACGCTCAATATTTTGTCTCCCGACTGCGTAATCCGCAGCTTTGATGCCAAAGCCAACGGCACGGTCCGCGGCGAAGGCGGCGGTGTGGTAATCCTGAAGAAACTGGCCGCCGCCGCACGGGACGGCGACCGGATACACGCCATCATCAGAGGCAGCGGTGTAAATCAGGACGGGCCGAGCTCCGGGCTGACCGCTCCTTACGGACCGGCGCAGGAAAAACTGCTTAACGATGTGTGGCGGCGCTGCCGGCTCGATTGTCGTGATCTAGGCTATATCGAGGCTCACGGTACCGGCACGGAACTGGGTGATCCGATCGAAGTTGCAGCTCTGGCCAATGTTCTCAGAGACAGAACGGCACCGGTTTATCTGGGAACCGTGAAAACCAATATCGGTCATCTGGAAGCGGCGGCCGGCATTGCCGGACTTATCAAGACCATTCTCGCGGTCGAGAACGGCGTTATACCGGGAAACCTGCATTTTGAAACGCCTTCGCCGCATATTGACTGGGAAAAGGTTCCGATAAAAGTGCCGGCACGGACGCTCACCTGGGAAACCGGTCCGGACAAACCGCGCCTTGCCGGTGTCAGCTCCTTTGGTCTCAGCGGCACCAATGCGCATGTGGTTGTTGAGCAGTACTGCGGTACGGTTTTGCCCCAAGGCAACAGCAACCGCAATTGCGGCGCAGACAGGCCGTTTCCTTTCAAATTCAGTTCGGTTACCGAACCGGGACTCTGCAGGCAGCTTGAGGCCTTTCTCCCCCATCTGGAAAAGGCACAGCCGCAGGACGAGACCGGCTTGGCGGATTTATCCTACAGCTTAAATAGCATCAAGGCTGATTTGCCGGTGAGAATGGTTGTCTGGGCCCGGTCTGCCGGCGAACTGCAAGAGAATATCAAACAGGCCCTTGCCGGCCGGAACTCCGCTGCCGTTAGCCGCGGCAGCACGGCGAAAAAAGTCGTCTTTTTGTTCACCGGGCAAGGTTCGCAATATCCGGCAATGTTTGCCGATTTTTACCGGGAAAACCGCATCTTCCGTTCCTGCCTGGACGAATGCAATACCTATTACCAGGCAATTACCGGCCAAGATCTGAGAAAAATTATTTTTTCCGGCGGCAGCTGTCTGCACGAAACGCGGTATACGCAGCCGGCACTGTTTGCCGTTGAGTATGCCCTGGCACGGTTGTGGCAGGAATACGGGGTGGAACCGGTATTGATGGCCGGACACAGTGTCGGTGAATATACGGCGGCATGCCTGGCCGGTGTGTTTACTCTTGCCGATGCCGTTAAGCTGATTACGGCCAGGGGTGAACTCATGTATGCCCTGCCAAGATGCGGCCGGATGGCAGCGGTACTGGCCGGCAGGCAAACGGTAAGCAGCCTGCTGGCAGATAAACAATGCGTTACCATTGCCGCAACCAACACTCCCGGACAAACGGTCATTTCCGGGGATGAACGGGAAGTAAACGAGGTCTGCGATGCATTGGCAGGACAAGGCATCAAGACAGTTCCCCTACAGGTGTCGCACGCTTTTCATTCCCCGCTCATGGCCCCCATGCTCGCCAGTTTCGAGGCTGTTGCGCAGGCGGTGACATATTCTGCCCCGGCGAAAAAACTGCTTTCCAATGTGACCGGCGGTCCGGCCGGTGAGGAAATAGGTTCCTGGCAATATTGGAGCCGGCACATTCCGGCGGAAGTCAGATTTTATGACAGCATCCGGTCGATTGAAAATCCCGGGGAATATGTGTTTCTGGAAATAGGCCCTGCACCTGTGCTGACGGCTATGGTGGAATGCATTTGCGGCGACGGGGCGGATTGTATCGTTACCAATTATCCGGACATGCGGACCGGGGAGCAATTGGCAAGAAGCCTTTTTCACCTCTATAACCGCGGCGCCGGCATTAATTGGCAGCAATACTATGCGGACTCCGGCTGCCAAAAAGTCGCCGTACCGAACTACCGGTTTACCGAAAAGCATTTCGGGCTTGTGCCCATAAGCAGTGAGCCAGGCTGCTTTGACAGCCCTGACCGTCCGGCTTCAGCCGGCGGGACAGCTTTGCCTCCCGGCAGTTATCGGGCCGGGCAACCGTTTGCCCAGCCGGCTGAAGTAAAGCACTATGTCCGCCAGGCTTTGATCCGGGAACTGAAAATCGCGGCAGAAGAACTGGATGACAACCAAAACCTGCTCTTATACGGCCTGAACTCCATTGTTGCCACCAGACTGGCGGCGTTATGGCGAAGTGAACTGGCGGTTTCGCTGCAGCCCGGCTTGTTTTTAAGCAACTGCACGGTAAACAAATGGGCAGAAATTATTTATGAAAAAACAACCAAGCCGGCAACTGACGAGGAAGCGGCCATACCTTTTCTTGCCTGCCCGGAGAAACGGTACGAGCCATTCCCGCTCAATGAGGTTCAATATGCCTACTGGGCGGGCAGAAATCCCGAGATGGACTGGGGCGGAGTCGGCTGCTACGCGAGTTTTGAGATCGATATAGACAGTCTGGAGCCGGAACGGTTCGGACAGGCACTGCGGGCATTAGTGCAGCGGCATGAAATGCTGCGCGCCGTCATTTCCCAGGAAGGGACTCAGACAATTCTGCCTGTTGGTTCTTTGCCGCTAACCATTTACCGCCGGGAAACAGTTCCGGACCTGGCGGCTCATCTTAAGCTGGTGAGGCAGGAAATGTCCACCCAGGTTATTCCTCTCGGCAGACCTATGTTTGATGTCCGGCTTACCGAAATGGAGGCAGGCCGGTGGCGTATTCACTTCGGTATTGATTTTCTGATTGCCGATGCCTTGAGTCTGTATATTTTCTGGAAAGACTTAACCTGCCTGTATGCGGGCGGACAGTTGCCTGTTCTGGAAGTTTCCTACCGGGATTACCTGGGCTATACGGCCGGGCGCCGGCAAACCCGGCAGTATGAACTGGCGAAAAAATACTGGCAGGAACGGGCCGGGAATTTTCCGGCACCACCTCAGCTGCCTGTCAATCTGCCGGCCGGTAAGCCGGCAGCCGGTAAATTTGTCCGGCGGCAAAAACGGATCGACCGCGCCAGGTGGCAGGCTTTTGTACAGGCGGCAGCCCGCCAAAATCTGACACCCTCGGCAGCCCTGCTCAGTCTGTATGCGGAAGTGCTTGCCGCCTGGGGGGCAGGCAGCCGCTTTGCCGTGATGCTGACCGTATTTGACCGGGAAAGGGTTCATCCCCAGATTGATCAGATTATCGGCGATTTTACGCAGCTGATGCTGGTTGAAATCCGCCGTGAGCAGGTTGCAGCCGCGCGGAATGCGGCTGCCATCCAGGCGCAAATGCTGGCCGATATGGAGCACAGTCATTATTCGGCCATCCAGTTTGTGAAAGAACTGAACCAGCGGGAGAATTCCCGCGGACGGATGTATCCCGTAGTATTCACAAGCGCTCTCGGCATGCAGGAGCTGCCTGATGCTGCCGGTCCGGCAAGCTTTTTGGACAATATCGGCTGGACGATGTCATCCACCCCCCAGGTCTGGCTGGATCATCAGGTGTACCCTGAGCAGGGGGGCGTCGCTCTCTCCTGGGATGCGCTGGAGACCGTATTTTTGCCGGGAGTGCTTGACGCCATGTTCGAAGCCTATACCGGCCTTGTCGAGAGGGCGGCGGAGGAGGAAACTTTTTGGTCGGAAACTATAAGCGACCTGCGTCCCGAACGCCAGCGGCAGGTTCAGCAGCAGGTCAATAACACCAGACGGGAAAGCAAAAACAGGCTGCTGCATGACGGTATTCGACGTCACGCCGTCAGCGCGGCCGAAAAAACCGCTGTTGTGTGCGGCGACCGGTTGTACACTTACCGGGAGCTAATTAACCGGGCCGATCAGGTCGCCGAATTGCTGCAGGAACAGGGAATTAAACCGGGTGACAGGGTCGCGTTGCAGATGAAAAAATCCTGCGAGCAGATCGCGGTTGTGCTCGGCATCGTTCAGACCGGCGCCGCTTATATCCCTCTGGCCTGCGATCAGCCGCCCGCCCGGACGCTGGACATTCTCCGGCAGGCGCAGGCAACCATACTGTTTGTGGACGACGAGCTGGCTTTGGGGGATGCAGTTATAAAACAGGTCATCCCGGCCCACTGGGAAGGAAAACGAGGCATCTGGCAGGCGATAGCAATCAAGCCGGCGGATCTGGCCTACGTAATTTATACCTCGGGGTCAACCGGAACGCCCAAAGGCGTCGCTATTTCGCATCAGGCGGCCATGAATACCATTTTGGCGGTAAACCGTCGCTTTGAGGTGACCGTGGCCGACAGCATTCTGGGAGTGTCAGCCCTGAGTTTCGATCTTTCCGTCTATGATATTTTCGGCTTGCTGACAGCAGGCGGGACGCTGGTTTTGCCCACAGAGGCCGAGCGGCTGGACCCCAGGAGCTGGCGGCAGCTTTCACTGGCGCATAGTATCAGTTTGTGGAATTCGGTGCCGGCTCTGATGGATATATATACCGACTTCCTGCTTGGCAGCGGCGGCCAGGATACCGGCATCAGACAGATTATTCTGTCCGGCGACTGGATACCCCTTGGACTGTTCGGCAAAATCCGGCAGGTATTGCCGCAGGCGAAACTGACCGGCATGGGGGGAGCGACTGAAGCTGCCATCTGGTCCAACTATTATGATGTTGAAGGCCTTGCGCCGGACTGGAACTCCATACCTTACGGCTATCCGCTGGCCAACCAGTCATTTTACATTCTGGACGAATTCGGCCGGCCCTGCCCTGACTGGGTGCAAGGAAAACTGCACATTGCCGGCAAGGGATTGGCCGACGGCTATCTGAATGAGCCGGAACTCACCGCCCGGGCCTTCTTTCAGCACGCGGCATTACAGCAAAGACTGTATGACACCGGTGATTACGGCCGTTATCGGCAAAATGGCATCATTGAGTTTCTCGGCCGCAAGGACAGTCAGCTCAAGATTAACGGCCACCGGATTGAGACAGGCGATATTCAGGCGGCTTTCGCCAAGTGCGGACTAACGGAAGAAAGTATTATTCTGCCTGTCGGCGACCGGATGGAGAGCAAAAAGTTGATTGCCTACGTCAAAGTCAACCCGGAGTGCTTCGCCGAACCGGACCTGAAAAAACGTCTTAAAGCCTATCTGCCCGGCTATTGCATTCCGGAAAGAATCATTGCCGTCAACGACTTTCCCATTACTTTCAACGGCAAAATTGACAGGAAAAAGCTGCTGGAGCATTTCGCCGCTCTGCCTTTAGCAGCCCCTGCTCCCGCGAGTTGCGGCGCACCGGCGCAGCAGCCGGTGCTGCAGACAGTCCGGGAGACGCTAAATCTGGCGGATTTGCAGCCAAGTGATAATTTAGGCGACCTGGGCGTTTCGTCCATTGACATGATCCGGCTGGCCAATCGCCTGGAAACCGCTTTTGGCGAAAGGCCTTCTGTCGGAGAAATGGTGGGTTACCAGTCGGTGGCCGAGCTGCTTGATTTTTATCAGCAGCGGCATATCGGCTCCGGTGAAAACCAGGCAAACCGGCTTTTGACCGACCCTCGGTTTTGTCTGTTTTCCGAGGAGCAGCTGCAATATCTCAGCAAGCTGGAACCGCTTCAAGCTTTCCGGCAAACGACAAGCTCCCGGCGAACCGACCTGGCTGACAACAAACGGATACCACTCGGTTTTGCTGAATCCGGCTTTAAACAGGAACAGCATCTTTGGCGCCAAAGCAATCATGAATTTCTGCCAGGGCCGCTCAACACCGCTTCTTTCCGGCAATTTTTGGCGTTGTGCCTGCCGCAGACTTCTGCCAGCGGCGGCTATCCTGTCCAGATTTACCTGACGGTATTTGCCGGTGGCATTGCCGGAATGGAGGCAGGCAGTTATTATCTGGATATCGCCGATCATTCCCTGGTGCAGCTGCACCGGCAGACAATGCCGCTGCCGGTTGATTCCGTAACCGGTGACAGTCTGAAAAATCCGGCGTTTATCCTGCATTTCGTTGGCGACCTGGCTGCCGTTTATCCGGTGTATGAAAAAGACACGCTCAAATTTTGCTTCATTGAAACCGGCTTACTCTGCCAACGGCTTGAAACTTATGCCGAGCTTTTTGATATCGGCTGCCGCCGGTTTGATGGGTATGCATTTGAGCAATACCGCTCCCTGTTTGCTGTGACTGCCCGGCATTATTACCTGCATTCCCTGGCTGCCGGCAAAGTCAATCGCAAAGTGGAAGAACAGGAATTGCCGGAAGACTTCACCGCGATTTTTAAAGACATGGAACGCTTAACCGAAAAATGCCGCACGCAGGAGATTCAATTATGGCTTGAGGACGACCGGCTGAAATTCAAAGCCCCCGCTGCTGCCATGACGCAGGAAATCCAGGCCGAACTGAAGGCCAATAAAGCAAGCCTGATCCGGTATTTGCGGGGATTTACGGCCCAAGGCAATCCGGATTGCCGGCAAAGCCGGCAGTCCTTCAGTCTGACCCCGCTTCAACTGGCCTATGTTTTGGGGCGTTCACCGGATTATGAACTGGGGAATACCAGCGCCCATTATTATGCAGAGTTCGAGTGCCGGGACATCGACCCGGCGAAGCTGGAAAATGCCGTAAATGAAGTTATCGGCAAGCAGGAAATGCTGCGAACCGTCATTTACGCCAACGGCACTCAGCAGGTACTACCGGAACAGCCCCATTTTACCGTTCCGGTACAGCAAATTGACGACAGGCAGCAGCTCAGTGCCATTAGGAGTCAATGGTCACACCATACTTATGAACTTGGTAAATGGCCGATGTTTCATATTCAGATCAGCCGGTTGGGCAATAACCTGTCGCGGCTTCACTTCAGTTTTGACTGCCTGATTGTGGACGGCTGGAGTGCGCAGTTGTTGTTCCGGGAAATCTTCCGGGCCTATTGCGGTCGTCCCGTTTTGTCCCCGGGTTTTACCTTCCGGGAATATATCAGCCAGGCAGCAGGCTGGCTGAAGGACAAAAACTACCATCAGGCGGCGACCCGTTACTGGGAGGAGAAAATCAAACATTTGCCGCCGGCACCGGCACTGCCGTTCAGAAAAAAATTCAGTGAAATAAGCAAACCCCATTTCCGCCGGTTGCAGTTTGTGCTGTCGGCAGCCGATTCACACCGGTTGCGGGAGCGGATAAAAAAATATCGTTTTACACCTTCGGCCGTTATTTGTACGGCTTATATGAAAGTTCTCTCCCGCTGGAGCAGCCGGCAGGACTTTACCCTGAATCTAACGCTGTTCAACCGTCTGCCGCTGCATGAGGATGTGCCGCACATTCTCGGCGATTTTACCAATATCGCCCTGATTTCCTTTTTTCCCGGCAGTTCTTTTGTCCGGGAAACTAAAAGCGTCCAGGAGCAATTGTGGCAGGCAGTTGAATACCGCACCTACAACGGACTCGACCTTTTACGCCGGCTTGCCAAAGATTCGCCGGGCAAGGCGGTGATGCCGGCGGTTTTTACCAGTCTGCTGTTTGGCGAAGCCGCCGGCGACACGACAGCGATTTTCCCACCGGAGCTGCAGGAAGTGTATGCCATCAGTCAGACCCCGCAGGTTGCCATTGATCACCAGGCTTACGAAC
>POVV01001149.1_pt1 | contig 10735 bp, 8 predicted proteins | sample 1560271 | NCBI WGS metagenome assembly POVV01 (sample SAMN08337232, study PRJNA429181) | Bioreactor metagenome, whole genome shotgun sequencing project. | biome: cows' rumen and soil; feature: anaerobic; isolation source: anaerobic chemostat enrichment culture, galacturonate as sole carbon source...... | reverse complement strand
AAGCAGATTATCAGGAAAAAGTGGAAAGTGCGCTTAAAACATTCCGTAAAAAAGCCAATGTCCCAGGATTCCGTCCAGGAACAGTACCGGTAGGCATGGTAAAAAAGATGTATGGCAAATCTATTCTTGCTGAAGAAATAAACAAAATAGTAAGTGAAAGCCTCTACAACCATATCCAAGAAAATAAATTGAATGTGCTTGGAGAGCCTCTTCCAAACGAGGAAAAGCAACAACCAATTGATTTTTCGACAGAAGGTGATTATGATTTTTATTTCGATATAGCTCTTGCCCCAGAAATAAAACTAAACCTGACAAAGAAAGACAAAATCACATACTACGCCATTGATGCAAATGAAGAGCTTGTAGATAAACAAATTGAATCTTACAAAGCAAATTATGGCAAATACGAAAAGATAGAAGAGGGCGCAAAAGAAACTGATCTTATAAGAGGTCTTATAGCCGAACTTGAAGATGGAAAAGTAAAAGAAGGTGGCATCAACGTAGAGGCGGGCATAGTAATGCCGTCTTACATGAAAGACACCGAAGAGCAAGCTAAATTTGTAGGATCAAAAGCCGGTGATGTTATTGTCTTCAACCCCGGGAAAGCTTATGAAGGAAACGAAACAGAGATAGCTTCGCTTCTACACATAGACAAAAATGCAGTTGAAACAATTGCTCCAGAATTTCAGTTTACTATATCTGAAGTTACTCGCTATCAAGAAGCGGGCATTGACCAAGACTTATTCGATAAAGTATTTGGCGCAGGAACGGTAAAAGATGCTGATGAATTTAAAGCAAAAGTAAAAGAAACTATAGCTAACCAATTCGCTCCGGATAGTGACTACAAATTTTTACTTGATGCGAAAGAACTTCTTGAAAAGAAAACAGGCGATCTGCAATTTCCTGATGCATTCTTAAAAAGATGGTTACTTGCCACAGGAGAGGAAAGAACCGCAGAATCTCTTGAGAACGACTATCCTAAAATCATAGCAGATCTGAAATTCCATTTAATAAAAGAACAAATAGCAAAAGACAATGACATCAAAATAGAAAATGATGACATGAAGACTATTGCTTTACAGGCAACAAGAGCCCAATCTGCTCAATACGGAATGATGAATCTTCCTGACGAAATGTTGGAGAACTATGCAAATGATATGCTGAAGAATAAAGACAATGCACGTAATCTACTTGATCGTGCAATGGAAAATAAAATCATTGACGTTCTGAAATCAAAATTAGGCGTAGAAGAAAAAGCAATCTCGCTAGATGAATTCCGTAAATTCTTTGAAAAAGAAGAAGAAAACGCAGAAGCTTAATACAATTAAATTAATATAGCAGGCAGATTGAAATTCGTTTTCAATCTGCCTTTATTTTTTACGTAAAATTCCTATCTTGTAAGTATTAATCTAAACCAGAATTTTATGAAAAAAGGAATATTAATACTAGCTTGCTTAATTTGTTCTTTAGCTGCATTTACCCAAGAGAAATATTACATTCACTGCCAACTTTATACAGAATCATCTTTTTCTTATGCTGAATCTAATATAAAAATGGATGTCAAAATTTTCATAGGAGAGGAAAATACTCTCATCCCAGAATTCGACCATTTAAAGAATGAGAAAGGTAAGCTTAAATCATTCAAATCGATGGTTGATGGATTAAATTACATGAGTCTACACGGCTGGGAATTACTACAAACGTATACTTCAGCGGGAGATCGATCCGCAAACAGTTATTGCCTATTGAGAAAAGAGGTCACAAAAATGGCATTAGAGAAAGCCCTAAAAAAGGAATAACTTCCGTTAATGGTTCTAAAAATTCAACTCTCGGGACGTCACCCGCCCTCGTCCTTTTACAACCATTTTATCTTTAAATATTTCAATAATACCATAAGCATTATTGGACTCTGTTTCTATCATACCTTCCACTGTTACAAAAGGAATCCCTTTATAATACCCAAAGTTTCCGGCATGATTATGCCCTGACAACACGGCTTTCACACAATCATACTCACCTATTACATCTAATATTTCTCTATCATTAAGGGCATTATGGTTATTATCCGGATAGAGCGGATGATGCATACAGATAATAACCTTCATATTATCAGCACGAGCCAACTTCAGCTTTTTGTCAAGCCAATTTAATTGTCCATTACTAAGAGCTCCGTTCCAACTATAATTGTTTTTTCGATTTTCAGCTTTTAACTTCGTCTTTATAGCATCCAGTTCCACTTGTTTATCAGTATCTAAAACATTAGAATATAAAGAAATCTCATTGGAATTCAAAAATAAGAACTGTATCCCTAAACGGGGAAAGTCTAAACTATAATAATCAGAAGGCATTAACAACTTATTGTATAATACCTGATTATCCTTCACTCCCACATAGTCGTGATTCCCTGTAACATTATACATATTAGCATTCAGCCTGCTCAACTCTGCCATAACAGCATCAAGATCTTCCAGGTTCCGATCTGTAAAATCACCCAAGTTAACTGTAAAAGACACATTATTATCATTTATGTCTTTTACCGCCTCTCTTAGTTTATTTATTGAATTTCTATAAAAGCGAGAACCATTAGTTTCACAGTCCCCATACTGAATATCGGCTATTAACCCCACTTTAAGAATTGGCTCAGTTATTTTTGTTTGAGCGTCCAAAACAGTAAAAACTGCAGAAATAAACAAGAAGAGAAGAGTTGCAAAGTGTTTCATGGCTTTTTGTAACAAAGTTAACTTATAATTTATTAGTCTTTCAATTTTTTTGTTATAACTTTGTTTTACTAATTGAGGCTGTAAAGCCTCTTTTTTATGTCAGTAATCAGTGGCATGATAATTGTTTATATGAATAAACAGTACTTTATTAATTAAAAGGAGAAGATTATGAACAATGATTTTAAGAAATATGCTACAAAGCATTTAGGTTTGAATGGATTGGCTCTAGATAAATACGTAGATATAACAAGCAGTTATATATCACCGACCATCATTGAAGAACGTCAACTAAATGTTGCACAAATGGATGTATTTTCACGTCTGATGATGGACAGGATTATTTTTCTTGGCACACAAATCGACGATTATACAGCAAACGTTATTCAAGCACAATTACTATACCTCGATTCTGCTGATTCGGGCAAAGATATATCCATATATATAAATTCTCCTGGTGGTTCTGTATATGCTGGTTATGGTATATATGACACTATGCAGTTTATAAACAGTAATGTTTCTACTATCTGTACAGGTATTGCGGCTTCTATGGCTGCAGTATTACTTGTTGCAGGAGAAAAAGGAAAGCGTTTTGCTTTGAAACACTCACGTGTGATGATACACCAACCTCTTGGAGGAGCACAAGGACAAGCCTCTGATATAGAAATCACAGCTCGTGAAATAGGCAAAATAAAGAAAGAACTTTATACTATTATTTCAGATCATTCAGGTCAACCTTTCGACAGAGTTGAAAAAGATTCTGACCGTGACTACTGGATGACCTCTCCCGAAGCCAAAGACTATGGTATGGTAGATGATGTATTAGTAAAGAATAAATAATCATTCACTTCTAAAGCGATAAATGACAAAAAAAGCAAGTGGTAGCTTTTGCAGTTTCTGCGGGCGAAGCGAAAAGGAAGTTAACATGCTCATTTCGGGTGCATCGGCAGACATTTGCGATAGCTGTGCCGAACAAGCGCACCAAATTATTCAAGAGAGCATGGGAGCTAAAAAGAATTCATCTCATGCTATCGACAAATCAAAACTTCCGGATCCTAAACAAATAAAAGAATATCTCGACGGATATATCATTGGGCAAGATAGTGCAAAACGTTACCTTTCTGTAGCTGTATATAATCATTACAAACGATTATTACAGGAAAAAGATGATGATATCGAAATAGAAAAGTCCAACATTATATTAGTAGGCCCTACCGGAACAGGAAAAACCTTATTAGCACGCACAATAGCAAAACTACTGCATGTACCTTTTGCTATTGTAGATGCTACTGTTTTGACAGAAGCAGGATATGTCGGTGAAGACATTGAAAGTATCCTCACCCGACTCCTTCAGGCATCTGACTATGATGTTGCCGCTGCCGAACGAGGGATTGTGTTTATCGATGAGATAGATAAAATTGCACGAAAAAGCGACAATCCATCTATAACAAGAGATGTTAGTGGAGAAGGTGTACAGCAAGGCTTACTTAAACTACTGGAAGGTTCAATAGTGAACGTTCCGCCTCAAGGAGGCCGCAAGCATCCCGATCAGAAGATGATAGCAGTAGACACAAAGAATATACTATTTGTCTGCGGCGGAGCATTTGACGGTATCGAACGAAAAATAGCACAGCGCTTAAACACAATGGTAGTAGGCTATGCGTCATCTAAAGATAATGCAAAGATAGACCGGGATAATTTGTTACAATATGTAGCTCCTCAGGATCTAAAATCATTTGGTTTGATTCCCGAGATTATAGGTCGTCTGCCAATACTCACCTATCTGGATACTCTTGACAGAAGTGCTTTACGGAGAATACTCACAGAACCGAAGAATTCGATAATAAGACAATACATCAAGCTATTTAAAATGGATGATGTAACTCTTACATTCGATGATGAAGTATACGAATATATAGTAGACAAAGCTATTGAATATAAACTAGGTGCCCGTGGTTTACGTTCTATTGTTGAAACTATCATGATGGATGCAATGTTTAACATTCCATCTTCAAAACAGTCTGAGCTACATATTAACAAAGAGTATGCTGTTGAGCAATTAGAAAGTTCTCAGCTAGTTAAGCTCAAAAATTCACAATAAGTTTGCTTTTTCACAAAAAATAGCCTATTTTAAGTTGGAGATTTAAAATTAGGACTTTATCTTCGTAAATATGTAATAGCCTATTTTTGTATAAACATGCCAGATAGAGACGATATACTTACTCATGCCCTAAAGAAGCATTTTGGTTTTGATAATTTCAAAGGAAATCAAAAGGCCATCATCCAAAACGTATTGGATGGCAAGGATTCTTTTGTTTTAATGCCGACTGGCGGAGGAAAATCGCTTTGCTATCAGCTACCTGCTTTATTGATGGAAGGTACGGCTGTTATTATTTCGCCACTGATAGCCCTGATGAAAAATCAGGTAGATGCTATGCGTAATTTTAGCGAAGAAGATGGTGTTGCTCATTTTATGAATTCATCGCTTAACAAATCAGCGATTGAGCAAGTAAAAAGCGACATATTATCGGGTAAGACAAAGTTGTTGTATGTTGCTCCCGAGTCTCTGACTAAAGAAGAAAATATTGATTTTCTACGCCAAATAAAAATATCTTTTTATGCTATAGATGAAGCTCATTGTATTTCAGAATGGGGACATGATTTCCGCCCGGAATACAGACGCATACGTCCAATAGTAAATGAGATAGGTAAACATCCTATAATTGCCCTTACTGCTACTGCAACACCAAAAGTACAGCTCGACATACAGAAAAATCTGGGAATGACGGATGCTGACGTTTTTAAAGCATCGTTCAATCGCGAAAATCTGTTTTATGAGGTACGATCAAAAACAGATAAAGTAGATAAGGATATTATAAAATATATAAAAACCCAAGGACACAAGTCGGGTATTATATATTGTTTGAGCAGAAAAAAAGTCGAAGAATTTGCCGAAATATTGCAAACAAACGACATAAACGCCTTACCGTATCATGCCGGCCTGGATGCAAGCACACGCTCTGCTAATCAAGATGCATTCTTGATGGAACAAGTTGACGTTATTGTCGCTACAATTGCTTTTGGAATGGGTATAGACAAGCCGGACGTAAGGTACGTAATCCATTACGACATTCCGAAAAGCCTGGAAGGATATTATCAGGAAACCGGACGCGCCGGACGTGATGGCGGAGAAGGAAAATGCATAGCATTTTATTCTTTCAAAGATTTACAAAAATTAGAGAAATTTATGCAGGGTAAGCCTGTTGCAGAACAAGAGATAGGGAAACAACTCCTTCTTGAAACCGCAGCATACGCTGAAACTGCTCTATGTAGAAAAAAAGTCCTTCTTCACTATTTTGGAGAAGAATATAAAGAGAAGAATTGCGGGAATTGTGACAATTGTGTAAACCCTAAAAGACAAGTGGAAGCTAAAGAATTATTATTAACAGCACTCGAAGCTGTAGTTGCATTAAAAGAAAAATTTAAGACAGATTATGTTATCAATGTAATCAGAGGTAAAGAAACTGCTGAAATAGAAACATACAGCCATCAAGAGCTGGAAGTGTTCGGCTCAGGAGACGACTCTGACGAAGAAACATGGAATGCTGTTATACGTCAAGCCTTAATAGCCGGTTATTTTGACAAAGACATCGAGAATTATGGATTGCTCAAAATAACAAAAAAAGGAAAGGACTTTCTGAAAAAGCCCGTGTCTTTCAAAATATCTACTGCCGAAGAAGAGGATATGGATGAAGATGACAGCATGGATGATGCCGGAGTAAAAGGCGGTGGTGGCGGTTCAGCTGTCGATCCGGTCTTATTCTCTATAATGAAAGACCTGCGCAAAAAGATGGCAAAAAAACATAATGTCCCGCCATACGTTATATTTCAGGATCCTTCTTTAGAAGCAATGGCAACTATCTATCCTATCACAATGGACGAGTTGCAGAACATACCCGGAGTAGGAGCCGGAAAGGCCAAAAGATACGGTGCTGAGTTTCTTGATATAATAAAGAAACATGTTGAGGAAAACGAAATAGAGCGTCCTGAGGATTTACGTGTCAGAACTGTTGCGAATAAGTCAAAACTAAAAGTAGCTATCGTGCAGGCAATAGATCGCAAAGTAGCACTAGACGACTTGGCCGAATCGAAAGGTATAGAGTTTAGCGAATTACTTAGCGAGGTAGAAGCTATAGTATATTCGGGCACAAAAATAAACATCGACTATTTCCTCCGAGAGGTGATAGACGAAGACCATATAGACGATATATTCTTATATTTCAAAGAAGCTGAATCTGACGATATCGAAGAAGCTATCGAAGAACTTGGCGAATATTCAGAAGATGAAATACGGCTTGTACGGATAAAATTCATATCCGACATGGCTAACTAATAAAATGAAAAGAAAAGCTATTTTTCCGGGAACATTCGATCCCTTTACAATAGGACATCATTCTTTAGTAAAACGATCTCTCAAATTAGTAGACGAGATCGTTATTGCTATTGGTATAAATGATGCAAAAAAAAGCTATTTCTCTCCGGAAAAACGTATCGAAATGATAAAGTCTTTATATAAAGACGATCATCGTATAACCGTAGCTTCATATAATTGCTTAACTGTTGATTTTGCAAAAGACAACGGAGCAGATTTTATAGTCCGAGGTATCCGTTCGGTAAATGATTTTGAGTATGAAAAAACAATTGCCGATATGAATCGAAAAATATCGGGAGTAGAAACTTTTATTCTATTTACTGAACCAGAACTCACTCATGTTAGTTCTACTATAGTACGCGAATTGTTGAAATTCAATCACGACGTTAGTCAATTTATACCGGAAGGTATGAATCTAGATATTTAATTACATAATAGACATGCCCTTAGTGCAATAAATCATCTTTATATGAAACGTATTTTACTGTCGGTTATACTCTTATTTATGGTGTTTACTACCACTTTTGCCCAATTCAGGATGAGTGAAGGTTCTAAAAAAATGGCAACAGCAATGGCTGTCATAGAGAATCTTTATGTGGATAAGGTAGATGATAACAAACTGGCTGAGGATGCAGTAAAATCCTTATTAGAAAAGCTAGACCCCCACTCCACATATATCAGTGCTGATGAGGTGAAAGAAATGAACGAGCCTCTAGAAGGTAATTTCGATGGTATAGGAATCTCTTTCAACTTAATAACAGACACATTATATGTTATCGAAGCTTTAGCAGGAGGGCCATCGGAGAAAGTAGGGTTAAGAGCCGGAGATAAAATACTATATGTAGACGGCACTCTGATTGCAGGAGTAAAAATGTCTACAAAAGATGTCATGTCCCGCTTGAAAGGACCGAAAGGAACCAATGTAACTGTAAGCGTTTTACGCAAAGGTGTTTCCGACTTAGTCGACTTTAAAATTACCAGAGCAAAAATACCAATCTATAGCATCGATGCTGCGTATATGATGGATAAGAATACCGGATATATACGTCCTGTACGTTTTGGTGCAACTACAACAGATGAATTTAGGGAAGCCGTTCAGAAGCTAAAGAAGCAAGGAATGGAAAACCTTATACTCGATCTACGCCAGAACGGAGGTGGCTACATGGCTCCCGCTATCGATCTTGCCGATGACTTTCTTGATAAAGGTAAGCTCATCGTTTATACAGAAGGAAATACACAACCGAGAAGAGACGAACTCTCCACAAACAAAGGTGTATTTGAAAATGGTAAATTAGCCATCCTTATAGATGAAGGCTCAGCTTCAGCAAGTGAAATCCTATCTGGGGCAGTACAAGATTGGGACAGGGGGGTTATTGTTGGACGCAGGAGTTTTGGAAAAGGCTTGGTACAAAGACCTATTCCTCTTCCTGATGAATCTATGATAAGACTTACAGTTGCCCGATACTTTACCCCTTCCGGCCGTTCGATACAGAAACCTTATACAAAAGGAGATCCCGAAGCATATGCGATGGATATGGTAGAAAGATACAATCACGGAGAGTTAATGCATCAAGATAGCGTTCATTTTCCAGATTCGCTTAAATACAGAACTCTCAGAAACGAGAGAATTGTATATGGTGGAGGTGGAATTATGCCTGATTATTTTGTACCAATAGACACTACTTTCTATTCTAAATATTACGCAGCACTTTGGAATAAAGGTATTGTACCAAGAATAGCATATAGTGAAGTAGACCAATTCAGAGAAGAGCTACTTGCAAAATATCCTTCAGCAAATGATTTTTATAAAAACTATGAAGTACCTGATGTATTATTAAATAAGTTGATAGCAGCAGGTGAAAAAGAAAAAATAGAATATGATGAAGCGGGCTTCAACAAGTCTAAAAATGTATTGAAAACCCAATTGAAAGCCTATATTGCCAGAGATGTGTACGATACGGAAACCTCCGCAAAAGTCTTCAATAAAGATAATGAAATATTGAATAAAGCTTATGAAATTATCAAAGATGACAAAATGTATCATAATCTGCTGAAAGGCAAATAAAGCATAAATAAAAATAAAAGAGAAGAGCTTGGCTGTTTTTTGCCAGGCTCTTTTTTTCATTATCTTTGCCCTGAATATAAAACAACTTATTACTCTTATGATGACAATTTCAATTGAAGAACGCCATTTGGTAGACGAGATCATTTCACAAAATAAGATTTGCTATGTAGCGATGATTGACGTCGATAACTTACCATATGTAATTCCAATGAATTTCGGTTATCACAACGATATAATTTATCTTCACTCGGCTCAGGAGGGCAGAAGCGTGTCTTCTTTAGAAAAGAATCCGAACGTATGTATCACTTTTTGTGCCGATACAGCACTTACGTATCAAAATAAGGAAGTTGCATGTAGCTACAGAATGAAAGGTAGCAGTGTTCTGTGCCGTGGGAAGGTTATATTTGAAGAAAATTTTGATGAAAAAGTAAAAGCTCTGGATATTATGATGAAACAATATACCGACAGAGCCTTTACATATTCTAATCCGGCTGTAAATAATGTCCGTATTTGGAAAGTTGAGATCGAAAGTATTACAACCAAAATATTCGGTGTTCCTCACCCTAACTCTCGCAACTACAAAGACAGCCGAGAATTTTAATCCATTATTTAGCAGGGATATTTTTTAGTATATCCAATAATAAATCCCACCATTTCTCTACTGAAGGAATATTTATCTGTTCTTCAGGCGAGTGGGCATTCCTGATTGTAGGACCGCATGAAACCATATCCAGATGAGGATATTTTTCTAAGAACAAACCACATTCAAGTCCTGCATGGATAGCCATAATTTCAGCATCTTTACCAGACAACTTTTTATACGATTCTTTAGCTACTGCAAGTATCTTAGAATCCGGATTTGGTCTCCATCCCGGATATCCGGCAGAATGTTTCACATCAGCCTGTGCCAAAGTAAACACTGCATTTACCATATTTGCAGCATCATCTTTCAATGAGTTAGTAGAACTTCGTTGGCTTGCAGTTATAACAATAGTGTTATTATCTTTCATTTTGACTGATGCCAGATTAGTAGATGTTTCTACCAGATCAGGAATCTCAAAACTCATACCTAATACTCCATGAGGACAAGCATAAATACTATTTAGCAAATTTGCGGTTGTTACATCATCAATAACGAAAGCAGGAACATCAGTCGATCCTACGGTCATTTTCAAATTAGGATCAACAGTTTTCAACTCTGCCTCAATTAGCGGGGCTAAAGTATTAAGCTCTACTATCACCTTTTCTTTATCTCCATAAGGAACCCCTGCAACTGCATATGCTTCCCGAGCAATAGCATTATGCAAATTTCCACCATCTATTTCCGCTAAAGACAGCTTATGTTTTCGGCTGAGTTCCCATAAGTATCTATTAAGTATTTTATTGGCGTTACCTAATCCTTTATGTATCTCTGCACCGGAATGGCCTCCATTCAAACCATTCACCTGTACCTTAAACCAGAAATAATTAGCAGGAACAGATTCTTTCTTATATGTAAATGTTGCTGTTGTTGTCTTACCT
>POVV01001148.1_pt1 | contig 10735 bp, 12 predicted proteins | sample 1560271 | NCBI WGS metagenome assembly POVV01 (sample SAMN08337232, study PRJNA429181) | Bioreactor metagenome, whole genome shotgun sequencing project. | biome: cows' rumen and soil; feature: anaerobic; isolation source: anaerobic chemostat enrichment culture, galacturonate as sole carbon... | reverse complement strand
GGAGATTTCGTACCCATCCGCCAGGTTGCCATGAATGTTCTGGAAAAGATCGAAGAGGCTTCCAAAAATCAGGGAACTGTAACCGGAATCCCCACAGGCTTTATAGACTTAGATTATAAGACCTCCGGTCTGCAGCCTTCCGATTTCGTCCTCATCGCTGCCCGGCCTTCCATGGGAAAGACGGCATTTGTGCTGAACCTGGTAGACCATATCGCTGTAAAAAAAGGCCTGCCCTGTATGGTATTCAGCCTGGAGATGTCAAAGGAACAGCTGGTAAACCGTATGCTAGCCATGGAATCCAATGTAGATTCCCAGAAGCTTAGAACCGGAACCTTATCAGATACCGACTGGGATGCTGTGGTAGAGGGAATCGGAGTTATCGGTAATTCCAAGCTGATCATAGATGATACCCCAGGAATCTCCATCGGTGAACTGCGTTCCAAATGCCGTAAGATGAAGCTGGAATACGGTCTTAGCGTAGTCATCATTGACTACCTGCAGTTGATGAGCGGAAGCGGAAAAGGCGGCGACAACCGCCAGCAGGAGATCTCAGAAATATCCAGATCCTTAAAAGCCCTGGCAAGAGAGATGAACGCTCCTGTAATCGCCTTATCCCAGTTAAGCCGGGCCTGCGAAACAAGACCAGACCACCGACCCATGCTTTCCGACCTCCGAGAATCCGGAGCCATCGAGCAGGATGCCGACGTGGTTATGTTCTTATACCGTGATGATTATTATAATAAAGATACGGATATGCCGAATATTGCGGAAGTAATAATTGCAAAACAGAGAAACGGTCCGATTGGAACGATCAATCTGGTCTGGAGACCAGAGTATACGAAGTTCGCAAACATGGCCAAGCAATGAGCAGGATAGAAAAAGAGAGTCCCCTGGTCCCGGAAAAGCAAGTATTTTTGTTTTTCCGGGACCAGGGGACTCTCTTTTTCTATGGGGCGAACGCCCCCCATCTGGGAGAATGGATTCGAGGTTCGAATCCATTCTCCCAGATGGCCCCTGCGGCCCCGCCATCTATCCCTTCCCCCAGCTAAGCTCCGCATAAAAAATTTCTCAAATCCCTCAAAAAATTCCAATTCCCATTCATAATCCATCCGAAGTCCGCATATGATATAAATAGTAAGGTTATGAAAACTTAACGAACCAAAGGAGAGGATATAGCTATGGCTGAGATACATTACTTAATATCGGATGCATCGAAGAAGGTCGATGTGGAGTCTCATGTCCTTAGATACTGGGAGGACGAGCTGGAGTTAAAGATTCCCAGAAATGAGATGGGGCACCGGTATTACACTGAAGCACACATCCGTTTATTCAAGCAGATCAAGGACTTAAAGGACAAGGGGTATCAGTTAAAGGCCATTAAGACAGCGCTTGACAAGGTTATCGAGGAGGGCAGAGACCCCGTCATACCAGATGAGTTACTAGAAGGACAGGTAGCTCAGGAATTAAAAGAGAGTGCGATATCTGGTACTGAGGATGGGACAGGCCTGGATGTACATAACACGGCGCAGATTTCCATTGCCCAGGAGAAAATGGAGCAGTTTCAGGAGATCATGAACCATATCATTGGACGGGCTTTAGAGGTGAATAATGAGCAGTTAAGCCAGGATGTCAGCTGCTTGGTCAATGACAAGGTCATTAAGGAAATGGAATATTTATTGAATTTAAAAGAAGAAAAGGAAGAAGAGCGGTTCAAACAGCTGGACGAGCTTATGCGTTCGTATCAAAAGGACAACAAAGGGCGTGCAGAAGCTGCTGCTTCCAAGATTCCATTTTTTAATCGAAAAAAGAAATTCGGGCGAAATGGAAAAAAGTTATAAAACCACACTACTTTCAGATAAATAGAGCAATTAAACAGGCTCTGGCAAGGAAATCCGCAGCTGCCGGTGAAAGTGGAAACTGCGGATTTTTTATGCATACAGGTTATTCTATACAAGCATTTACAAAAGTCTGAAACAGTCGGAACGCCTCTTTATTCTTTTCCCACAGATATTCCGGATGCCATTGAACCCCAATAAAAAAGGGATAGTCTGCCATTTCCAGGGCCTCGATCAAATGGTCTGGAGAGTAGGCGGAAGCAATAAGTCCGGGAGCAAGGTCCCTGACGGCCTGATGGTGCATGCTGTTGACCTTTATGGAAGAGTTTTCCGATATCCTGGCAAGGAGGCTGCCCTCGGTTAAAGTAACCGTATGGCACGGCATATCATAACCAAATGGCTGGGAATGGGCCAGAGGAAAATCCCGTGTTACCTGGGAGGGGATATCCTGCCAGATGTTTCCTCCAAGAGCGATGTTCAAAACCTGTATTCCCCGGCAGATCCCAAGGACCGGTTTCTGAAGCTCCATAATCATAGGAAGCAGGGAGATCTCCATCTGGTCCCTGGCTGCGGACACATTGCCGCAGTGAGCCTGTGTCTCTTCCCCAAAAAGGAAGGGGTGCACATCAGGACCGCCTGTGAACAGAAATCCGTCCATATCCTTTGACAGCTGCTTTAAATCTTCTTCTGAGGCATCTAAGGGCATCACGACTGGGATCGCTCCCGCAGCTTTTAATGCCCGCATATAAGTAGGACGTGCCTTGACATCACCGCTTTCAATATCGTGGGCGGGGGTCAGGCCGATCAGTGGCTTTCTCATATTAGAAATGTCCTTTCCTTTATCCGGTTAATTCATTAGTATGCAGATATAAAGAACGTGATAATATAACAAAATGCCTCTTCCTTTCGGAAGAGGCATTTATGTATCATAATTATGCTTCAGAAATAGCTCCTGTTGGACATACGCCCTCACAAGCGCCACAATCGATACATGCATCAGCATCAATAACAAACTGAGAATCACCCTGGCTGATAGCGCTTACTGGGCATTCACCTTCACAGCTTCCGCAGCTAACGCAAGCGTCACTAATAACTCGTGCCATGATAAATTACCTCCTTATATTATATAGATTTTTCTATATTTTATACTATAAATAGGAAATATTCAAGTAGTAAATGGTACAATTATTGTTTAATTTTGGGAGCAATACCGGTCAGGGACTCCTGTGCGGACATCCCTGATCCCGCTTAAGATAATCTTCTTGGCGGTAACGGCACCTTCACTTGACATGGGGGGAATATCCTTTAAAGGATATTCCATACCCATGCTCTCGTATTTTACCTTTCCCATGTCATGATAAGGCAGGACATCAAGGGCCTTCACATTCTTAAGCCCGCCGATAAAACGCCCCAGCCTGTATAGATCAGGGGTCTCATCCGTAATCTGCGGCACTGCTACGTGACGGATCCACACCGGAATATCCCGGTCGCTTAAATACTGGGCAAAATCCAGAATGTTTTCATTGGAATGACCTGTAAGAGTTTTGTGCTTTGTATCTGCAATGTGCTTGATGTCCAGCATGACAAGATCGGTAGAGTCCAGAAGCCGGTCTATTTTCTTCCTGTAATCCGGATCATTCCTATGAAACGTGACACCTGAGGTATCCAGGCAGGTATGGATGTTTTTCTTTCCTGCGGCTTCAAAAAGCTCAGTCACAAAATCCAGCTGCATAAGGGGCTCTCCGCCGGTGGCCGTGATGCCTCCGCCCCGGTAAAAATTCCGGGACGACTCATACTGCTTTAATAGTTCTTCTACCGTCATTGGCGTGCCGCCCGCCATCTTCCAGGTGTCCGGATTATGGCAGTATTGGCAGCGCATGGGACAGCCTTGTAAAAAAATCACCATACGCACGCCCGGTCCGTCAACGGTACCGAAGCTTTCAATGGAATGGATATATCCTGTCATATAGATCGCCTTCTTTGCAGTTTATTACATATTGCTGTGGAACGTACGGGAGATTACCTCATCCTGCTGTTCCTTTGTCAGCTTGATAAAATTCACCGCATAACCGGATACGCGTACGGTGAGCTGGGGATAACTTTCCGGATGCTTCTGTGCGTCTAATAAGGTATCACGGGTGAAGACATTGACATTTAAGTGATGTCCGCCTTCTTCCACATAGCCATCTAATAAATTAACAAGGTTATTGATTTGAGATTCGCTGATATTTGCCATTTTATAATCCTCCTATTGTATTTAATAAGTGTCTTCCATAAACAGCCGGTTGCTTTCCGGGTCTTCATCTTCTGTATCCAAAGCCTGGAATAAAGTGGGCACTCTGCAGGCGGAATTTCCGTCTGCACAATCCGTGGAGTTTGTGGTAGTAACTGATTTAGCCATTGTTTCATCGGTACTTACAGTACCGTCTTCTGATACGCGGATGTTCATATGTCCGCCGTTTCCACCCATGAACTGGTCAAGCATGGAGACGATATCGTCAATCTGTTTCTCCTTTGGATCTGCCATAATTACCACTCCTTATTTCTGGTCTTCGCTAAGAGCCAGTTCTAAATCCACCTCTAAATCTCCTGTGAAGATCTGATCTTCTTTACCAAGGGCTCCCGGTACGATAGAGAAGGTATTGGAGATCCCATCCTGGGCATCTCTGAACGGAAGCTTTGCAACCGATGCCAGGGAAGCGACAGCACCGTGAGTATCCCTAAGGTGCATTGGGTTTGCGCCAGGTGCAAAGGCTTCACCCTTCTTACGTCCGTCAGGAGTTGCCCCTGTATTCTTACCATATACGACGTTGGATGTGATTGTCAAGATGGAGGTGGTTGGAATGCCACCGCGGTAAGTGTGGTTTCCTTTTACATAGTTCATAAAGGTGTGAACCAGTTCGTTTGCGATCATGTCTACCCGGTCATCGTTATTGCCGTATTTAGGGAAGTCTCCTTCTACGATATAATCGGTCACGATTCCATTTTCATCCCGTACGGTCTTAACCTTGGCATATTTGATGGCGGATAAGGAGTCAGCCACTACGGAAAGTCCTGCAATACCGGTTGCGAACCAACGGGTTACCTTTTTATCGTGAAGAGCCATCTGAATACGCTCATAGCTGTATTTGTCATGCATATAGTGGATGACGTTCAAGGTGTTTACATAAACCCTTGCAAGCCAGTTCATCATATCCTTATAGGCAGCCATAACCTCTTCATATTCCAGGTATTCGGAAGTGATGGGGCGGTATTTGGGGCCGACCTGTTTTTTGGTGACTTCATCAATGCCGCCGTTAATCGCATATAACAGGCATTTTGCAAGATTGGCCCTTGCGCCGAAGAGCTGCATTTCCTTACCTACTCTCATGGAAGATACACAGCAGGCAATGGCATAATCATCTCCGTGTGTCACTCTCATCAGATCATCGTTCTCATACTGAATAGAAGAGGATTCAATGGAGGTTCTGGCGCAGAAGCGCTTAAAGTTTTCCGGAAGCTTTGTGGACCAGAGCACAGTTAAGTTTGGCTCAGGAGCTGTTCCCAGATTAGTAAGGGTGTGGAGGTAGCGGAAGGAAGTCTTGGTCACCAGATGGCGTCCATCGATGCCGACTCCTCCTATGGATTCCGTTACCCAGGTAGGATCACCGGAGAACAGCTCATTGTATTCCGGAGTACGGGCGAATTTTACCAGACGGAGCTTCATGATGAAATGATCCACAAACTCCTGAATCTGATCCTCGGTAAAGGTTCCTTCTTCTAAATCTCTCTGTGCATAAACATCAATAAAGGTGGAGGTGCGGCCTAAGGACATGGCTGCTCCGTTTTGTTCCTTGACAGCGGCCAGGTAAGCAAAATACAGCCACTGGATCGCCTCTTCTACGTTGGCGGCCGGTTTTGAAATATCAAAGCCATAGATGCTTCCCAGCTCCTTTAATTCCTTAAGGGCGCGGATCTGCTCAGAAAGCTCTTCTCTTTCCCGGATCACGTCAGAGTACATGGTGGTACGTGTTGTATCCTTCTGCTCTTCCTTATCTGCGATCAGGCGGTCAATGCCGTAAAGGGCCACCCGGCGGTAATCACCGATGATGCGGCCGCGGCCATAGGCATCCGGAAGGCCTGTAATGATGTGGTTGGAACGGCAGTCACGCATTTCCTGGGTATAAGCATCAAAAACACCTGCATTGTGTGTCTTTCTGTGAATCGTAAAAAATTTCTTAACTTCAGGATCAATGGTATAACCATTATCCGCACAGGCCTTCTCTGCCATACGGATTCCGCCGTAAGGCTGTAAGGAACGCTTGAAAGGCTTATCAGTCTGAAAGCCTACGATCGTTTCTTTTTCTTTATCTAAATATCCTGGTCCGTGGGAAGTGAGGGTGGAAATGTTCTTTGTATCCATATCCAGCACGCCGCCGGCCTCCCGCTCCTGTCTGGATAAATCCATAACCTGCTCCCAAAGAGCGTTTGTTGCTGTGGTAGGTCCGGCAAGAAAGGAATCATCGCCGTCATAAGGTGTGTAATTTTTCTGTATAAAGTCCCTGACGTTGATCTCCCGTTCCCAAACACCGCCCGTGAAAGCTCTCCATTCTGTTCTCATAGTATTGTTCCTCCGTAAAATCTGCTGTATAAGTGTCAATTATAAATGAGTGCCGTCAAAGATAATAATTCATACAATCTTTGTATGAATACATTATATATGAATACTGTATACAATGTCAAGAGTGATTAGTGAGAATAATTTGTCAAAAAGAAGTCGGAAGGAAAAAAAGGAATTTAGCCCTTGCTAATAAGGAAGAAAAGTATTATATTATAAAGACAGTAAGTACAATTTTTTAAGGAGGAATACAAGATGCAGATCCAGAAGGATATGTTAATAGGCGCATTGCTTGAAATGGACGATAACATTGCACCTATGTTAATGCGTGCAGGTATGCATTGCCTCGGCTGTCCGGCATCTCAGGGTGAGTCCCTGGAGGAAGCCTGCCAGGTTCATGGAATAGACTGTGATGTACTGGTTTCCCAGATTAACGAAGTGTTAGCAGAAGTATAGAATATATTACTATATGACAGGAGGCAGTCCTTAAGGACCAGCCTCCTGTTTTTTATGCGGGTAATGAGCTTTCTTATGGCTGCCGTTTTTCTTCCCTGTAATGCTTCGGGCTGATGCCGAATTCCTGCTTAAATATCTTGGAGAAGGTCAAAGGGTTATGATATCCGATGTCTGTGGCAATTTCCTGAATGGATAAGGTTGTGGTGGCAAGCTGATTGGCAGCAATGTTAAGCCGGTACCTCATTAAGTATTCCTGAGGGGAAACGTGAAGCTGCTTTTTGAATATTGTAGTTAAATAGGAACGGTTGATCCCGATGTAGTCTGCGATGTCCTGAACCTTAATGCTGTCGTAGTTCAGCTTAATATACTGAAGGGCATAATCTACATAAGTATCGATGGAATAGTCGTACTGGTTCTTTTTAATGGTTCTTATGGTATTCTGCATTTCGATCAGGGTGGACAATATCTCGTATAGGTATCCCACCCGCTTGATTTCATTGGCAAAGGTCAGTTCGCTGGTATCCAGTATTTTGTGTATCATTGGAAGATAAAGCTGATTGGGGATCTGGGAATGGATGTAAGGGAGCTGCGGGGACATGCCCGCATAGCTTAAATAAGCCTCTGCCATTTCTCCGTCAAAGGTGATCCACATGTACTCCCAGGGATTTTTAAAATCCGCATTGTAAAGAACGGGATGTCCCTTGGGAATGAGAAAGATGTCATCGGTTTTTAGATCATACCGTTTCCCATTAATTTCCAGGGAGCCTGCGCCGCCCAGCACAAAGTGAAGGTGATATTCATTTGGTATCTTGTGATCGTAGGTGTATCCCGGAGGACACTGCTGGATTCCGCAGTGGACCAGATACAGATCATTGGTCTGCCGTTTAATGTTCCTTAAGCAGCGGAACCCGGCAACATTTTTATAAGTCGTTTGTTTTTCGCTCAAAGATATACCCCCTCAAAATGGTGAAAGACCCTGTCAGACGATCCGCTTTTATTAGGATGTTTGATAGGGTCAAGTATACAGGCATTATGGGCATCTTGTAAATAATGATTCCTGGAAGCTTCTTTTACTGGTACATTTTCATGTAATCACCATGGGCTACAATGAGTTCATCCACCATGGCGCGGATATCTTTTATGTTAAGTTCAGCCGCAGTGTGAGGATCCAGCATGGCTGCCTGGTAAATGGTCTTTCTGTCCCTGTTACGGGCGGCTTCTATAGTGAGAAGCTGGGGATTTATGTTTGTCATGTTCATGGCCGCCAGCTGGGTGGGAAGGGGGCCCACATGGCAGGGAGTGATTCCGCTTCCGTCTACCAGACAGGGGACTTCCACGCAGGCGTCGGCAGGAAGGTTATCGATCAGCCCCCGGTTTAAAACACTTGCACCGATCTTGTAAGGCTTATTGGTCAGAATTGCTTCCATAATATAGGAGGCGTATTCATGAGAACGGGCATGAGTGATCTGTCCGTTGTTAAGGATAGAATTTTTTTCGTCTTCCCACTCATTGATCTGTTTGATGCAGCGCCGCGGATATTCATCTAAGGGGATCTGGAATTCTTCGATCATTTCCGGGTATTTGGATTTTATGAACAACGGATTGTACTCTGCATTGTGTTCACTGGATTCCGTACAATAATAGTCTAAATGGTTGATGTATTCAAAGCGGACCATATCCTTATGTTTTTCTGCATGGTTTTTCTCGTAGGCCTTCTGACGGATCATGGGGTAAAGGTCGTTTCCATCTCTGTCATGGAGCTTTAAAAGCCAGGCCATATGGTTGATTCCTGCAATTAATTCTGTTCGCCCTTCCAGCTTATCCTCCATATCAAGTCCCTTTAATAAGGTTTCTGAGCATACCTGGACGCTGTGGCATAAACCAATGGTCTTAATGGACGTATAGCGCTGCATGTAACCAGTTAAGATAGCCATGGGATTGGTATAATTTAAGAAGTAGGCATCCGGACAAACCTCTTCCATGTCTCTGGCAAAGTCCTCCATGACCGGAATGGTCCTTAAGCCCCGCATGATGCCGCCGATCCCCAGGGTATCCGCAATGGTTTGTTTTAAACTGTATTTTTCAGGGATTTCAAAGTCTGTAATCGTACAGGGATCGTATCCGCCCACCTGAATGGCGTTCACTACAAAGGTGGCACCGGATAAGGCTTCCTTCCGGTTTTCCACTCCCAGATAAGTTTTGATATCAGCCCGTCCTTCATTCACATTTTTGTTGATTGCATTCAGAATTAGCTCCGAATCCGAAAGCCGTACCTGATCAATATCGTAAAGAGCGATCACAGCGTTTTGAAGTATCGGAGTGCACATGCAGTCGCCTAAGACATTTCTTGCAAATATCGTGCTCCCTGCCCCCATAAAAGTTATTTTTATCATGTTTCTTCCTCCTTGTTTTCCTTGTCTGTCTGATGAGGATATTGTATAATTGCAGCATAAAAAAAGATAGGATGTTTGTTTCATAAAATTGTCATTTTGTTGTATGGAGGGTAAAGCATGAATCAATGGGTACGGGGGTTGACCATTTATTACTGCGGTCGTGAACAGTGTGCGTCAGGGCATTTTTTCGGACCGGCGATCCGGAAGCATTACCTGATGCATGTGATACTGCGGGGAAAGGGGATCTATCGCACAGGAGGCGAGGAATATTCTTTAAAGGAGGGAGATGCATTTTTGATCAAGCCCCAGGAAGTCACTTATTATCAGGCGGATAAGGATGAACCCTGGGAATATGCCTGGGCAGCTTTTGCAGGGATTGAAGCAGAGAGGCTTTTAAGCGATTACCGGCAGGAGGAAAATGAGTATGTGTACCATTTTGATCACGGAGAGAAATGGCGTGCCGATATGGACCGGCTGGTGACCGTCTTTGAAAGCGGGGAACACAATATGGATGAGACAGCAGGGTATCTTTATCTGCTGTTTTCCCGGTTCCCAAAACGCAGCAAGGAAGTGGGAGAGTATGAGCAGAGCTATCTGTCCAGGGCGGAAACATATATACGCCATAATTACAGCTACCCCATTCAGATCGGGGATGTGGCAAAATATGTGGGGATCGACAGGACCTATCTGTACAGGCTTTTTATGAAATATAAGGGCATTTCTCCGAAACAGTATTTAACAGCCTACCGGATCATGGAGGCAAAGCGCTTGTTAGAGGATACGGGCCTCAGTATCACGGAAACCGGTTTATCCTGCGGCTTTCATGATGCTTCGGTATTCTGCAAAAGTTTCCTGCAGGCAGAGGGGGAGTCCCCGCTCCAGTATCGTAAGAAGATGAGAGAAGAGATTTGGTAAATATAACAAAACACCATGTACCTATCACATTAGTCTATGTAATATGGATAAAAAATAGTTTATAATCAGGATTAAGTAAATAATAATACACAAAAAATGGTTTTAAATTCAGTTTTAACTATATAAACTGACTAATCAAAGGGAGGTAACAAAATGAAACGAAAATGGTGGTTGACAGCGGCAATGGCGGCGGTTATGGCAGCATCACTGGCAGGCTGCGCAAGCAAGACCGGGAAGGAAACTGCTCCTGCAAGCGCAGGAGAAACAAAGCAGGCGGCGGAAAGCTCCGGTGAGTCAGGAAATACGGCTGCTCAGGGAACTCTGACGGTTGCAATCTGGGACAAGAACCAGGAACCGGGACTAACTGAGATCATGAAGGACTTTACAAATGAAACGGGAATTAAAACACAGATTCAGGTAACCCCATGGGAGCAGTACTGGACCATGCTGGAGGCAGGAGCAACCGGTGGATCTCTTCCCGATGTTTTCTGGATGCATTCCAATGAGATCGCAAGGTATTCCGAATACGAGATGCTCCT
>POVV01001147.1_pt1 | contig 10741 bp, 9 predicted proteins | sample 1560271 | NCBI WGS metagenome assembly POVV01 (sample SAMN08337232, study PRJNA429181) | Bioreactor metagenome, whole genome shotgun sequencing project. | biome: cows' rumen and soil; feature: anaerobic; isolation source: anaerobic chemostat enrichment culture, galacturonate as sole carbon source...... | reverse complement strand
TACCAATACGCTTATCCGTCAAGGGGTACCAAGCATCGTTAACCCCTTTGATAAAAATGCGGTAGAAGCGGCTTTGCAATTAAAAGAGAAGCATGGCGGCAAGGTCACTGTTATTACCATGGGGCCGGCCCAGGCTAAAGATGCTCTTAAAGAATGCCTGGCAATGGGTGCTGATGAAGCCTTGTTAATTAGTGACAGAGCTTTTGGCGGCGCGGATACTTTGGCTACTAGCTATACACTGGCCTGCGCCATAAAAAAACTGGGACACATAGACATGATTATCTGCGGCAAACAGGCGATTGACGGTGATACTGCCCAGGTAGGGCCTGAGATTGCCGAACATCTTGGTTTGACCCAGGTAACTTGTGTTTCCAAAATCGAAGTGGAAGGCAGCACTGTCAAAGTTGAGCGGGAACACGAAGAAGGCTATGAAATTATCGCAACGCAGATTCCGGTTTTGCTTACGGTGCTGAAATCCATTAACGAACCAAGACTCCCGACAGTTAAAGGAACCATGAAAGCTAACCGCAAAGAAATTCCTACCTGGACAGCCGGTGATATGGACGTTAATCTGGAGCAGCTTGGCCTTAAAGGTTCACCCACCCAAGTACGCCGTATCTTTACCCCGCAGCAACGCGTACAGGGGGAACTTATCCAGGCTGGTTCGGCTCGTGAAGCCGCAGCCAAGCTTGCTGGCAAATTATTAGAAGCAAAGATTGTATAACGGAGGCATTGACATGGCGGTAATAATTGATAAAGAAGAGTGTATCGGCTGCAGTGCATGCATAAGTTCCTGCCCCTTTGGTGCAATGGTTATGGAGGATGGCAAAGCCTGCATAACCGATGCGTGCACCGTGTGCGGAGCATGTGTTGATGCATGTCCTGTAGGTGCAATTACCAAAGAAGCCCAGGCAAGCTCGGTAAAAATTGATAAAGAAGCTTATACAGATGTATGGGTATTTATCGAGCAGGTGGAAGGCGAAATCAGAAATGTAAGCCATGAACTTTTGGGTGAAGGCCGGAAATTGGCTGACGCCAAAGGGCAAAAACTGGCCGGAGTGCTAATCGGCGACGGCGTGGAGGAGCTGGCTAAGCAAGTGTTTGCCAGCGGCGCCGACAAAGTGTACCTGATAGAAGCTCCTGAGTTAAAACAATATAGTACTGATGGCTACACGGCTGTATTTACTGACTTAATTAATACCTACAAACCATCGGTAATTCTTATCGGTGCAACTAACGATGGGCGTGATCTTGGTCCCCGAGTGGCCTGCCGGGTTGGCACTGGCCTAACTGCGGATTGTACCGATCTTGGCATTGATGAGCAGACCGGACTTGTGGCCTGGACGCGACCTGCTTTTGGCGGCAATATTATGGCCACAATTCTTTGCCCTGAGCATCGTCCTCAGATGGGGACTGTACGGCCGAAAGTATTTAAGCGGCCTGAACAGGATTTTGCGCGCAGCGGAGAAATTGTGCGGGTTGCAAGCAAGGTAAGGAGCCAGGATATCCGTACCAAGCTGCTTGACCTTGTAAAAGTTTGTACAACTTCCTGTAACCTGGAGGAAGCTGAGGTTATTGTTTCCGGCGGGCGGGGAATGTGCAAGCCTGAGAACTTTTGTCTGATTGAGGAACTGGCTAATGTTCTTGGCGGCGTTGTCGGGGCATCCCGTGCTGTTGTCGATGCCGGCTGGAAGCCGCATTTCCACCAGGTAGGACAAACCGGAAAAACAGTTGGCCCCAAGGTTTATTTTGCCTGCGGTATTTCCGGTGCTATTCAGCATGTAGCCGGCATGTCATCATCAGATGTGGTAATTGCCATCAATAAAGACGCCGATGCACCGATCTTTAAGGTTGCGGATTACGGCGTAGTTGGTGATGTAATGGAAGTTTTGCCTGCTTTAATTGAAGAATTTAAAAAGGTCAAGACAGGTTAGGTTGTTTGTCCGGTAAGAAAGCAATTTTGCAACGTTTGGGAGGTGTCAAGGGTGACAACATATAATAACGTACTGTATCAAACTGACAATGGGATTGGAATGATTACCTTAAACAGGCCGAAGGCGTTAAATGCCCTGAACTTTGAGCTTCTGACAGAATTGAATGGTCTGCTGGATGAGATTGCGCAGGATGATAGTGTGAAGGTAGTAATAATTACCGGCAGTGGCGATAAAGCCTTTGTGGCTGGAGCCGATATTGCAGAAATGCAAAATATTTCGCCGCTGGAAGGGCGGGCCTTTGGGAAATTTGGCCAGGCTATCTTCAATAAGCTGGAGAATATTCCGCAGCCGGTAATTGCGGCTGTTAATGGTTTTGCCCTGGGTGGCGGTTGCGAGCTGGCTATGGCCTGCGACATACGCATAGCGTCAGACAAGGCTAAATTTGGCCAGCCTGAGGTGGGCTTGGGGATTGTACCGGGATTTGGCGGAACGCAGCGCTTGCCACGGTTGATTGGTAAAGGACGGGCCAAAGAACTGCTGTATACTGCCGATATGATTAATGCGGAGGAAGCTTACCGGATTGGATTGGTTAATAGAATTGTTGCTGCTGATGAATTGCTGAGTACGGCTAAAGAACTGGCTGAAAAGATTATGGCACGCGCGCAGGCAGCTGTTCGGTTGTGCAAAGCGGCGGTAAATACCGGCATGGATACCGATTTGGAATCCGGTATTGCTTATGAAGCCGAAGTTTTTGGCTTATGCTTTGCCACGGCCGATCAAAAAGAAGGTATGAGTGCATTTATAGGAAAGCGGAAACCGAATTTTTCCAATAAATAAGTAAAAATCCCAAAATGAGTGACCTCAACTTCTGACCAGGGAAATATTGGGGTTGTTGCTGAATAGGTGCTGTTTAATCCATGGTATGGTAATTGTCTTAATTAAAGCGAAGCTGTATACTGGCGGTAGGAGGTGGCAGTATGCAGAAGCAGGAAGCAGTTGCTGCTCGCCTTACTCTTTTGGCTGATTCAATTTGCAGGAAGTGTCTGATGAGTGAGGCTTGCGACGGTATCCCAATGTGCGGAGATATTAAGCTATTGAAAGAGGCCACAAAACTCCAGGAAAACCACTGATATCTTTGTGAGTTGCACCCGTTTGGGTGCAATTTTCTTTGTTTGTTGTTTGCAGACGGTGAACCTTGAATAATAAAAAGCCTCATGATATATTATATATGTGAAGTTCATATGGGAGTGGATGAGGCCTGATGGCTCTTGCAGTCTTCAAAACTGTCCGTTCGGCATTAACCTGTCGATGATGGGTTCGATTCATACACATTCCGCCAGTTAACCCTAACGGGCCTGGAGCATATTATCGATGGAAGCATAATTTTGCCTGTGGGCAAAGTTATGCTTTTAGAAATTTGCGTAGGAAAATTACCACAACCAAGCCGGGAGGCTGGTTATAAAGGGAGGGCTACTTTATGAATAGAATCAATCTTATTGCATTAGGTGTGCGTGACATTAAAAAATCCCGTGCTTTTTACCGGGATGGACTGGGATTTGCTACATGTAATAATGAGGAAGAGCCACAAATTGTATTCTTTAATAATGGCGGTACAAAACTCGAATTATATCCACTTGAGGAATTGGCAAAAGATATTAACGAAGCCAATCCTCCCGCAATTAGCAACGGTTTTTCCGGAATTACTTTAGCCTATAATGCCAAGAGCAAAGAAGAAGTCGATAGCATATTCAGCAAGATTGAAAGTATCGGCGGCAGTATCGTCAAACAGCCACAGCTCGTCTTTTGGGGCGGATATAGTGGCTATTTCAGAGATCTGGACGGGTATTACTGGGAAGTGGCCTATGCAGACTCATGGAGGTTTGATGAAAATGACATGCTGATTATAGAAGGATAGTGTTTTCTTATGAAGGTGTGGGACGCTTCCGAATATTATTTGAACATCCAGACTTAAAAGTAAAAGCACTATTTGTCCAAGGAAGACGACAAATAATGCTTTCGTAATTTACTTTATAGATAATATTGTGGTTACTTTTGTTTCAGATAAGCATTGCCAATTGCGTCGGCGGCCAGAATGGCGGCATAAACAGTATTGGGGCTAACGCTGAAAGGCTGGTTATGGATGGTTTCGCCAGGAGCGCAGGTCGCCTCGGCTACCTGACGGATTTTTTCCGGGGTGATCTGTTCTACACCGATTTCTTTAAGGGTAACAGGCAGGCCAACAGATTTGCAGAAATGCAGTACTTCCTCCAGCTCGCGGGATGAGCGATTTTCAAGCACTAACTGGACAAGTGTACCGAAAGAAACCTTTTCGCCATGATAGGCATGATGGGTTTCCGGCAATACGGTCAAGCCATTGTGTACTGCATGAGCTGCTGCAAGACCTGAACTTTCAAAACCAAGTCCGCTCAGCAGTGTGTTAGCCTCTACTACTTTTTCCACAGCCTCGGTGGCGACACCTTGCTCCAGTGCTAATTTGGCATGTAGGCCGTATTCGATTAAAATATCATAACATAGCTTGGCCAAACACAGGGCGGCGGAGGTGGATAAGCCGCCGGGGAGATTGCCGGCAAAGGCTTTGGCGCAGGCATCGGCTTCAAACCAGGTAGCCAGTGCGTCGCCCATTCCTGATACAAACAGGCGGACAGGAGCCTGAGCAATAACGGCAGTATCCACAAGTACCAAATCAGGATTTTTCGGCAATACCAGATAGGAATCAAAAACTCCTTCCGGGGTGTAAATGACAGATAAAGCGCTGCAGGGTGCATCGGTTGCAGCAATTGTCGGAACAATAGCAACCGGGATTTTTGCTGTGTACGCGGCGGCTTTAGCAGTATCCAGTGCTTTGCCACCACCGGCGCCAACGATGATATTAACATCATTCTGCCTGATGTTGGCTACTATCCGGTCGATTTCGGGGTGTGAGCATTCGCCGCCAAAGTGTTCAATGATATAGCTGACCTTGTGTTCTTTAAAACTGGCTTCCAGCACTTCTTGGATGGTGTCAAGGCCGCGTTTGCCACCAAGGACTAAGGCTTTAGTTCCCAGACCGGCAACATGTTTGCCGATGTCACCCAGAGCGCCGGCGCCCTGTACATAACGGCCTGGAGAAATCATGATTTTGTTCACATAAACCCCTCCTCTTTGTTTCGAAAGGCTATAACTGACTTTAATTAGTAGTTTCACTTTGGCGGGCAATTACCTGCCGGTAATTTTGCTCTGATAAGGTAGAATTTTGCTGTTTAATCATTTGCTGGTTATGGCAAATGCCAATTAGGAGTTTAAAGTCTGCTGGCAAAAGCGCAGTAACCGTTATTGCCGGTTTATTCCCGGCTGTTCAAAGCCTACTGTGGCGGCAGAAGAGGAATCGTGCGCCATGAAAGCGAATAAATGTGCAAGCAGGTGGCGGTTTTGAATCGCCATAAGAATGGAATTCACAGAAGCAAAAAGAGTGTCTATGTTGCTTCTTTTTAGGGGAGGTTTATATCTTGGATTGGAAAGTTACGGCGATGTATTTTAGTGCGACTGGAACCACGAAGAAAATAATAGTAGGCATAGCTGAAAAGCTGTCTGAGAATATCAACGGAGAGCGAGAAGTAACTATTCAGGATTTTACATTGCCGGGCGGCAGACAGGAACCGAAGCATTTTACAGAAAAGGATATTGTTGTTTTTGGTGTTCCGGTCTATGCAGGGAGAGTCCCGAATGTCTTATTAAAATACCTGAATTCGATTACCGGCAAGGGTGCATTGGCTATTGCAGTCACTGTTTACGGAAATAGGAATTACGATGATGCTCTAGTTGAATTGACAGACATTTTAAATGCAAATGGTTTTACGGTTATTGCAGGCGGTGCTTTTATCGGTGAGCATTCCTTCTCCAAGACTCTGGCAAAAGACAGGCCGGATGATCAAGATATGGCAATAGCCGGGGAGTTTGCGAATCAACTAAAAGTAAAGCTAATTGATCAAAACAACGTTAATCCGGTCGAAGTCAGAGGTAACAGGCCTTATCGATACTACTACATTCCAAAGAATGAACATGGCGAACCTGTTGATATTAGGAAAGTAACGCCAAAAACAAATGACCGGTGTACAAATTGCATGGTATGTGCGCGCCTTTGCCCGATGGGTTCCATTGATAATGAAGACGCAAGCAAGGTTACGGGAATCTGTATTAAATGTGGTGCCTGTGTAAAAATGTGTCCTGTGAATGCTAAGTACTATGATGATGCGAACTATATCCGGCATAAAGAAGAACTGGAAGTAGATTTTTTTTGTCGTCGGGAACCGGAGCTTTTCCTTTAGCTGAAAGAAGGTGATATCTGCTGAATTTTAGGCAGGGTATCACCTTGAAAAGATTCAGTGCACTTTTATAGTAAAACAGAGGACAGGGTAAGCGAAGAAAAAGCTAACTTTGCCATTAAACTAAAAAATAGATTTACTTGACAAATGTATCCAGCATGATATAGTAATATTGATATAGATATTAGGCTAAAGGGGTGTTTGTTTATGTTTGCAATTTTTATTTTTGAGGTGCACAGAATTTAATAGCTTGTTTTTGAGACAACCAAACGCCTAATATTTTTATTGACGGCACGATAGGTTATCGTGTTTTTTTGTTGCCTTTTTTAGGGTAACTATAGGGCCGCAGCTTGGTTGCTGCGGCCTTTTTATGCCTTTTTGCAAATTGAATTATGAAGGGGAATTGCATGAGCAATATAACAATAATCACAAGTAAAAAGAATTGGATAGAGGATACCGCGATAACTCAACTAAAGAGGTTGGCAGTTTTACCCGGTGTAGTGCACACTGTAGGCTTGCCGGATTTGCATGCGGGAAAATCGCCTGTTGGAGCTGTAGTGGTAACCAAGGGAGTTATCTATCCGCACATTATCGGTGGCGATATTGGCTGCGGGATGGGGCTGTATTCTACTGGGGTTGAGTGCAGAAGGTTTAAGCTTGAGCGCTGGGTGACAAAGCTTAATAATATACGGGAACTAGCCGATATTCAGACCGTTAATCCATATGAGGAACCAAGCCCGATCTACGACCTGGGAACCATTGGCGGCGGCAACCATTTTGCAGAATTTCAGGTTGTCGAAAAGGTTTATGATCAGGAAACCTGTGCAGCGCTGGAACTGGACGAAAGACAGGTAATGCTGCTGCTGCACAGTGGGTCGCGCAGTTACGGGCAACGTATATTGAATGAGTATAAGGATTGCCATGGACTGGCGGCAGAGAGTGAACCTATGCAGCGCTATCTGGCAAACCATGATCAGGCATTGCTGTGGGCCGCGAGAAACCGGGAAATTGTTGTGAACAAATTACTCGGCTACTTGGGGTATATGTCGCAATTCCAAAAGTTAATCGATTGCCAACACAACTTTATTGAACAAAAAGGAGATGTCTATATTCACCGGAAAGGTGCTGTGTCTGCCGAGATGGGACCGGTCATTATTCCCGGGTCGCGAGGTTCGCTTACTTATGTTGTAAAACCTACCGATAACACGGAAGTGTCCGCCTTCTCTTTATCTCATGGAGCTGGACGAAAATGGGCCAGGAGTTTGTGTAAGTCCCGAATTCGCAATAAGTATGACCGGGATACCATTCGCCAAACAAAATTAAAGAGCAGGGTGGTTTGTCATGACACCGAACTATTGTTTCGAGAAGTACCTGAAGCCTATAAAAATATTGATACTGTGATTGCCAGCTTGCTGCAATTCGGGCTAATCCATGTTGTTGCAACCCTGCGGCCGGTATTGACCTATAAGGGGTGATCGATATATTGATTCAAATAAGTTCTGGAAAAGGACCTTTAGAATGTGAATTGGCAGTGGGAAAATTTCTGAAGGCATTGCAAACGGAATTCGCTGACCTGGAAATAGTAAGTCAGGTACAAGGCAGTTATATTGATTGCTTCAAATCAGTAGTTATCAAAACACCAGCAAGGGTGGGAGGGATTGTTGGCACAATCAAATGGATTGTTCAGAGTCCGTTCAGACCAAAACACAAGCGCAAAAACTGGTTCATTGGGGTAAGTGAAATTCAGGAAAACCAAAAGCAGGTTTTTGATGCAGAACTTGTCCGTTTTGAAACATTCAGAAGCGGGGGCAAGGGCGGACAACATGTTAATAAGGTTGAGACAGCGGTGCGGGCCATACACATTCCTACCGGTGTTAGTGTTGTATCTACACAGGGACGCGATCAGCATACCAATAAAAAGCTGGCGCTAATCCGGCTGAACGAAATTATCATGGAGCAAAATATCGCACAAGAACTGTTGCTGAAGCAAACAATGTGGATTCAGCACGAATTACTGGAGCGGGGAAAACCGATCAGGGTCTATGAAGGGATGGAATTTAAACTGCGTAAAGCCGATTAATAAAGGTTGCAGGATTGAGTTAGAACAACAGTTAAAGTAGGGCTTGCTCTCAACAAAAGCCACTATTGCCGGCAGGCAATAGTGGCTTTGAATTTGACGAATAGGCAGAGGTAGGGCAGTATAAGTACTATTTGCTTATATGACCATCTCACCGAGGGGACACTCTGTTAGCAGTTTCTGCAAATAGCCGTTTTTGGTTTACTATGCGCTCAATAATTTGTTTTCTAAAATCTGCTGGACCTAATACGCGAATAACCGGCCCAAAGGAAAGCAGCGTAATTAATAACTCCATTTCATCAACTTCATAGTAATAAATTCTCATATGACAGGTTTTGGTTTGTTCGTCATATTCTGAAATACGTTCAAAATTGGATAGCTGGGTAAAAATGCGCTCAAAGCCGTTGCGTTCGTTTGTAATCTCGATTTCAACCGGCTGGGGCATACGCAGGCTTTGAATATAGCCGGCCAGGTCTGTGGGGGCATTCCAATCCATTACCGTTGCCGAAGTAATGCGGGCAAGATTTAATTTGTAGAGGCTTTTTAATTTCTTTTGGCGCATTCTAACGCCAATCAGCCTGAATTTATCGTCTTTCATCGAATACTCAAGTTTGTAAGGGGCGACATAAGCTGAAAGACGGTTGCCTTTACCGCTTTCGTAGGTAATCAGCAATATTTTGGAGGCTTGTATGGCAGTAAGAATCGTCGCGAAGATATACTTGTATTCGTTGTTGTCATAGGCATCACCATCATTAGCCATATCAACAGGCAGCAGGCAGTCTGGACAGTAGAGCGGTTCAACATCGGCAAGCAGGGAACTGTATAAATCATATTGGTTCCCGTTGGTAAAAAGCTTAAACCGCTTATCTGCCAGTATGGTTTTTAGCCAGCGCTTTTGTAATGTTGTCAGCATAGGCGGCGGAAGGTTTTGGGGGACAGGCTGAGAATAACCGGAAGGCCCATTGATTAGCAACCGGTAATTATTCTGGCCGGTATTGAGCAAGGCCGGAGTGAGGTTTAGGGAAGTTTCGGAAAAACCAAGCTCTGAAACAATGGCGGCGATATCGCGGGTTGTAAGGCGATGGCTGGAGGCTGCTTGCAAGACTTGGCTGATGATGTAGTAGTATCTGCTATGAATTTCGCTAAAAAGCTCCATCTGGTTTTCCCTCTCTAGTCTTCATACATGTGTGTCATGCACTTGATGTCCTCATGAAACTGCTTCATTATCCGCTGGTTAGAGCCGGTTAGGGAGATGATTCGTCCGATAAATGTTCGCAGCCAGGGTACCATTTCCTGCGTATCAGAGACTTCAATGCGGTAGACGAAGCGATTGTCAGCAAGTTTTTCGACTGTGCCGTGTTTGCCTTCCCGTTTCAGCCGTGTAAGAACATACGCTTCGGACTCTTCATCAATAGCCAGCACCATTTCCAGTTGTTCGATATGATTTTTTCTGCCAAGATAGACGCCCCAGGTTCGGAGAAGCCTGGCTTCCAGTTCAGACAAGTGTTTGGTAAAAACACTACTTTGCTCCAGTACTTTGACTTTTTTAAGATAATCCAGACGGTAGGAGAAAAAGTTGTGCGTCCGGTTGTTATAGGCAAGTAGATATCGCCGTCCATGTTTTACATTGATTGCGATTTTTAGCGGTAAGATTGTCTGGCGGAAGGGATTTTTTGACCGGTTGCTGCAGGTCTCAAACTGGATGCTTCTTTGCTCTTGGATGGCTGACAATATTTTCAGCAATACCTCGTCGTCAAGGGTATGGGAAGCAAAAAGATGCCTAAAGGAAAAGATTCCGGGATTCTGGCCGGTATCACGGCGGATGAAATAACCCAGAACGCCTGCCGGTGTAATATTTTCAAAAAAATGTATAGGGACGGCGAGTTCGTTTATTATCTCAGGCAAGGCTTTATCCAGTTGACTGTCACTAATAAAGTAATGGAGAGTTTTGCCGTTTTTGTGTTTTTGGAATAAGCCGGCTGTGACATATTCATTAAGCTTATTGCGGATGGTCATGGTATCCGGCATTTCGCAATCAGCAAAACACGACAGGTAATGATCGTAGAGGAGATCGGCAGCCGTCTGGGCAGTTGAACCGGGATGGTTATTAAGTATATCAAAAAGACAAAAATGCAGCAGGCAGTCATTGGCGGTAAAAGACTTTGTTTCCCATACGGAAAACAGCGGATTCTGGGAGAGGTCGCCGGTATCGGTACTGATAAACAGATTTTTCCCGCGAGCGCTGGTTTCCCATTGAATATATCCGGCAAGATAGCTTTCAATTCTTCGCCGTTCATTATCATAACTCCGGCTGCTTTTGTGCGTGTAGTCATTACGGCATTTATAGCCGTACACTAAAAAATCCCGGGCATAGTCTCGGATTTTATCAAAGTTTTTAATGAGTTCTG
>POVV01001146.1_pt1 | contig 10748 bp, 9 predicted proteins | sample 1560271 | NCBI WGS metagenome assembly POVV01 (sample SAMN08337232, study PRJNA429181) | Bioreactor metagenome, whole genome shotgun sequencing project. | biome: cows' rumen and soil; feature: anaerobic; isolation source: anaerobic chemostat enrichment culture, galacturonate as sole carbon source...... | reverse complement strand
CGGACGCGAAGTCCAGGAAAGGGAGCCGATATACCATTGCTACATACATTCTAACAGCTTAAGTAACAAGATGGATAATTCCTTACTGGATGCAAGGGATATTAACCATAAAACTATTGTAGTAGAAAGGAATACACAATGGAAATTGAACGTAAATATCTTATTGACAAAAAAAACTTACCCGATAATTTAGAAAGCTATCCAAAACACCACATTGAACAGGGATATCTCTGCACAGCACCTGTTGTTCGTATACGCAGAGATAATGATGCCTATTACCTGACCTACAAGTCAAAGGGACTGATGATTCGTGAAGAATATAATCTTCCGCTTTCTGCCGAATCTTATCATCACCTTAGACCCAAAACTGACGGTAAAATGATTGTTAAAACACGTTACATGATTCCTCTTAATCAAGATTTCACCATTGAACTTGATATATTCCACGGGGAACATGAGCCGCTTATATTAGCAGAAATCGAGTTTCCCGATGAGTTGTCAGCAAACACATTCACTCCCCCTTCATGGTTCGGAGAAGACGTTACCTTTTCTACTCGTTTTCAAAACAGTACACTCAGCAAATAGACACTATACGTTGCACTTCTTGATATTTATTCATTCCGTAGCATACATATCTATTTAGAAAGAAAATTGCTATAATTTATGGAGAATTTTCAATTAATATGTAAGCGGAGGTGCGGCATTGTCTAACATACAACTTGTAGAAAACTTATATATCCTGCGAAAGGCACATCATTATACACAAGAAGCATTAGGCAAAATGCTCAATATTTCCAGACAGGCTTACTCTAATTATGAAACAAGCAAACGAACTCCGGATTTAGATCTTTTGGTCAAGCTTTCTCAAATTTATGGTGTTACTTTGGATGAGCTGGTAAATCAGTCTTATACTCCGAGTGGTATTATAAGAGAACAAAAGGGACCTTATATTCCAGGTATTGAAGTAGAAAACGGGGACAAGCTTTATCTCACATTGGAAGAGGTAGATGTAATCAAAAAATATCGTAAAGTTGATAATGAATGTAAAATTATAATAGATAAACTGTTAGACCGTTAGAACAAGCCCCCTTTCAGAACTATGTCTTTTTCTGAAAGGGGGCTCGTTTTATTTACCGTTAATCAGCCAGTCCAAACCCATCATGTACTGCCCGCATAGCTCTTTCCACATCGTTTTCGTCAATAAGGACCGTAATCCGCACTTCTGACGTGGAAATCATATGAATATTCACGCTCGCATTAAATAATGCCTCAAACATTTTTGCAGCTACACCAGGATTACTCATCATCCCTGCTCCAACAATAGAAATTTTCGCCACATTATCTTTATGATTAATCTCCTGAATAGTCAGAATCTCTTTATATTCATTCAATATTACCAGTGTATCATTCAGGTCATCCTGGGCAACCGTAAAAGAGATATCTTTTGTGCCTTCTCTGCCTACAGACTGTAAAATGATATCGACATTAATCCCTTTCTTTGCCAGAGTATTAAAAATTTTAAAAGCAACTCCCGGCTTATCATCTACTCCAATCACTGAAATACGGGATGTGTTTTTATCCGAAGCCACTCCACTGATTAACATCTTTTCCACTTTCACTACCTCCTTAACTACAGTTCCCTCTTCTCTGTTCAAACTGGATCGAACTACAAGCTGCACACCGTATTTCTTTGCCATCTCCACAGAACGATTGTGAAGTACCTTTGCCCCAAGTGATGCAAGTTCTAACATCTCATCATAGCTGATTACCTGTAATTTTCTTGCATTAGGCACAATACGAGGGTCAGCTGTATATACACCGTCTACATCCGTATAAATTTCACAGGCATCCGCATGCATAACGGCAGCTATGGCCACTGCTGTAGTATCAGACCCACCCCTCCCTAACGTTGCATAATCCTCATATTTATTCACACCTTGAAAACCAGTAATTACCACAATTTTTCTGGAATCCAGCTCATGGCGAATCCTTTCCGATTCTACACGTTTCATTCTTGCATTTCCGTACGAAGAGGTGCAATGCATTCTAATTTGAAATGCGTTTAAAGAAACTGCAGGCACTCCCAGCGAATTGATTGCCATAGCCATTAAAGATGCTGAAATCTGTTCCCCCGTGGTCAGCAGCATATCCATTTCTCTTTTTGACGGCTCCGACGTAATACTTTTTGCTTTATCAATTAAGTCATCTGTTGTATCCCCCATTGCAGATAATACAACAATAATGTCATTTCCTTTTCTGTAATCTTCAATGCATCGTTCAGCTACACGGAAAATACACTCTTTATCCGCAACTGAACTGCCCCCAAATTTTTTTACTATCAGCATATAACCTCCTAGCCTGCTGCGGCTGTTTCTATTTCAGTTCCAAAAGATGGGCAAGCAATGTATGCCCTTTTGTTTCTATGATTCCGGTTTTCGCCGCTTCATACTCACTATATTTTGTGGTGCCTAGGACTTCTTTTCTGCTGTCATAAAGCAGATAAGGAACAGGGTCACCCGTATGTGTCCTTATTTTGACCGGAGTGGGATGGTCAGGAAGAATCATCATGCGAAATTCTTCTTTTTCATTATTAAGCATTTCTACTGTAGGACCTATAATATCAGTATCAATTTTTTCTATGGCTTTAATTTTATTTGCCGTACTCCCTTGATGTCCCATTTCATCAGGTGCTTCTATATGGATATAAGCAAAGTCATAGTCCTTATGTACAAGTGCATCTACCGCAGCTTCTGCCTTACCTCTATAGTTAGTATGCAGACCTCCATTAGCACCTTCCACCTCAATGTTATGCATTCCCGCTCCTACTGCTATACCCTTCAACAAATCAACCGCCGAAATCATAACTCCCTTTTTTCCGTATTTTTCTTCAAAGGAAGTCAACATAGGTCTAGTTCCAGCTCCCCAGAACCACGCTGAATTAGCTGGGTTCTTTCCTGATTTTCTCCGCTCTTCGTTTATGGGATGAACGGACAGTATCTCATAACTTTTTTTCATCATCTCGCGCAGTACATAATCTTCAGGCAGATATTCACCTATTTTCTTAGTTAGAATATCGTGAGGTGCGGTCAGTTCTGTTACTTTCCCGTTTTTCTGCAGCAAAAGATGCCGATAACTGGTTCCTGTATAGAATGTATAGCCTTCTTTCTCAAGCCCCTCCTTAAGAGCCTTTAAAAGTATTGCAGCATCATTTGTGCTAATTTCATCTGCACTGTGATCCAATATTATACGCTCTTCGTACGTATCCTGTTCTTCAGTTAAGGTAACAAGATTGCAACGAAAAGACACATCTTCCGGCTCCATATCCACGCCAATGCTTAACGCCTCCAAAGGAGATCTTCCCGTATAATATTCTCTTGGATTGTATCCTATGACAGAAAGATTCGCAGTATCGCTTCCTGGTGACATCCCTTCTGGCACAGTCCGAACCATACCTATTTCAGATTTAGGAGCCAGCAAATCCATATTTGGTGTAGCTGCCGCCTGAAGCGGTGTTTTTCCCCCAAGTTCCGTCAACGGCTCATCTGCCATTCCATCACATAATACAATTAAATATTTCATATTCTGCCTCCCGTCCAAATTCAGACCTATTCTGTCAGTCATCACTATGTATAATATAATAACGTGCAGCTGATTATCCTTCTACACGTATCATATGCAAAATGCTTGGAAATTCTTTTGCATTTTCTGCATAAGCACCTTCAGTCATTACCCCAGTGACAAATCCAAATTCTTCTTCCAAGCCTTCAGGTTCTACAATCTCAACCGGACCAAATTTACTTTCCAGATGAGCTTTCATAGCCTCCGCATTACCCTTTATTCTCACAAAAAAACGTTTACTTGTATCCGCAATAGGCTGCAGGTTAAGTTTTTCGCTGTCCCACATCGTCATGATATTCCTATTTAAATGTTTTGCTTCATCCACAATATCCGCGACTACCGCACTTGCTGTAGGAAGCTTACCGGCACCGCTGCCATAAAACATAGCATCACCCAGTACATTGCCGTGAACAAAAATAGCATTAAATACATCATTTACGTTATAAAGAGGGTGTTCTCTATGAAGCATATAAGGCGCCACAATAGCATGCAGATGATCATTGTCCCTCTTACTGGATGCAAGTAATTTAATTGTCATGCCCAGTTCTTTTGCATACTGCATATCCTGCTTTGTAATCTCTGTAATTCCTTCTGTATGGATATCTTCAAAATCAACTTGCTGTCCCGAAATCAAAGAAGAAAGAATTGCAATTTTTCTGCATGCATCATATCCCTCTACATCGGCTTCCGGATTGCGTTCAGCATACCCCTTGTCCTGAGCTTCCTTTAAAACTTCGTCATAGTCAGCCCCTTCATAGAACATTTTACTGAGCATATAATTTGTAGTTCCATTAAGGATTCCTGTTATTTCTTCAATTTCATCTGCAGTCATAGATGAATTAAGAGGGCGGATAATCGGAATACCGCCGCCTACACTGGCTTCAAATAAGAAATTAATGTTTTTCTCTCTTGCAATAGACAAAAGTTCTGCACCATGTTTTGCCACCAGCGCTTTATTAGATGTAGCTACACTCTTTCCCGCTTGCAGGCATCTTTTCACAAAAGTATATGCAGGTTCAATGCCTCCCATTACTTCTGCAACAATCTGTACATCTGGATCATTGACAATAGTCTCAAAATCATGCACAAGAACATGTTCCACAGGATCTCCTGGAAACTCTCTTAAATCAAGCACATATTTAATAAAAAGTTCATCACCGATTCTCTGATTGATTCGTTCTCCATTAGTGCGAATCACCTCTACAACACCTGATCCAACTGTACCATACCCCATGACTGCTATATTTACCATACTTTCCTCACTTTCCCTACCTGCCATCGGCTTGTTATCTCTATTTTTTTAAGTTTAAATATGCATTAATAAAGGAATCAATATTCCCATCCATTATGCTGTTAATATTACTGATTTCCATATTTGTGCGATGATCTTTTACCAAGGTATATGGCTGCATTACATATGATCTTATCTGATTGCCAAACCCAATATCCTTGACTTCACCGCGAATACCGGATACTTTTTCTGCCTGTTCCTGCTGTCTTAATAAATACAACTTTGCCTTAAGCATCTGCATAGCCTTATCTTTATTCGTATGCTGAGAACGTTCATTCTGGCACTGTACAACAATACCAGTCGGAAGATGTGTTATCCGAACAGCAGAAGACGTCTTGTTTACGTGCTGACCGCCGGCTCCTCCTGAACGATAGGTATCTATACGTAATTCATCATCATTAATTTCAATATCGATTTCATCCTCAATATCAGGAATAACATCGCAGGATGCAAAGGAAGTCTGTCTCTTTCCTGCAGCATTAAACGGTGAAATTCTCACAAGGCGGTGAACTCCTTTTTCAGAGCGAAGATAGCCATATGCATTTTCCCCCTCAACTTCAAAAGTTACCCCTTTTATTCCTGCCACATCACCATCCAGATAATCCAGCACTTTCAGTGTAAAGCCCTTTTTTTCTGCCCATCTGGTATACATACGATACAACATACTTGCCCAGTCACATGACTCTGTTCCTCCGGCACCTGCATGAAGTGTTACAATAGCACTGCTGCTATCATATTCTCCAGTTAAAAGGGTCTGAATTCTCAGTTCTTCAAACTCATCGGCAAACCTGCTCAGTTCTTCTTCAATCCCCTTTATCGTTTCATCGTCCGAGTCTTCTTCACTCATTTCAATTAGAAGCCCCATATCTTCATAATCTGTGTACATTGTTTCTATCTGCTTGACCGACTCCTGAAGTCCCTTTAGATGCTTCATTGTATACATAGAATTTTCTGAATCATCCCAAAAACCCGGTTCTTCAATCTTACGTTCCAGCTCTTCAATCCGCTTCTTCTTTGACGCTAAGTCAAAGTGAATCCCTCAAATCTTTCAGCGGCTCTTCATATGCACTAAGTCTTGTCTTTAATTCATCTAACAAAACCACCTTTTTCACCTCTTTCTTATTTTAAATGAGAATCTGTAAAAACAGATTCTCAAACACAGGAGCCGTTAACAACTCCATATCGACAATGATATATGTCTATAAATGCTGCTATTTATTTCGACCGCAACATTGCTTGTATTTCTTCCCACTTCCGCAGGGGCAGGGGTCATTTGGGTAAACTTTCTTTTCATCTCGTTTTTTAGGTTCCCGCAGTGCACTCTCGTCTTTATTCGTACCTGTAGCCTGAGCAACCTGTTCACGTTCTACTTTCTGCTCTAACCGGATATGGAATAATGTCCGCACAGTAGTTTCTGCAATGGCATTTGTCATATCCCCAAACATATCGTATCCCATCATTTTATACTCAACGAGAGGGTTTCTCTGGCCATATGCCTGAAGTCCTATGCCCTGTCGCATCTGATCCATATCGTCAATATGATCCATCCATCTTCCGTCAATTACTTTAAGCAATATTACACGTTCTATTTCACGCAGATGTTCTGCCTCCGGAAACTCTGCTTCTTTTTCCTCATATGCTTTTACTGCCCGTTCCTTTAACAGATGTTTCAATTCCTTCTGCTGCATATCTTTTGTGTCTTCAAGAGAAGGCAGCTGCATCTGAGGAATCACTGTGTGAAGTGTTACCTCAAGACCCTTCATATCCCATTCTTCCGGTTCTGCCTCTGTTGACGCAAAGCGATCCACTGTGTTTTCCACATATTCTGTGATCATATTATAGATGGTATCACGCATACTCTCTCCGTCAAGAACACGGCGTCTTTCATCATAGATAATCTCCCGCTGCTCATTCATTACCTGATCATATTCAAGCAGATTTTTACGTATACCAAAGTTATTGTTTTCTATTTTCTGCTGAGCCTTTTCAATCGCGCTGGAAAGCATCTTATGTTCAATCTGCTCTCCATCTCTTACACCAAGTGTATTAAATACTGACATCAGCTTTTCTGAACCGAACAGGCGCATCAGATCATCTTCCAGTGAAATGTAGAAACGAGACTCTCCAGGATCCCCCTGACGTCCAGATCGACCACGGAGCTGATTATCAATACGTCGTGATTCATGACGTTCTGTACCGATGATTTTTAGTCCCCCCGCCTGTCTAGCTTCATCATCCAGTTTTATATCCGTACCACGTCCGGCCATATTTGTTGCAATAGTCACCGCACCATGAACACCGGCATCCGCCACAATTTCCGCTTCCAGCTCATGATATTTAGCATTCAACACCTTATGCTGGATACCTTCTTTTTTTAACATCTTACTGAGCAATTCAGAGATTTCAATTGTTATAGTACCTACCAGTACCGGCTGCCCCTTTGCATGTGCAAGCTTTACTTCTTCAACAACGGCTTCAAATTTTTCTTTCTGTGTCTTATATACTGCATCTTCAAGGTCTACACGCTGAACAGGTTCGTTGGTGGGAATTTCAATAACATCCATCCCATAAATATCACGGAACTCTTTTTCCTCGGTACGGGCAGTACCTGTCATACCACTTTTTTTCTCAAATTTATTGAACAAATTCTGAAAGGTGATATTTGCAAGAGTCTTGCTCTCTCTTCTGACCTTGACATGCTCTTTTGCCTCAATTGCCTGATGCAGCCCATCAGAATAACGACGGCCAGGCATAATACGTCCGGTAAACTCATCTACAATCATGACTTCACCTTCCTGTGTCACCACATAATCCTGATCACGGAACATCAGATTATGAGCACGCAGGGCAAGTATAATATTATGTTGGACTTCCAGATTCTCCGCATCAGCAAGATTTTCAAGGTGGAAAAACTTCTCTACCTTTTTCACTCCGTCTTCAGTTAGATTGACTGCCTTTTCTTTCTCATTGACAATAAAATCCCCAGACTCCTCTATATCCTCACCCATAATGGCATTCATCTTAGAGAATTCTCCACTGGCCTCACCGCGTTCCAGCTGGCGAGCAAGAATATCACATGCTTCATATAACTTTGTAGATTTATCACTCTGCCCAGATATAATCAACGGTGTTCTTGCTTCATCAATTAAAACAGAGTCCACCTCATCGATAATCGCAAAATTCAGCGTTCGCTGAACCAGCTGTTCTTTATAAATAACCATATTATCACGAAGATAATCAAAACCCAGTTCATTATTGGTGACATAAGTGATATCACAATTATATGCTGCCCTGCGGGCATCATTATCCATAGAGTTTAAGACTACACCTACAGTAAGCCCTAAAAATTCATGAACCTTCCCCATCCATTCAGCATCACGCTTGGCAAGATAGTCATTCACAGTTACAATGTGCACGCCCTTTCCTTCCAATGCATTTAAATATGCCGGAAGTGTTGAGACAAGAGTCTTACCTTCACCGGTCTTCATCTCAGAAATACGTCCCTGATGAAGAATAATACCTCCGATTAACTGAACACGGTAATGCCTCATCCCCAGACTTCTAGTTGCACCTTCTCTGACGACAGCATAAGCCTCAGGAAGAATATCATCCAGAGTCTCTCCATCCTCAAGACGTTTTTTAAACTCTCTCGTCTTGTCCCTTAATTCTGCATCAGATAGTTCCTGCATTTCTGGTTCTAATGCATCTATCCGATCCACAATCGGGTAAATACGCTTCAATTCATTTTCGCTGTGTGTTCCGAAAATCTTTTCAATTAACCCCATAATCCGCAATTAACTCCTTGTCTAAATTTACTCTAAGCCTCATTTTAACACTATCTATCCCTTAATTCAACATTTTTTCCAACTATTCAGCCATGCGCAGATAATAACATATTGGATGTTCAAGCTCGCTTGTGACAGACAATATGTTATTATCCGCATATGGCGTTTAGCCAAAAGCGAGAGCTTGGCTGCAACGCAGGCTGGTCGAGCTTGGCTGAATAGTTGCACTACTGAGCAGTTTTTTAGCCAAAAGAGAGCTTGGCTGCAACGCAGGCTGGTCGAGCTTGGCTGAATAGTTGCACTACTGAGCAGTTTTTTAGCCAAAAGAGAGCTTGGCTGCAACGCAGGCTGGTCGAGCTTGGCTGAATAGTTGAGGGGACGCCATCCGGATCAATATCTAATCACTTCATAAGGGATACTTCCCCCAAATAAGTCTAACGCACTGCCAATCGTGAAATCCAGCCTGCCTTTTGATGCGAGACGAAATGTCTCCAGATCCGTAAGACTTCCAATTCCACCAGCATAAGTAATAGGTATCTTTCCCCATTCAGCCAGCAATTTCACAAGTCCAAGTTCTACTCCGGAGGACTTGCCTTCCACATCCACACCATGAACCAGGAATTCATCACAGTAGTGTGATAGATCATCCATAACCGCTTTAGACAAGCAAACTTCAGTAAAAGTCTGCCAGCGATTAGTCACTATGTAATAATCATCCCCCTTTTTCCGACAGCTTAAATCCAGCACAACATGTTCCTTTCCAACAGCTGACGACAGTTTTTCCAGATTTTTTCTGGAAAATATACCATTCTGGAAAACATAAGATGTTACGATAACATGACTTGCACCTGCGTCCAGATACTGCGCCCCGTTATCTGCTGTGATTCCCCCACCTATCTGCATTCCTTTCGGATAAGCTGCAAGTGCCTTTAATGCTTGTTCTCTTGTTGCATTATAATACAAAGAATCCTGGGCATTCAGTAAAATAATATGACCGCCTTTTAGATGATCACGGCAATAAAGTTCTGCGTACCATGCAGCACTTAACTCAGACGTATAATTTATTTCAGCCTGATTTTCCTTATCCCGCAAACTACCCCCAACAATTTGCTTTACTTTCCCATTATGAATATCTATGCATGGTCTAAATTTCATTTTAATCCTTTCATTAACTTAACAACTATTAATCAGTCTATGTACGCCAAAATAATTCTTAAACACTTTTCAATATTTTAACACACTAAAGTCTAAAAATAAAGAAAAAAGACCTGCCCTCTTCGCATCCCATTTATTCAAATTACCTTTAGGGTAATTCAAAGCCGGTATTCAAAAAGGGCAGGTCCCAATTCATTTACTATTGATCGTTTGTATTTCTCTCATTTAAATTATCTTTATCGGTTCCGTTGTCATTCGTAAGATCATCTGTAGCTTTGTCAACTCCATCGGTAACATCATCTACAGCATCGTCAATAACGCCATTTCCATCTTTATCAGTTGTTCCATCTGTTGCATCATTTACTTTATTATCTTCTGTTTTATTTGTTGTACCATTTGTTGTGTTTTTAGTGGTACCACATGCTGTCAGACCGCAAAGAACACCTACACACATTGTTAATAATAAAAATTTCTTAATTCTTTTCATTTTATTTCTCCCTTTCCATAAATAATCTTGTGTTAGTAATATTTGCATTTTTTTCTTCTTTATGTATGGGAAAAATTTCTAACTTTAAAAAAACATAAAAATAAAGGATATAGAACTAAGCTTTACTATTTTTTCCGGCTGCCCTTAGCTTTTTCATTGCATTTTCTTCAAGAAGACTGATTTGTTCATTGGTCATCCTGAGTTCCTCTGCAGTTTCTTCTACTGTACGTCCTTTTCCGCTCTCTAATCCAAATCGTATACTCACAACTTTCCGTTCATCTTCATCGAGAACCTTCATCAGATTAAACACTTCTTCTTTTCTAATTAGAGACGCAATTGCATCGTCTTGAGGATTTACTTCTTCCGATTCCTGCTCCTTATTCTCCATGTCATCTTCAATTTCCGAATGCTC
>POVV01001145.1_pt1 | contig 10757 bp, 10 predicted proteins | sample 1560271 | NCBI WGS metagenome assembly POVV01 (sample SAMN08337232, study PRJNA429181) | Bioreactor metagenome, whole genome shotgun sequencing project. | biome: cows' rumen and soil; feature: anaerobic; isolation source: anaerobic chemostat enrichment culture, galacturonate as sole carbon... | reverse complement strand
CACACTATGGACACAATGGAGGATTTGACATGAAGCTCAATGACCGGCTTGGTGCAATAGCCGCCATGGTTCCTTATGGCAGCCGAATCGCTGACATAGGTACAGATCACGCTTATTTACCGTTATATTTGGCGGAAAGCGGCCATATTAAACAAGCGGTGGCAGTCGATGTTAACCCTGGCCCTTTTGTTGTTGCACGTGATGCTGTATTGCGCGCGGGAATGGCTGATAAAATCGCTGTGCGGCTGGGCAACGGTCTTCAGGTCGTTGCTCCTGAAGAAGTAGACGTTGTTGTCATTGCAGGTATGGGCGGTATGACGATGATCCAGATTATGGAGGACAGTCCCAGTGTTTTGCCAATGCTTTCCCGGTTGGTACTGCAGCCAATGGTTGGTACGCCGCAGGTAAGAAGATGGCTGCAGGCAAACGGGTGGTGTATTGTTGATGAAACCATTGTACAGGATGAGGGACGTTTATATGAGATTATTGCCGCTGAACCAGGATATATGGAGGCAAGTGAACTATTAGAGATCGGCCCGATACTTTGGCAGCAGCGCCATCCTTTGCTGGCGGATCTGCTTCAACAGCGCCTGAATTCATTGAACAACATCGTCAGGCAAATGGAAAAAAGTTCTTCGGTGCAGGCTAATATAAAATATCAGGAACAAAAGGCTATCATATCAGTATTGGAGGCGAAATTAGCATGTCTATAAGCTGTCAAACCGTTATGGATGCACTGGAAAGGCTCGCCCCGGCACGCCTGGCTGAAAGCTGGGACAATATCGGGCTGCTGGTCGGTTCTCCGGACCAGCCGGTTAGCGGAATTGTTGTGGCTCTGGATGTGGATTTTGCAGCGATTGAGTTTGCTTTGTCTTGTGGCGCCAATCTGATCGTATCGCATCATCCGGTTATTTTCAAGGGTATCACCAGCTTGCGGCATGATACGCCTCAAGGCAAATTGTTATGCCGTCTAATCGAAAATCGAATGGCTGTCATTGCTGTTCATACTAATCTCGACTCTGCGCAAGGTGGCGTAAACGATGCCTTAGCCGCAGCGATCGGTTTGGAGCAAGTTCACCCTTTGCAGCAAAATCATGTCGAGAAGCTGTATAAGCTGGCTGTCTATGTCCCTGAACAACAGCTGGAACTGGTCCGAGCGGCGCTGGGCGATGCGGGGGCAGGCCATCTCGGTGTATATAGCCATTGTTCTTTCTCTACAAGAGGGGAAGGGACTTTTCTGCCATTACAGGGTGCAATCCCGTTTATCGGTCAGCAAGGCACTCTGGAACGTGTCAACGAGTATAAAATAGAGACAATTGTCAGCGAAACAATCCGCAGGCAGGTTATTGAGGCTATGCTGGCCGTTCATCCTTATGAAGAGGTTGCCTATGACCTTTATGCTCTGGAGGATAAGGGCCCTGCTAACGGTCTTGGCCGAATCGGTGTGTTAAGCCAATCGATGCAGTTGAGTCAATTTGCCGCAAGGGTCAAAGAATGCTTACAGGTGAGTACGGTAAAACTAGCGGGTCATCCGGATGCCATCATCACTACGGCAGCTGTTTGTGGCGGCAGCGGGGCGGAGTTTATCACCCAGGCTGCAGAAGCGGGTGCTGACGTTTTTATTACAGGCGATGTTAAATATCATGAAGCACAACAAGCGGTTGCCCGGGGCTTGGCTTTGATTGATGCAGGACACTTTGCAACCGAATACCCTGTTCTGGCGTATTTGGCCCGGTATCTATCAAACCATCTCAAACAGGAAAAGCCAAATATACCTGTTACTGTCGCACCTGCCAGAGACATTTCATGGTTTTTATAAACGAACTCTTTCGTATCTGCGCTCCTTTTTATTTATTTTTGCAGGAATCTCGCATTAAACAAGCGAACCCTATACAGCAGTTTACAGAATAGGGGTTGTTATAATTTGTTGGCGCAATTTCGGGTGGGAGATGAAATCCGGCATAGTGTGCTTATGCGTTTACAGAAAGTCGGGCAGTCGTCAAATGGCGGTGTATTTGCCCGGGGTACAGTAGAGGATAATAGCGGGATACTAAACTTTATTTGTTTCGAACGTGACTCGGTTGAACTGCTTAAAGAAGTCAGTGGAGCAACTCCGATGGTTATCTTTGGCATGATCCAGGCGGATCGTTATAGTAATGACGGATCGATGCAGGTTCTGGTACGGCGTGCCGAGCCAGTGAACGAAGAGGATGACATCAGTCATCTTTTGCCCTATACACCAAAAGATATTACAGAATACAAAGGACGTCTTGAAGCCCTTATTGCCGGAGTCGCTAAACCTCATCTGCAGGAATTATTAAGAACCACTCTATCCGGCGGGACATATACCGCTTATGTGAAACATACTGCCGCCATGCGAATGCATCATGCGTATATCGGTGGTTTGCTGGAACATTCGGTGGATGTGGCCAGGCTGGCGAAAGCGATGGCACTGGAAATAGATAAAGTCGATATTGATTTAGTGGTAACCGGAGCGTTGTTGCATGATATCGGTAAACTCAAGGAGTTGTCAAGTGGTATCGGGTTTGAATACACTGATATGGGACGGATGATTGGCCATGTCGCCTTAGGCGCGTTACTGGTGGAAGGAATTATTGCGAAGCAAAAGGATTTTCCGCCTGATGACGCCCAGGCGTTACTGCATATTCTGTTGTCACATCATGGGAAAGTCGAAAATGGCGCTCCGGTAGCGTGTGTGACACAGGAAAGTTTTATTGTTCATTATGCGGACGAACTCAACTCTATTCTTAGTCAATTTAGTGATAGTGACGGTAAATCGAACTGGCGTTATACTAAAATGTTAAATCGCTATATACGCATTGGTCAGGATGGTTGAACTTTTTAAAAATGGGTACAATTTACACAATAAGCCTTGTCTTTTTTTGAGTAAATGGCAGGATTTTGTACAATAGAATCGAACGTAAATATATTGAGCATGATGAGCCGAATCCAGCTCAGGTACGGGGGAACCGCATACAGGGGTGAAATTCCGGAAACGGAATAGGGGAACCTCTACCCTAACCCGTCAGCTAACCTCGTAGGCTTCGAGAGGGGCAGACCATTGAAAAAGCTAGTTATTCTACTTTGCTTTTTGTTCAGTTTGATGTTGACCAATATTGCGCTGGCCTCTAATTATTATGAGGAAGGCGACCAAGGCCCGGAAATTGTCCTCATTCAAAAGCGATTGCTTGCACTGGGATATGCTGTTGGCAGCGCTGACGGTGACTTCGGCACTGCTACCGAGGCTGCAGTTAAGGCGTATCAGCAGAGCCAGGGACTTACCCCGGATGGGTTAGTGGGTCCAGCTACATACCGGGCGTTGCTGGGACGTGACATGCCGGCTGTAAGCCGTGATTCATCTGTGGCGGCAGCTAGGCGGCTTATCCAATTCTCCATGAAGTATTTAGGTGTTCCGTACGTGTTCGGCGGTACATCTACTGATGGCTTTGATTGCTCCGGCTTTACCCGCCATGTCTATCGTATAGTCGGTCTGGAACTGCCGCGCACTGCAGATAATCAGTTCGCAGTTGGCCGCGGAGTTTCCCAGCAACGTTTGCTACCGGGAGATATGGTATTTTTCACTACCTATGCGCCGGGTGCGTCGCATAGCGGTATCTATATTGGCGATGGCCGGTTTATCAGCGCAACGTCCAGCCGTGGTATTGCGGTTGACAGCCTAAACAGTTCATACTGGGGGCCGCGTTATGTCGGTGCGAGACGTGTGATCTAAACTCATTAAGCCCATATGTCAAACGAAAGGAAGGCGGGCAACGCCTTCCTGGTTTCTTTTCTCTCTTAATGATTCGATAGAATCGTGGGGGTCTTATGTATAGTTTTTATTGGCAAAAATTTATTCTGCCATTTTGGCCACAGGTAATTATTGCTTTAACCAGTTTTCTGATGGCTAGCGCGGCAGGACTGGCAGCGCCAATTATCATTAAATTACTAATTGACGATGTCCTGAATACTGGTGATGTATACCAATTGTATTTCATTATCGCCAGTATTCTGGTATTGTATTTGCTGCGAGGCATTTTTTCTTATATCTATGGTTATGTAATGGCTAAGATTGGTAATCGGCTCATTGCAGATATGCGGCAAGTGATGTTTGCCAGGCTGCAGTCAAAAGATTACGCATACTTTGTCAACAATCAGACCGGGGAAGTCCTTTCCTTATTTTCTAATGACCTGGCTTTAATTCAGCAGGCTGTTTCGGTGAGTATTCCTGACTTCTTTGTGGAGTCATTAAATGTCGTTGCCATTCTCTCCATTATGATCTACTTTGACTGGCAGCTATCCATGGTAACCTTCGCGACCTTACCGTTTATTTTTCTGGCTATCAGCTATTTTAATAAAAAAACCGCAACCATTGCTATGGTAATGGAAGATTCACTGGCTCAAGTAGCCAGTTTTCTGCATCAAACGCTATTATTAGCAACTATCGTAAAAAGCTATAACCGTGAAGACTATGAGTATGATAAATTCAGTCAGAAGGTTGAGCAAGCAGCAGACGAATCGTTGAAAATGCAACGCCTTAACGCTGTTCTGGTGCCGTTGGTTGAATTTTTAGCTGCGATTGGCCTGACGGTAATCATTTGGTTTGGCGGCAGGGAAGTCATTGAGGGCGAGTTAACCATCGGCGGCATGTTTGCCTTTTTAGTGTATATTATCAACGTGCCCGCTCCGATACGTAAAATTGCCCAAGCTGTGACCAACTTACGGATAGGCGCGGTAGCCTGGGACCGGATTCGGCAGTTTGAATCCCAACCACGAACGATTTTCGACGGCGGCTTAGATTTACCCCAGACAGGCGGCACTGTCGAATTTCGTAATGTATCATTTTTCTATGATTTAAATCATGGAATCTTGCATAATATCAGCCTGTGTGCAGCCCCTGGTGATATTATCGCTGTTGTTGGTCCCAGTGGTGCGGGAAAATCTTCATTTGCCAATTTATTGCTGCGTTTATATGACCCTAGCAGTGGCGCAATTTACGTTGATGGGGTGGATATTCGCGAAATGAATCTGGCAGCTCACCGGAAACGTATCGGATTTATCCAGCAGGAGCCAATTTTATTTCATGGTACGGTATGGGAAAATATTCGTTACGGCTATCCGGACGCTTCCGATGCAAGGGTAGAATGGGCGGCTCGCATGGCTGATGCTCACGAATTTATTCGTGCTTTGCCGCAAGGCTATGATACTCCGGTCGGTGAGTTAGGTGGTCTGTTGTCTGGCGGGCAGAGGCAGAGGATTACTATCGCCAGAGCACTAATATTGGAACCCAGCATCTTATTGCTGGACGAGCCTACAGCCGCTTTGGACCCTCACTCTGAACGGCAGGTTATGGAGTCGATCCGGCGAATCAGTAAAGGCAGAACGACATTTATCATTACCCACCGCTTGTCGACGCTGATGGCTTCTGACCGGATTGTGTATTTGGCCAACGGCTGTGTCGTGGAAACCGGTACTCATGAAGAATTGCTGCAGCGTGGCGGTCTATATGCTGAAGCTGTAGCACTGGAAGCGCTTAGTGCTTAAATCTAGAAAAGAGGGGATCTATTTGATCAGAGACAGGGCATATGCCTGGGAAGTATTAAAGCAGCATGTGACCAGTGATGTGTTGTTACGGCATTGCTTAGCGGTGGAAATTACTATGCGCGCCTATGGTGAAAAATTTGGCCAGGATCGGGAATATTGGGGCGCGGTTGGTTTGTTGCATGATGTGGATTTTGAGAAATTTCCTGATGATCATCCCCATCACGCGCGTGAGCTGTTGAGCGAAGCCGGCTATAGCGATCAATTTATCATCGATGTGGAGTCGCATGCCCGCAATTGGGAAAACGAGCGGTCTCTATTGCAAAAGACATTATTGGCGCTGGATGAAATGACCGGCTTTATTATCGCTTGCGCTTTAGTGCGCCCTGATCGCAGTCTCGCCAATCTTGAAGTTAAATCTGTAGTCAAAAAAATGAAAGATAAAGCGTTCGCCAGAGCCGTTAACCGCGACACACTGTTAGAAAGCGCTGCTTTGCTGGAAATCGATATGAAAGAGCATATTGCATTCGTCACCCAGGCACTGGCGGAAGCAGTGGACAAGCCCGAATATCAGGAAGTACCGCTACTATGATGTAAACCGGCTGGTCAATCCGATTGACCAGCCGGTTTACATTTCTCAGCTTATGAACGCGGAATAAAACGATCCCACAGCATGTACAGAATGATTAGCACTGAGGCACATAAAATGCCGATATCCCCAAGGTATTCCTCCAAACTGTAGTCACTCCTATTCAATGCTTCTGTTGCGATTATACGCTATGGCTCGGTACAGCGCAAGTGGTGGAAAGTTTTTTATTGACAAACACGCGAAAGCGAGAGCGAACATATAATGAACCAATGAATTTGTCGGAGGTGATTGTTTGCTGTCTTTTTTTGCTGTGTTGTCAGTCTTTGTTTCTAAATGCATTCATCTGTTGGTCGCCTATGTCAGCAATAACGCATTCCCGATGCCGCTTTCAGAAAAAGAGGAGCAGGTATATTTAGACCGGCTGCAAAATGGCGACGAGCAAGCTAAAGCGGTGCTTGTGGAACGGAATTTAAGACTAGTCGCACACATTGTCAAGAAATTTGATAGTTCGGGCGAGGAGATGGATGATCTCATCTCGATTGGGACAATCGGATTAATTAAGGCAATCAACACCTTTGACCAAAATAAAAAAACACGGTTAGCTACATACGCAGCCCGATGTATCGAAAATGAAATCCTGATGTATTTTCGCAGTACCCGCCGTATTCGCACAGAAGTAAGTCTTTATGATCCGATTGGAGTCGATAAAGAGGGCAATGAGATTACGTTAATCGATGTTTTGGGCACTGGACCGGATATTGTTGTGGAAGCGGTGGAAAGTCAATGTGAGCAGGAGCGGCTGATTAAGCAATTGAGCCGTTTGGATGACCGGGAAAAGTGGGTATTGGAGCAGCGCTTTGGGTTGCCGGGGTTTAATAAAAAGACACAGCGGGATATTGCACGGATACTCGGCATTTCCCGTTCATATGTCTCGCGCATTGAGAAAAAGGCTGTAGCTAAGCTGTCTAAGCATTTTACTCAGGAGGATGGCTATTAAGCTGCAGACTGCGCTGCTTTTTTGTTTGCGTTATGCGTGGTATAATTAATTATTATATATTCCGGGAGGCGCGATGCTGCAATTGATTTGTCCACGCCTAAAGGTCGACAGCTTGTTTGAAATTGATATGGTTTTGCTGCGGCAACATGGTATAACCGGTATTGTTTTTGATTTAGACAATACTATTCTGCCATGGAATAGCAGCGAAATTTGCCCGGAAGCTGCCCTATGGCTGCGCCAAGTGCTGGCTTCCGGGTTTAAAGCCGGTTTGGTTTCAAACAATAATCCGCGCCGGGTTGCTGAATTGGCTGATCAGTTTGACATTCCTTATGTTGCGCGGGCATTTAAGCCTGCCAGCAGAGGCTTCCGGCAAGTGATCGATGTGATGCAGCTGTCTCCGAAACAGGTAGCTGTAGTGGGTGACCAATTATTTACCGATATCCTGGGCGGCAATCGGCTAGGCTGCTGGACGATCTGGGTCAAGCCGCTAAGTGAACAGGAGTTTATCGGCACTAAGATTACCCGTCAACTGGAAAGAATCGCTGTGCGTATGTTGCAATCAAAAAACATGATTTAGGAGATGCGAGCATGAAAATTGCAATGATTCAGATGCAGGTAAAGGCAGGTGATGTGCAGGCAAACCGGCAGCGTGGTTTGGCGCTGGTTCGCGAGGCGGCTTCCCAGGCGGATGTTCTGGTGCTGCCGGAAATTTGGACAACCGGGTATCAGCTTAAGGAGCTTGCCTGCTGGGCAGAAGAAGCAGATGGCCCTGTCCTGTCTGAACTAAAAGAAATTGCCAAAGTTTATGGAGTCTGGATTATTACAGGCTCGCTCCCGGTTCGCCGGACAACCGGTATTACGAATACCATGTTTGCGTTGGCACCGGATGGCACTGTGGCAGCGGATTATGACAAAATTCATATGTTTAGTCTTTATGGTGAGGGCCGATTTTTTCAACCTGGCGCCAAGAAGACGGTTTTTTCTCTAGCCGGGACTCAGGCAGGATTGGCTATTTGTTATGATATACGCTTTCCCGAGCTGTTTCGCTCTATGGCGCTGGCTGGAGCTCAAATCGTGTTTGTTGCCGCCGAATGGCCGCAAGTGAGAAGTGATCACTGGCGTCTGTTGAATCAAGCCCGTGCGCTGGAGAATCAAGTATTTGTTATTGCTGTTAACTGTGTTGGGGAGCATAAGGGAATCATTTTTCACGGGCATTCGCTGTTGGTTTCTCCGGACGGGAGCATACTGGCTGAGGGAAGCGATCAGGAGGAGATTGTTATCGCCGAGGTGGATCTGACGCTAATCGGAAAAACGCGTCAAGCCTTGACGGTCTGGCAGGACAGGCGTCCTGACCTATATGAATATGGCGATACGGGAAATAACGCATAGTTTCGAGCGATAGGAGATATATGTGTGGAGCCGTGTAAACATCTGGGACAGCTTTTGCTTGAGGCAGGTTATATTACTGCGGTACAACTTGAAAAAGCATTGAGTGTGCAGAGGCAAACACAAGAACGCCTGGGTTCTGCCTTGATTCATCTTGGTTACATAACGGAAACCGCACTCTTAGAGCTGTTAGAGCTTCAGTTAGGTGTCAAACGGATAAGCTTGGCAGTTGAAGCAGTCGATCAAAATGTTGCTCGTTTAATTCCGCATTCATTAGCGGAAAAATATCAGATCATTCCTGTTGAGCAGCATGCCGGCGTCATCCTGTTAGCCATGGCAGATCCTACAGATTTTTTAGCTATTGAAGACGTTCGTATTACTACCGGCAGTCAGGTTAAGCCGGTGTTGGCGGCTGAAAGCGAAATTATTCGGGCCATTCATGCTGCCTATCCTCCTCTACGGTTTCAACAGAATGAACCGGTGACGAAGTCAGTAGCTGTTGAAGAAGCATCGGTTGTGACGATGATTAATCTGATTGTCTCACAGGCAATCCGCGAAAAAGCCAGTGATATTCATTGGGAGCCGCAAAAAACGGGATTGCGGGTGCGGCTGAGAATTGACGGCTTTTTACGGGAGATTGCCGTTTTTCCACGGCATATCCATGCCCCGGCTATTTCTCGAATCAAGATCCTCAGTGAACTGGATATTGCAGAAAAACGGATTCCGCAAGATGGCCGGATCAAGGTACATGAGATGGGCCGGGAAGTGGATATCCGGGTTTCAACCTTGCCAACGATTTTTGGTGAAAAAGCGGTTATGCGGATTCTTGACAAACAAGCGGTTGTTTTCGATGTTAACCAACTGGGGTTAACAGAGGAAGCTCTTAAAAAGTATCAGCGCATGTATCATCAACCCTATGGCATGATCCTGATAACAGGACAAACCGGCTCCGGAAAGACCACAACCTTGTATTCAACGTTGTCGGCGCTTAACACGGATGACCGCAATATCATTACAATAGAAGATCCGGTAGAGTATCAATTGGATGGAATTAGTCAAGTGCAAGTAAATGCTAAGGCCGGTATTCATTTTGCTAATGGGCTGCGGTCTATTTTGCGGCAAGACCCCAATGTCATTATGGTGGGGGAAATCCGTGATGCCGAAACCACCGACATTGCCATGCGCGCTGCTTTAACCGGACACCTTGTGTTTAGCACATTGCATACTAATGATGCTGCAGGGGCTTTTATCCGACTGCTTGATATGGGGGCAGCCCCTTTTTTGGTTGCTTCCTCTGTGCTGGGTGTGGTGGCACAGCGTTTAGTCCGGAGAATTTGTCCAGCTTGCCGGGAAAGTTATTTGCTTCCTGAAGATTCCCCGGAGCGTCTGTATTTGGGATTGCCTGCCAGTGATTTGCTAACCCTATATCGGGGCTGTGGCTGTTCTCTATGCGGGCAAACCGGCTATAAAGGCAGGCAGGCTATCCTGGAAATCATGCCGGTAACTACAGCCTTACGCCAGTTGATTCATCAGCGCGCAGGCCACGATGCTATTGTCGCCTGTGCAATCAGTGAAGGCATGACTACAATGAGCCATGACGGCATAGCCAAAGTGATGGCTGGCTTGACTACTGTTGAGGAAGTCAGACGGGTCACCTGTGATCCGGATTAAGGAGGACTCCCATGCAATTAGAGGCTATCTTGCGTGCTGCTGTACAAAATAATGCCTCAGATATTCATCTGACGGTTGGTGTTCCGCCCGCGCTGCGGATTCAAGGCGTTATTAAACCGCTGGAACTGCCGAGACTCCTGCCTTCCGATACCTGCAGCTTATTTGGAGAGCTTGCTTCTGTCCAGCAAAGAGAGCGCTTTGATGCTGCCGGTGAGCTGGATTTTGCTTATACGCTGCCTGCAATCAGCCGCTTTCGTGTCAATGCATTCAGGCAGCAGGGCTGTATTGCGTTAGTTTTACGCGTCATTAGTGAACAGGTACCTACACTGAGTGAGCTTGGCTATCCGGAAGCCTTGTTCACACTGGCACGCAGGCCGCGTGGCTTGGTTTTGGTAACCGGACCTGCCGGCAGCGGCAAATCAACGACCTTAGCCGCGATGCTTAATTTGATTAATAGTGAAAGAGCCTGTCATATTCTAACGCTTGAAGATCCAATTGAATATATACACCAACACAATAGAAGTATTGTCAATCAGCGGGAAATTCAGCATGATT
>POVV01001144.1_pt1 | contig 10758 bp, 7 predicted proteins | sample 1560271 | NCBI WGS metagenome assembly POVV01 (sample SAMN08337232, study PRJNA429181) | Bioreactor metagenome, whole genome shotgun sequencing project. | biome: cows' rumen and soil; feature: anaerobic; isolation source: anaerobic chemostat enrichment culture, galacturonate as sole carbon source...... | reverse complement strand
AGTTCAACAGAAGCTATTTCAGTTGGACTCACCGTAATCTTAGGAGCAATACCTGCTATATGAGCAATATTCACAATAACTGAGTCTGTTTTAGTGAAGATATCTGTTGCCACCACTAAGATAGCCGCCGCATCTTCTTGAGTAACGCTGATATTCATCGAGAAATCGAGGTCGTTAGGAAATTCCTTGAGGTCGTAAATAGTACGAGCATTTCTATCTATTTCCTCATATGCGTTTCCTTTCTTGCGTACAATGGTGGTGTAGATATCACGTAACTTGTTGTTGGCTTCAACTTTTCCTGCTACTGTAAGAGCCTGCCCCAGCGTAACCTCATCGAGAGAAGATGCAGACGTCAAAGTTATTGCCGGAGGCGGGTAAGCGGTATCGTCTCTGTAGTCGATTTCTTTGTCGTCGCTACAATTTACAAGTAGAGCCGCTATAAGGAACGATAGGCAAAAAAGCCCGTATCTGAGATATTTATTTCGTTTCATAATCGGTTGTTTTTGGTTTATTATTCAGGTTTCAAGGTTAATGTGGTTATTACCGGTAGATGATCCGACCATTGCACCTTTGGAGTGTATGTGTTCTCTACCGTCCATTTGTTTACTGGATAACAGAAGATGTAATCAATCTTCGATTTTGGAGCTTTCGCAGGAACGGTGAAATCAGCATTTGTCGTTTGCAGCCATCTACTCATATCGGTTTCTATCTCCTTCGAATCGGGATGCGCATTGAAGTCTCCGCAAAGGACAGTCGGTTTTCCGCTTTGCAGCAAAATATTATTGATATACGCCACCTGTGCCTGTCTTACCTCCGAAGTGGTATAGTCGAGGTGTGTACATGCAAATGTAAACGCGCGTCCGCCGGGCAGTTCGATTTCGCTTATCAATACGGCTCTTTGTTCCTTTGCTCCTTCGGGCATCGGCAGCAGTTCACATTTCGATGAAGTGTAAGGATATTTGCTGAGTATGCCGATACCGTAATACCCTCCTGCATACGGGATCGTCTTCCCGTATAAGGATAACATTCCCGTGCGGAAAGCCAGTTCGGATATGAAGTTTTTCCCGTTCTGATGCGGTGCTCTGGTGCGGGAAGTATTTACGTCCACTTCCTGAAGGGCTACGATGTCGGGATTTTCCTTTTTGATGTATTCGCTCAGTTCTTCGAGTGAAGCCAGTTCTCCGAAGCGCAGATTGTAACACATCACCTTGAACGTACTTTTTCCCTGAGCTTGTACCTCTACTGAAAATAGACAGAGGAGTAACAACCCGAAAATCAGCATATAGTATTTTGTATTCATCACTTTTTTTTATTTAAGATATTCTACCTGTATAAGAAAACTCTTAATATTACCTGTCAGCGTGGTTTCTGTCAATTCCCTGAATTTCCATTTCTTCGAAGCCAACACATAGATGCAGTAGGCACTGCCTGTGTCTGCATTTTTCATCAGTTCCAATGTATAGTTTCCTGTTGTAAGAACCGAAAAAAGCTTGGATTCGAAAGATGCAGCAAGATTTCTTTTTACCACCCCAACGGCCAAAGCCTGTACATTCAAAGCATTGGTCAACGCCGTAGCACCTGCTTCTAACTGATTTTCTGCATTAAAAGAAATGGTAACAAAATTCATTTTCAACGAAGTAGTGAAATTCACCTCCTGCTTCATCAGCCAGCAATAATCTGATGATATGACTTGATCGAGCGATGTAATCGGTTTGTCAAACAGCACTGTGCTACCCGTGTACACGGATGTACTTTTGTTTATAGGTACGAAAAGCGGAACTTTGCCCGATTGATAAGCCACATTGACACCTGGATTGGTCATTGACGTCTGAGTAAAACTAACATTCGACTTGTCGAGCAACGAAATATGATGCTCAGTCGATTTCAGTCCGTTGACAACAGCCGTGTAATCTGTACCCGAAAACAAATTGCCTTCCGATAAGTTGGATACAACCAGCACTTTTGCCGTACGGTTTTTATCCCACGGAGTTTCGGGTTCTGTGCCGCCACCCGTACCGTTGTCGTCATCGCCTGAACAGGAAAATAAAAGACAAAGGCCGAGAGTGAATAATATTGATTTCAATCTGTTTTTCATATTCGTTACGGATTAAATTCTACGTCAGCTATAAGTGCAAGATGATCGGATAGTGTTGTATTCGCAACGCGTTGAAAATTCTTCACAGTCCATTTATTCATAGGTCTTGCAAATATATAGTCGATCTTGCTTGTCGGGTTTGATGCAGAGTATGTCGGGAAATTGTCACATATCTTTTGCCACGATGATATCATAGTCTGGATAGCCGACTCGGTTACATATGCATTGAAATCGCCACCGAGTATAGTCGGCGTCGAACTGTTGATGTATGAGTTCAACTGTGTCACCATATCCAGCCTTACCTGATCGGTGGAATGATCGAGATGGGTAACTCCAACTCTGATTTTCTGTCCTGTTGTTGGTATTGTGACATCCACATAAAGTACGGTTCTCTTCTCTTTCAACTCCGATCGGTTGCTCGTAAGCGCATTGTTCACTATTTTTTCCAAAGGATATTTCGACAAGATGCCCACGCCGTATTCACCTTGTTGATATTCGATGGCAGCACCGAATGCCGAGAACATGCCCAGCTCGGCAGCCAATTCGGTCAGAAAATCTTTCTGTCCGTTGCGTACAGTTTTATAATCGACTTCTTGGACAACCACAAAGTCGGGGTTATGCTGCTTGATAAAATCGGCAAACGGTTTAGCATTGTAATTCACCATCTGTCCCGACATACGCATATTATAGTTGAGTATCCTAAACGATGTCTGTGCATTCATTGCTCCCGAGACGGCTATAAATGCCAATGTGCATATCAGTGCTTTGATTTTCTGTTTCATATCTTCAAAGTTTATTCGGTTATTCTTATTTATTCCCAACCCGGATTGTTTGGTTTCAGGTTCGGATTAAGTTCCATTTGCCTGTATGGCAAGGAGAACAGGTAGTTCTTCAGTGAAGAGAATACGCGCGAGTCATCAAAAATGAGGTATCCGTTAGAATCGAACTTAGTGCTTGCTGAAAATACGCTCTGATCGTAAGCATAATCTTTACGGATACCTTTCATGATTCCTTTCTCTTGATTGGCTGCACTCTGCGACTTGTCTACTCCCAATTCGTAACCTTGTTCCCAACGGATGAGGTCGAACCAGCGTTGCCCTTCCATAAAGAGTTCTACACGACGTTCGCGCTGTAACTCAGTTTTCAGGTCTAGTCCGTTGGCGGTAAGCTCGGTCAATACCATGCGTTTCATACCTACACGATCTCTCAGAAGATTGATTGTTTCGTCGACAACGCTTTGAGTTAGCGTTCCTAGGTTATACATCGCCTCGGCATAGTTGAGCAAAACTTCTCCGTAGCGGATGAAAATAATATCGTTATCGTCCTGATTATATACAGGCACTTTCGATGGTTCGCAATATTTCAGAATATAGTATCCGGTGTATGTTACAGCACCTTTACCATCATTGTTGAACTTTGGAGATCTGAAAATATTTGTTTTTGATGCATCTTCGGCAGCATTGGTTGTCCCACGTCCGTCAAGTTTTCCGTACCATTTGTCGTAGCCCGGATAAACGATAGATTGCTTCATACGCGGATCTCTGTTCACAAAGAGACTGTCGTATGCGCTGTAAGCCGGAGTATATGTTCCGTTTCCCTTATAAAGAGGCGATTTTTCAACGGGAAGCCCATCTGTACATAAATAACTATCGATAAGAGATTTCGTCGCATTGAAACGGATTATCTGGTCTGGAACTTGCAATTCGCGGCTTAGGTTATGTCTTGTTGGCGAAGCTGCATCGAAATTGAATACGTATGATAAGATTGCTTCTTTATTGGCTGCTTTACGAGAGGCACGTCCTTCGAATGTGAACAGATCGAAATAATCCTGTTTTGGACGGCCAGTGAAATACAGTTGGTGATATGCATATTTTCCACCAGGCATCAGAGCCTTGCTAGCGTCACGGGCTACTTCCCATCGTTTATTTTGCAACGCTACACGTGCTTCCATCGCTTTTGCAGCAGTACCTGAAATGCGACCGAAGTTATTTGTTGCCGGTTCTATATAAACAGGGAGTGCTTCTGCTGCTTCACTAAGCTCTTTTAGCATGAAATCAACAATCTCCTCACGAGATGTGCGTGGAGCTGTAACTGCTTCATCTCCCATATTCACAGGTTCTGTTACCAATGGTACATCACCCCAGAAACAGGTCAGATAATAGTAGGTAAAAGCTCTTAGGAATCTTACTTCCGCCGCATATTGCTCTAGTGTCTCGGGTTTCACAGATGTTGCACGCTGATAGTTCTTAAGAAAGTAGTTACATCTTCTCAATTGTCTATATGAATCCTTAAAGCGTGTATTGAGCGTACTAAAATCGGAACCATAAAGTCCGCTACCTATTTGACGCCATCCTGTAAGGGTGTACCACAGGGCATTGTCGCTCATTCCTTCCGATATGTTGATCGGTAGATCTTTGCCTATCAGTGCCCAGTAACAAGCATTAGCTGCGCTCTTGACATGTTGCTCCGACTCCCAAAAATTTTCGTCAGTCAGTTCATCTATCGGTGCTCTCTCCAGAAAATCGTCGTTACAAGAAAAGAGAAGCGTAGACAGAACCAGTATTAAACTATATATTATGTTCTTTTTCATATTCAACAGTTTTTATTTTAATGAAGAGTTAAATTGACACCGAATACGAATGTTTTGATCTGCGGATAGCTACCACCACCTTGGATAGGTCTTTCTGGATCAGCCGAAGAAAAATAATCCGAAATAGTAAACAGGTTGTCTGCCGAAGCATAGAAACGGCACTTGTCAATCCGCAATTTCTTTGTCAACGAAGCCGGTATTGTATAACCTATTTGTATGTTTTTCATACGTAGGTATGAGGCATCTTCCATCCAGAATGTAGAAAAACGTTGGTTGTAACTCTGATTGTATGTAAATCGTGGATAGCTGGCATTTGGATTCGGATTGGAAGCCTGATAACGTCCTTCGTGGAATGTCTGCGGATAGGTAGACTGATCGGTAAAGGCATGGCGCGCAGGGCCCGTGATATAACCGTCTACTTTGCCTACTCCCTGTATCAGGAAACTGAAGTCGATACCTTTGTATGCTAATCCGGCTTTCAACGAGTAAGTATATCTTGGAATAGAACTACCCAGAACCTTACGATCGTTATCTAAATCTATCTTTTCGTCTCCGTTGAGGTCTTTATACTTGATGTCTCCCGGTTGAACAAGACCAGCGTCACCCGACATAATAGGAAATTTAGGATTTATATATTTGCCCGATTTAGCATCATAATATTCGAAGTCCCAAGGCATAGCTATGCCATCTGCCACAAGACCATAAAGAGCATTGTTTGGATCTCCTGTTCTGGTGATTGTGTTGCCGCTGACAATAAATCCGTCCCATTCTGTTATCTTATTTCTTACATCCGCCAAACTTAAGGCAGCACTGTATTCAAAATCTTTTCCGACATTGTCTTTCCAGTCTACTTGGATTTCCCAACCTTTATTTTGCATTTTCCCACCGTTTTCCTGAAGATTACCATCGTATCCGACTACGGCAGGAGCTTCTCTTTCGTAGATCATACGCTTAGTATTTTTTACATAGTAGTCTCCCGAAATAGCGAGCTTATTCTTCAACAAATTCAGATCGAGCCCGATATTGACAGTGTGTATCATTTCCCAAAGAAGGTTGGGAGTCCCTATATATGTTTCGGCATAACCATCGTTTGGTATAGTACCTATGGTAGGAACTGTTACATATCCTATACGAGAAAGATAAGCATAGTTGTCTGAATCGATAGAAAACTGATTACCCAATATACCCCACGAAGCACGCAGTTTCAATTGATCGAGCCAATTTCTGGTAGGTTCCATAAATGATTCTTCTGTAACTCTCCATCCTGCCGAGAAAGAAGGAAACCATTCGTCCCGGTTTTGCTTCGAGAAACGTGACGTCAAATCGTAACGCAGGTTGGCTTCGAAAAGGTAACGCTCTTTGAAGTTATAATTGATACGTCCGAATCCCGAACGCATTGCCCATTGCTGTCCTGTTGCAGAATTGGCTTGCGTATCGGATGATCCAAAATCGAGGACAGGATCCTTTTCTGTTATCAGATTTTTTCTGGATGCATTGAATTGACGTGCTCTTTCCCATTCTTGCTGATAACCTACCATTGCATGAACAGAGTGGCTTCCTATCTTGAGATCATAGTCTGACTGGAAGAAGAGGTTCTGACTTAGAGTACTGTAATCTCTGTTCTCGATAGAGTTAGGAGTATTGGTTGTGTACCATAAGTCATCAGTTTCGGGATAGTAGAACCTGATTGTTTTGACCAAAAGTTCCCTGTAGCTATTAGAGTGGCGAGTGATGTAATTGGCTGTAGCTGTCCAATTTTTTAGAAGGTCTACTTTCACGGAGAAATTTCCTGTAAATTCCTGTGATGAAAAATTCTGGTATCCCCCGTCATTCAGGTAGGCTACCTGATTGCTTTGTCCGCCTCCGTAACCCCAGCGTCCGTCTGTGAAGCGTACCGGTACAGTCGGACGTGTTCTCATTGCATTATAAAGAGAACCTCCTTCGAGAGCAAATGCAGCATTAGGTGCTGTAAAGTTACGGTCTACATAACCCATATTAGCTGTAATCTCGAAACGTTCAGCAACTGTTGTATTCAGTTTCAGACGTACGTTATGACGTTGAGTGTTTGTTGATTTTCCAACTGTCAAACCATCCTGATCGAGATAGCCGTACGAGATAAGATATCCCATATTTTGAGCCTGTCCATCAATAGATACATTCATATTGTACTGAGGAGCAGATGAAAGGAATGTCGCATCTATCCAGTCTGTGTTTGCAAAATAATTAGGATCGGTACCTGCTATTGCAGTCTGAATATCTTTTTCGGTATAATTCTGTTGACCTCCAACATTCGCTAGAGCTTCATTTTCCCATGCCATAAAAGATGGGCTGTCTGCCATTTTAGGCATTTTGATTGGTTTCTGCGAACCCCAATAGGTATTGATATTGATACGAGGTGCTCGGGCTTTCCCTTTTACATTTTTAGTTGTAATCAGGATAACACCGTTAGCCGCACGATTACCATAAATAGCGGCTGAAGCGGCATCTTTCAGTACAGAGATACTTTCAATATCGTTCGGATTAATGATATTCATGTCGCCCACAGCTCCATCGATAAGAATGAGCGGATCATTGTTCCCGCGCGATCCGATACCTCGTATCTGAATGCTTGCATTTGATTGACCCGGAAGCCCTCCATTAGCACTGGCTGTTACCGCCATACCCGGAACAAGTCCTTGTAATCCAGAAGATACATTTGTAATTGGGCGTTTAGCAATATCTTCTGAGGTTACGACTCCTACAGCGCCTGTCAGGTTTATTTTCTTTTGCACCCCATAACCAACGATCACGACCTCTTCGAGGGCTTTAGATGAAGAAGTTAGTGTAATACTTAGTGGTGAAGTACCATTTACTTTTATTCGAGCCGATTCGTAACTGACATATGATACTTCGAGGGTAGATCCTTGAGGGGCATTGATTGAGAATCCTCCGTCTATATCTGTCAGTGTTGCAATTTGCGAGCCTGCAACCTTTACGGTAGCTCCGATAAGAGCTTCGCCGATTTCGTCCTTTACGATCCCTTTTACGGGAGTGGCTTGCTGAACGGCAATAACCTCATTGCTAGCTCCATTTTTTAGAATCACCTGTGTGCCAACTATTTCGTAAGCAACACCTTTGTTCTCAAAAGCTTTTTTCAATATATTCGGTATGTTTTCGTTTCGGAAGTCGGCTGATATCCGTTGATCCAGATTGACAGATGTATTAAAAATGAAAGTATAAGCCGTTTTCTTTTCTATTTGGTCTATCAATCCCCTGAGTGACAGATCCCCTGAGATCGTTATTCGCGATCCTGTTTGGGCAGTTGCGGCCTGTGGAGAAACGACAAACAACATTAAAGTAGCAAATAACAATGTTATCAATAAATGTGCTGATTTAGCCATAGCTGTTGTACTTAAAGTTAAATAAACTATTATCTTTGCTCTTACAATTAAATAAGCCATGCCTCGTTACTCTAAAGAGCACGTGTGCGATTCTTCAAGGTTTTTTATAATTGAAAGAGTTTTGCCGGTGTCGGGAAATGACGGTTTCCTGCTCCGGCATTTTTGCGCTATTTATATCTGATGATCACCTCCTCTCCCTTTATTTGATATCCGATAGGCGTAATCTTATTGATGAGCTCAAGTATTTCAGTCAACGATTCTGTCTTGATCGTAAGCCAGTAGCGTTCGCTGCGCTGTTTGCCCTCCAAATTAATATTCACGCCATACCATCTTTCCATTTTAGCAATCACCTGAGACATAGGGTCGTTGTTTATTTTCAACTGACCATAGCGCCAGATGCCGTCCATGTCGGCATCACAACTAAGCAACTCGTAGTTGCCGGTTGCTTTATCTACTACAATTTTTTGCTGCGGATGTATTTTAGACAGTAATTTTTCGTCCTGTGCAGTCATTACGGCAACCTGCCCTTCTAGCAGGGATACTACCGTGTTTTTTTCTGTGCCATAAGAGTTGACATTGAAAGAAGTACCCAATACCTGAATTTTTAGGTTACCGGCATGTACATCGAAAGGAAGTTCTTTGTTTTCGGATACATCGAAAAAAGCTTCTCCTTCGAGTAAAACCTTACGGTTCCCCGAATTGAAATCGGTATAATAGGCAAGCTGCGAGCCCGAATTGAGCCATACCAGCGTGCCATCGGGAAGATAAATCTTCGATTTTTCACCTCTTGGCGATTCTACAAGGACTTTGGATGGATAGGAAGTTACTGTGTTTTTCGTGAGATAAGGTATAGTTAGTCCAATGATTAAGGCTAAAGATGCTGCTAATGTTGTAATCCATAAGAGTGTTTTACGGTTATAGCGAACTTCATTGTATTCAGGTGTTTTTGTATGGAATATTTCCATCGTAGGAGAGTCCTGCTTGCGCTGCTCTTCGCGGACGCGTTCGATAAAGAGGTTATATGCTCTGTCTTTGTCGAACTGCGATTTGGCTTTTATGATCTTGAGCGAATTATAAATTTCCTCAATATGTTCATAATATTGCCTGTTATCTTCCGATTCGGAAATCCATAATATCAGTTCTTTGATACATTCTTCGGAAGCACGTCCGGCAAGATAGTCGACGATCAGTCCTAGCCAGTATTTTTCTTTATCTATTTTATTCTCCATTTAATTATAATACCCTTTACATTTATAAGACAAATGAAAATAAGGGGAGGGTAAACGGAGAACAACTTTTTTACATACACAATAATATAATAAGGGAAGCAAAGTAATATTTCAGATCTTCACGCAATTTTGCGAGGGCGCTTTTTATATGATATTTTACACTGTCGTGCGACACACCCGTGGCTTCTGCTATATCTTGATAGGACATGTCGGAGAAGCGGCTCAGTTCAAAAATGCGGCGAGTGAGATCCTGCAATTTACTGATGCTTTCTTGTATCTTGAGGTCAAGTTCTTTTTCGAGGATTCTTGATAATGGATAATCGTAAGTTGACTCATAATTTTGAGAAACCGACTCCATTTCTGTTTTCAGATTGACTTTGAGTGTTTCTAGACGCATCTGATAGCCGAAATGGTTTATACAACGATTCTTTACAGCTTTCATCAGATAGCTGCGCAAGGTATGCGTTATATTCAGTTGCTCCCTGCTTTGCCAGAGGCTGAATATAATATCTCCTACAATAGTTTCGGCTATAAAATTATCGTCTACATAGTGATTTGCATATATGCAAAGGGCATCATAGTGTACATCGTAAAGATGTTTATAAGCCTCCTCTTTTCCATTTACCAGCCCTTTTATAATCTCATCTTCTGTATACATTTACAATATTGGGTTAATACTTTCCAATTGCTGCTGCTAAGATATATGCCCTGGGATGAAAATCTAATAAGTAATGCTTACTTTTTTGTTAAGTAAAAGATCAGGTTATCCGTGGCGTCTATAGTCGGCAAATATATATAAAATATAAAACATAAGCCAACTGCTAATAGTTAAGAAATATTCGGGTATTCGGATTAAATTAAATAGATTATTTACACGATAAAAATCGCTGAATATTTATCTTTTTCCAAATGTGTTTTATTCTGCCATAGCTTCACAAATATATTTTTCCTATTTATTACGGAATCTAATCACACTGCGTAAGTGGAATTATTAATCTGTTTTTTGAAAAATATTGTAAAATAGATTAATAATCCACACAGTTTAAAAAATATTTTATAGATTTGGAAAATGGTAGCAGTACCTTCTTCAGAATAAAATATTTTACAATAAATAAGTCGTTGACCGTTGCTTAAATTTTTATTCTGATTTTTTTTCAAGATTATCTTACTGTTTCTCAATATCAAATAAAAATAGTAGCAAAAAATATTAGAGATAAATTTGGCGGTTTCAATAAAAGCGCTACCTTTGCATCCGCATTCGAAAAGAGATTCGGTGTCGAAAATTAAATTTAAGTTTAGAGTAGCTGAAATAACGAATTATAGAGTATTCGTTAAAAAGGTTGCGGAGTTGGTAAAGATATTATATCTGGCACCTATGATACGGTTCGAATCCGTTATTCTCCACCCAGTCAGAACAGTGTAGTTATCATTTATTGTTAACTGTTGGCTGTTAACTGACAAGAA
>POVV01001143.1_pt1 | contig 10768 bp, 9 predicted proteins | sample 1560271 | NCBI WGS metagenome assembly POVV01 (sample SAMN08337232, study PRJNA429181) | Bioreactor metagenome, whole genome shotgun sequencing project. | biome: cows' rumen and soil; feature: anaerobic; isolation source: anaerobic chemostat enrichment culture, galacturonate as sole carbon source...... | reverse complement strand
GTATGATCTATATTAATCTGCTGGTGCCATTTTTCCCCAGTTTTGGAGCGGTGATGTGGTGTTATCCTATAACATGGATTACAACCATGCTGATGGACTGTGTTTACAGCATAAAGGCCAAGTGGATACCAAATGGAAGCAATGAATAGATAGGAGATAAAAACGATGAAACATGGATATATCAGGGTTGCCGCGGCAACCCCTGACGTAAAGGTAGCAGACCCGGAGTTTAACAGGGAGCAGATTTGCGAACAGATAAAAGAGGGAATTAAAAGGCAGGCAAAACTCATGGTGTTTCCGGAGCTTTGCCTGACGGCCTATACCTGCGGCGATTTATTCGGGCAGGATGCCCTGTTAAGAAAGGCCCGTAAGGAGCTTAAAGAGATTTTAAAGGCTACGGAAGGCCACGATCTTCTATGCTTTATAGGAATGCCCTGGGAATGGGGAGGAAAGCTATATAATACGGCTGTTGCCATACAAAACGGAAGGATTCTTGGGATCGTACCGAAGACGAATCTGCCAAATTATTCAGAGTTTTATGAACTGCGTTATTTCCAGCCGGGTAACGAAATACCGGTGATGGTAAAATGGGAAGATGAACTGATTCCCATGGGAGCCAATATTCTTTTTGCATGTGAGGACATTCCCCAGCTTGTCGTGGCAGCGGAAATATGCGAGGATGCATGGGTTCCAAATCCGCCGTCCATCCGTCATGCTACCGCCGGAGCAACGGTGATCGTAAACTGTTCAGCCAGCGACGAGACAACGGGTAAGGATGTTTACCGGAGAAGCCTTATCACGGGACATTCTGCCAGTCTGGTATGTGGCTTCATCTATGCCAACGCAGGTGAGGGAGAATCCACTCAGGATCTGGTGTTCGGCGGCCAGAACCTGATAGCAGAAAACGGCACTCTGCTTGCAGAATCCAAACGTTTTGGAAATGAGACCATATACGGGGATATGGACCTAGAGAGGCTGATTCACGAAAGACGGCGGATGACCACGTTTCCCCAGGCCGACCATACGAATTATACGGTGGTTTCTTTCAAAATGAAGAAAAAGGAACTGGACTTAAAGAGATTCATTGATCCAAGGCCCTTTGTCCCGGACAACGCGAAGGAGAGGAACAGAAGATGTGAGGAAATTCTCTCCATACAGGCTATGGGCTTAAAAAAGAGGCTTGCCCATACAGGCTGCAGGCATGCTGTGATCGGAATTTCCGGAGGCTTAGATTCCACTCTTGCCCTTCTTGTGACAGTCCGGGCCTTTGATATGCTGGAGATCCCCAGAAATCAGATCCATGCGGTGACCATGCCCTGTTTCGGAACAACGGACCGGACCTATCAGAATGCCTGCACCTTGACCAAAACCCTTGGAGCAGACCTTATAGAGGTGAATATCAGGGAAGCCGTGAGCCTTCATTTCCGGGATATTGGACATAGGGAGGATGTTCACGATGTAACCTATGAAAACTCCCAGGCCAGGGAGAGGACCCAGGTGTTGATGGATATGGCAAACAAGCTGAATGGAATGGTCATTGGAACGGGGGATATGTCTGAGTTGGCCTTAGGCTGGGCGACCTATAACGGGGACCATATGTCCATGTACGGAGTCAATGCATCGGTGCCGAAGACCCTGGTGCGCCATCTGGTACACTACTATGCGGATACCTGCGGGGAAGAGGCTTTAAGCGGTGTGCTTCTTGATGTTTTGGATACGCCTGTAAGCCCGGAACTTCTTCCACCTCAGGATGGAGAAATTGCCCAGAAGACAGAGGACCTGGTAGGTCCCTATGAGCTTCACGATTTCTTCCTGTACCAGATCTTAAGGTTTGGCTGCCGGCCGGAGAAGGTCTACCGCATGGCGGTCTACGCCTTTACAGGGCATTATGAGAAGGAAGTCATTTTAAAATGGTTAAAGGTATTTTATCGCAGATTTTTCAGCCAGCAGTTTAAGCGTTCCTGCATGCCTGACGGACCTAAGGTGGGTTCTGTGGCAGTATCCCCTAGGGGAGATCTACGCATGCCAAGTGATGCCGTAAGCCGCCTGTGGCTGGAAGAACTGGAAAATTTATAAAAGAGAGGTACATTATGATAACCAGCAGTGCCAATGCAAGGGTGAAACAGGTGATGAATCTATCAAAGAAAGCCAAAGCCAGAAATTTAAACGGCCTCTTTGTAGCGGAAGGCCTTCGTATGTTTAAGGAAATTCCAGTGGACAGGATTGACAGCATTTTTGTATCGGAAGGTTTTTTAAAGGCGGAAGCCCATAAAAAGCTTTTGTCGGAAGTGAAGTATGAGGTTGTCTCGGAGGAGGTGTTTAAGGTCATGTCAGATACCCAGACGCCTCAGGGGATTTTAGCCATTGTAAGGCAGTATGCTTACAAGGAGGAGGACTTGCTGGCTGCGCCTGGCCCTTCGTTTCTGATGATTTTGGAAAACATTCAGGACCCGGGGAATCTTGGAACGATTCTCAGGGCCGGGGAAGGGGCTGGAATCACCGGAGTGCTCATGAGTGATACTACGGCGGATGTTTATAATCCAAAGGTAATCCGCTCCACCATGGGGTCTGTTTTTCGCGTGCCATTTGTTTATACGAAAGACCTTACGGATTCTTTAAAGGCCCTGAAAGCTGGCGGTGTCAGACTGTATGCGGCACATTTAGATGGCAGGAATAATTATGAAAAAGAGGATTATACTGTTGATACAGGGTTTTTAGTGGGAAATGAAGCAAACGGCCTGACAGATGAAACGGCAGCGCTGGCAGATGCTTATGTAAAGATCCCAATGAAGGGAAAGGTAGAATCCCTAAACGCGGCGGTTGCGGCCTCTGTATTGATGTTTGAAGCTGCCAGACAGCGGCGGATGTAGCCGTTAGAAAATCGTAAGGCTTTTTAAAGGCGGAAATATTGAGAAAATATTGAGAAATACTGGAACATATAGTATGATAGTAGTAGTTCGCCATTCATTTACATGCGCCTTTCAGAAATATGTACGATCCGCCGTATTATGAATGAAGTGGCTGAACGATAGCGTACGTCAACAGATAGATTTGCCGGGCAGCTTTGCCTACAATGGCAGGGAAGGGGAATGATAAGATGGCAGCAGTCTATTGGCTTATTGTATTTGTAGTGCTTCTTGGAGTTGAAGCAGCGACCATGGCCCTGACAACCATCTGGTTTGCGGGAGGAGCATTGGTTGCATTTGTGCTGGCACTGTTTGGAATAAATATTCAGGTGCAGCTGGCGTTGTTTGTTATTGTATCTTTTATTCTTTTATTCTTTACAAGGCCTTTTGCCTTAAAGTATGTTAATCAGAACACCGTAAAGACCAATATGGATAGCCTCATTGGAAAACATGCCAGGGTAACGGCCACGATCAACAACGTGGAGGGGAAAGGCGCGGCGATCCTAAACGGCCAGGAATGGACGGCAAGAGCGCTGGAGGACGACAGCATATATCCCGTAGGTGCTATTGTGGAAGTAAAGGATATCAGAGGCGTAAAACTAATTGTGAGTATGAATAAGGAGGAATCATAGAATGGGAGTTGTCGGTTTTACAGCAGTTATTATTATATTGATTGTTATTCTGGCTATATTGTCAACATGTATCAGGATCGTTCCCCAGGCACAGGCTCTGGTCGTAGAACGCTTGGGAGCATTCATGGAGACATGGTCCGTAGGAGTTCATATTAAGATGCCGATTATTGACCGTGTGGCTAAAAGGGTCAATTTAAAAGAGCAGGTGGCAGACTTCCCGCCTCAGCCGGTTATCACAAAGGATAACGTTACTATGAGAATCGATACGGTCATATTTTTTCAGATAACAGACCCGAAGCTTTATGCATACGGTGTTGAGAATCCCATCATGGCCATTGAGAATCTGACGGCTACGACCCTTCGTAACATCATTGGTGATCTGGAGCTGGATCAGACCTTGACTTCAAGAGAGACCATCAACGCAAAGATGAGAGAGACCCTTGATATTGCTACTGACCCGTGGGGAATCAAGGTAAACCGTGTGGAGCTTAAGAATATCATGCCTCCGGCAGCCATTCAGGATGCCATGGAGAAGCAGATGAAAGCAGAGCGTGAACGCCGTGAAGCCATCTTAAGGGCAGAAGGAGAGAAGACATCCACCGTTCTTGTTGCGGAAGGAAAGAAGGAATCTGCAATCCTTGATGCGGAAGCTGAAAAGCAGGCTGCAATCCTTCATGCAGAGGCAGAAAAGGAAAAACGGATCCGTGAGGCAGAAGGCCAGGCGGAAGCTACCTTAAAGATCCAGCAGGCCAATGCGGATGGAATACGTATGATTAAGGATGCTGGTGCGGATCATGCGGTTTTAGTCATTAAGAGCCTGGAGGCATTTAAAGCAGTTGCTGACGGCAAGGCTACCAAAATCATTATCCCTTCCGATATTCAGAACATGGCCGGGCTGGTTACTTCCATTACGGAGATCGCTAAGAATCCGGCGGAATAATTTTTTATGATTGCCGCGATATCCCCAGGGGATATCCTTTATGACGGCAACAGCCGGACTTTCATTTAAACGTACCGCAGCAGGGGGCAGATGCCCTCTTGCTGCGTTTTTGGCATAATTTCTCTGATTCTGCCCAAGTTTTTTGGGGCATAGAGGTATACCCGCAGGGTATTTCCTTAGATAGTCTAAAAGGAGGGCTTATGGAACTGAAACTGGATTTAAGCAGAGAGTATGGACTGGTGCTTGAAGGCGGAGGGGCCAAGGGAGCTTACCAGATCGGTGCCTGGAAGGCTCTGAGGGAAGAAGGAGTAAAGATAAAGGGAGTTGCAGGTGTTTCCGTTGGCTCCTTAAACGGCGCTCTCATTTGCATGGATGATCTGGAACGGGCGGAAGAGATATGGAAAAACATTGAGTACTCTCATGTCATGTCGGTAAACGATGAGACTATAAAGGCGTTAAAAGAAAAGGATTTTAGGTCCTTAAATCTACAGGAGCTGATAAGCAGCGGACTGCAGATCGTAAAGGATGGCGGATTTGATATCACTCCTCTGAAAAATCTCATTGAAGAAGTGGTGGGAGATGAGGAAAAGCTCAGAAACTCTGACAGGGAACTTTATACCGTAACTTATTCGGTCTCAGACAGGAAGGAAGTGGCCGAGGATATCATAAAAAGCAATGCAGGATCCATCAAGGATATGCTGCTTGCCAGCGCTTACTTCCTGGCTTTTAAAAATGAAAAGCTGGGCGGAAAACGGTATATGGATGGCGGAGGAGTCAATAATGTTCCCATTAATGTTCTTCTTGATCATGGGTATGAAGACATCATTGTGATCCGCATCTATGGTCTGGGGTTTGACAAAGAACGGGTGACTGAGATTCCGGAGGGGATCCATGTGTATCATATTGCGCCCAGACAGGACCTTGGGGGAATCCTGGAGTTTGATAAAAAACAGACGAGAAAAAATATGACTTTGGGATATTTTGATGCAAAAAGGTTCTTATATGGCCTTTGCGGGCGTATTTATTATATTGATGCACCAAATACGGAACCCTACTATTTTGATAAGATGATGTCGGAATTGGAACTTTTTAAAATATATATGAAGGATACGCTAAATGAAGAGGGAATGGCGGCCCTGACGGGTTACCGTGCCTTTACGGAGGAGATATTCCCCAGGCTTGCTGAGGAATTTAAGCTGAAGGAGGACTGGGATTACAAGGATATGTACTTAGGCCTGTTGGAAGATCTGGCAAAACGTTTGAAGGTCAAACGCTTTCGGATTTATACGGTGGATCAGCTGATGGAGGAGATCAGAAAGAAGCTCCGGACCCTTGACAAGGTGAAACCGCTGCGGCAGGGGAATATATTCTGAAAGTAAAACATCTTTCACACCTTTTCTGTAAATTGACCGGATATGCAGGTAGATACCCTTAATGCATTAATATACAAAAATAAAAAAAGTATTGCATAACTATGCGATATACACTATAATAATGTATAAAAATACAAATAGAAAAGCGGAGGATGCAATATGAACTTAAAAGGAAGAAATTTTATCACATTAAAGGATTATTCACCGGAAGAGATTGGATACCTGCTGGACTTAGCCGCTGATTTAAAGGCCAAGAAAAAACAGGGGATCACGGGTAACTCCCTGAAGGGTAAAAACATTGCTCTTATTTTTGAAAAGCCGTCAACCCGCACCAGATGTTCTTTTGTTGTCGCTGCGGTTGATGAAGGTGCACATCCGGAATATTTAGGAAAAGATGATATTCAGCTTGGACATAAGGAAAGCGTGGAAGATACGGCAAGAGTTTTGGGAAGGGTATTTGACGGAATCGAATTCCGCGGATTTAAGCATAAGACCGTGGAAGATCTGGCTAAATATGCAGGCGTTCCGGTGTGGAACGGGCTGACTGATGATTATCATCCGACACAGATTCTTGCAGACCTTCTTACGATGAAAGAACATTTCGGATATTTAAAGGGGCTCCGTTTCGTATACGCAGGGGATGGACGCAATAACATGGCTAACAGCCTGATGATCGGCATGAGCAAGATGGGCGTTCATTTCACCATCCTGGCTCCTAAGAGCCTTTGGCCTAAGGGGGAGCTGGTGGAATTATGCCAGGGTTATGCCGTGGAGAGCGGAAGTACCATTACTCTGACAGAGGATACGGCTGCGGTTAAAGATGCAGATACCATTTATACCGATGTATGGTGCTCCATGGGCGAAGAGGACAAGGCTGCCCAGCGTATAGCTCTTTTAAAACCATATCAGGTGAATCAGGATCTGATGGAGAAAACAGGGAAAGACACTACCATATTTATGCACTGCCTGCCGGCTGTAAAAGGAAATGAAGTAACAGAGGAGGTCTTTGAATCCGGCGCATCTGTGGTATTTGATGAAGCAGAAAACAGAATGCACACCATTAAGGCGGTAATGGTGGCAACGTTAGGAGAGTAGAACATGTATATACAGGAACGAGGAAGAAGCCTAAGAAACGCTTCCATGATTGTGGATGTCCTCCATATTGTAGTAGGAATCCTGATAGTAACATTGGCTGTCATATCATTTTTAAACCCGGAGGATCATATGTTTCTGTTCCCGGCAATATTTTTTCTGGCCGGCATGCTTAACCTGGTCAATGGGATTTATAAAATCAGACTTAGCGGCAGAGAGAAAAAGAAGAAGGCAGCAGGCATTGCTGTCATCCTGTTCGGATTTCTTCTTATCGCCCTTACTGTAATCAGTGCGGTGAGCATCTGGTGGAGGTGATATCAATGAAAACTGAGATTCTTAAGCTGCTTAAGGAAAGTGACGGCTACTTATCCGGGCAGGAGCTGTGCGGCCGCTTTGGGGTTTCCAGGACGGCTATTTGGAAAGCCATCCGCCAGCTCGAAGAAGAGGGATATCAAATTGAGGCGGTTCGAAATAAAGGGTATCATTTCATCGGTTCTTGTGATATAATGACGAAAACGGAGATTAAAAGCTGCATCAAAGGGAAATTTGGCAGGGACGTGGAATACCACGAGGTCATTGATTCCACCAATATAAGGGCCAGGCGTCTGGCAGAAGAAGGGGCTTTAAGTGGAACCCTTGTTGTGTCTGACTGCCAGAGCGCTGGGCGGGGCAGAAGAGGCCGCGCCTGGGTGTCTCCATCCGGGAAGAACATATTTATGAGCCTGATCCTAAGGCCGGATATTCTTCCAGCTTCCGCTTCCATGATTACACTGGTAGCCGCCCTGGCGGTCTATGACGGGATAAATAACGTTACGGGTCTTGATGCCGGCATTAAGTGGCCGAATGATATTGTGGCAAATGGGAAAAAGCTATGCGGAATTTTGACAGAAATGAGCGCCGAACTGGAAGGAATCCATTATGTCGTAGTAGGGATCGGGATCAACGTCAATATGGAGGTATTTCCGGAAGAAGTAAGTCAGATGGCCACTTCCCTGCTTCTGGAAACAGGAGAAAAGGTGAGAAGAAGCCGGTTGGTTGCCGCTATTATGGAGGCATTTGAACAATATTATGAAGAATTTATCAGCCAGGGTGATTTATCCGGGCTGATAAGTGTCTATAATAAGCATATGGTCAATACGGGAAAGGAAGTAAGAATTCTGGACAGATCAGGTGATTATACCGGTGTGGCCCTGGGAATTAATGAAAAGGGAGAGCTTCTTGTGGAAGTACAGCCGGGAGAGGTAAGACATGTGATATCCGGAGAGGTATCTGTCCGGGGAATCTATGGATATGTGTAATGAAGAGCCATTCGCTTTATGATCAATTACAGGTTTTAGAACCCCAGGAAAAAGAACTGGGCGCCAGGGAGCGTTTAAAAGCCATGGAACGCCCGCTTTTGTCCTGGTACAGGGAGCATGCCAGGGCCCTTCCATGGAGGGACAAGCCGGAACCATACCGGGTATGGATATCGGAAATCATGCTCCAACAGACCAGAGTGGAGGCTGTAAAACCTTATTTTGAGCGTTTTATGGAGGCCTTACCAGGAATCAATGATCTGGCGGCAGTGCCGGAAGACCGGTTGCTGAAACTCTGGGAAGGACTTGGCTATTACAGCAGGGCAAAAAATTTAAAGAAAACAGCAGAGCTTCTTGTAGAGCAGTATGGCGGAGAGCTTCCGGCTTCCTACGAGGAGCTTAAAAAGCTTCCGGGGATCGGGTCTTACACCGCAGGTGCGATTGCGTCCATCGCTTTTGGCATTCCGGTCCCGGCGGTTGACGGCAATGTTTTGCGGGTGGTTTCCAGAGTAACAGGCAGCAGGGAAGACATATTAAAGCAGGCAGTCAAAAGCCGTATGGAAGAGGAATTAAAGGCGGTAATGCCAGAACGGGCAGCCAGCTCTTATAATCAGGGCCTCATTGAAATCGGTGCAATTGTCTGCGTGCCAAACGGTTCGCCCCTGTGCAGCCAATGTCCCCTGGCCTCCATCTGCATTGCCAGGATCAAGGATCTTACCGGTGAGATTCCGGTGAAAACGCCCAAAAAGGCCCGCAGGGCGGAGGATAAGACGGTAATGCTTCTGTGGCAGGATGGACGGGTTGCCATCAGAAAGCGGGAGGATACAGGGCTTTTGGCTTCTCTTTATGAGTTTCCCAATGTGGAGGGACACTTAGAAGAGGAGGCGCTGCTTGCCAGGCTGGGAGTAGAGGAGGCCAAAATAACGCCTCTTCCTGCTGCAAAGCATGTATTCAGCCATGTGGAATGGCATATGATAGGATTTCGGATTGAACTTGGAGAACGGCCCAATGGAGACTTTTTATGGGTTACTGTGGAAGACTTAGAAAAAACTTATTCCCTGCCAGGTGCATTTAAGACGTATACAAAATTGATCAGGTGATATAATGAAAAAGATTCTATTTATATTTAATCCGCGTTCCGGGAAGGCTCAGATCAGGAATAAGCTGATGGATATCCTGGATATTTTTGCAAAGGCCGGTTATGAATTGTTGGTTCATGTGACACAGCGGACGGGTGATGCAATGGAGGCTGCTGCAGCATATGGGGATAGCGTTGATCTGGTTGTGTGCAGCGGCGGAGACGGGACTTTGAATGAAACAATAAGCGGACTCATGAAATTGGATAATATTCCAGACTTAGGATACATCCCTGCCGGTTCCACCAATGATTTTGCCTCCAGCTTAAAGATTTCCAAAAGCATGGTAAAAGCAGCGGAAGCGGCGGTTTTTGGCGAGCCTTTTCCTATTGATATCGGCTGTTTCTGCGGGGACAGGCACTTTGTGTATATTGCAGCGTTCGGGGCCTTTACAGAGGTTTCTTATTTAACCCCTCAGGATAAGAAGAATGTCCTGGGGCATCAGGCGTATATGCTGGAAGGCATGAAGAGCCTGGCTTCCATACAGTCCTATGGGATGCGGATTGAGTGTGAGGAAATGACACTGGAGGGGGAGTTTATTTTCGGCATGATAACCAATACCATGAGCGTCGGGGGCTTTAAAGGACTTGTGACACAGGATGTGGCTCTTGACGACGGCGAATTTGAAGTGCTGTTAATACGAACACCCAAAGCTCCTCTGGATTTGACAAACATCATCAATTACATGTTTCTGAAGGAAGAACCAAATGAATACGTCCATAAATTTCGGACAAGGTCTTTGAAAATTCTCTCTAAAGAGCCTATTGACTGGGTATTAGATGGGGAATTCGGCGGGACCAGGAGGGAAGTAAATATCATTAATTTGAAGAAAAGAATCCGTATTATGAGAAAAACGCTGAAAAAGCAATAAAACTGCTTTTTTGGCAGAAATATGTTGAAATATGGATTCCGGTAGTATATAATGAAAAGTTGTGTGGGCTTTATGTATACCTCTTAGCGAAAGGACGTTATTAAGTGGAAAAGGATAATTTTTTAGATAAGCTTGGAAAACTGGTCGAACTTGCAAAAACGAAGCAAAATGCGTTGGACGTAACGGAGATTAATAACTTCTTTATGGGGGAAGAACTGACAACAGAGCAGATGGATCAGATTTATACGTACCTGGAGAATCGCGGCGTAGACGTGATCCCGGTCATTGACGACTCCGTTTTAACTGATGATGTGCTCATGTCAGACGACCTGCTTTTGGATGATGATCTTGATGACGGCTTTATTAAGGAAATGGATGAAGAAGATATTGATCTTGACGCCATTGACTTGCTGGAGGGCATCGGAACGGAAGACCCTGTCCGCATGTACCTGAAGGAAATTGGCACGGTACCACTTTTGAATGCAGAGGAAGAACTGCGCCTTGCTAAGAGAAAAGCGGATGG
>POVV01001141.1_pt1 | contig 10805 bp, 7 predicted proteins | sample 1560271 | NCBI WGS metagenome assembly POVV01 (sample SAMN08337232, study PRJNA429181) | Bioreactor metagenome, whole genome shotgun sequencing project. | biome: cows' rumen and soil; feature: anaerobic; isolation source: anaerobic chemostat enrichment culture, galacturonate as sole carbon source...... | reverse complement strand
CTGAAGCCTGCTGTTTTGGCCCGGGACCTGCCGGGCATGGCCGATATTGATACTTCACTATACTTGTTTTGTCGTGAAATCAAAAAAAGAGCCACAGTGGCTTTATCCGGTGAATGTGCCGATGAAGTGTTTGGCGGTTACCCCTGGTTTCAACGGGAAGAGATGATTCAGGCAACGACTTTTCCCTGGTCGCTCCAGTCGGAATTTCGCATTTCCTGGCTAAATCAAGACCTGCACAGCAGAATTAAGCCAGCCGACTATGTAGCTCAGCGGTATCAGGAGGCGCTGGCGGAAGTGCCGTGCCTGCCGGGAGAGGATGCGCGTTCGGCCAGAATGCGTGAAATATTTTATCTCAGCCTTACGCGGTTTATGCCAACCCTGCTGGACCGTAAAGACCGCATGAGTATGGCCTTTGGCCTGGAAGTCAGGGTACCCTTCTGCGATCACCGGCTGGTTGAATATGTTTGGAATGTGCCTTGGAGCATGAAATATTATCAAAATAGAGAAAAAGGACTATTGCGCCACGCTATGGAGGGAATTTTGCCGGACGATGTGCTATGGCGGAAAAAGAGTCCTTACCCCAAAACGCATAACCCTGCCTATACCGAGCTGGTTGTTGGGGAGGCCTTGGCTATTTTGCACGACCCGGCATCCCCCTTGCAGCAAATTTTGAATGTTGAAAAGCTTAAACAACTGGCTCAGACTCCTATGACTGCCGCAAATATTCCCTGGTTTGGTCAATTGATGAGCGGGCCGCAGTTGTTTGCTTACCTTATCCAGGCAGATCATTGGCTGCGCGAGTATAAGGTTCAGGTAGTGTGAACAGAAAGCCGCTGTATCTTGTTTTCATTAGAACCTGCTGTGCGTCTGGCTGCAGACACACAGCAGGGTTCTTTTATATTTGTAAATTGGAATTTTCCCGGGAATAATTGCGTTATTGGGAGATATACGATATAATCGATAAATGAGAATGATAATTGATATCTCAGCCGCATACGGGGGGAACAGGACATGAACGGATGGAACCCGCCAGGTGTTAATAACCGGGCCGAAGAACACTGGGTACTGTACAACAATTGTAAATATCTCCTGTACTCTCCAAGGGATGCAGACAGCAGCAGCGCGGTTTCCCACCGGTTCGGCAGCGGACAGGTGAAACAACTGCTGCGTTGTCCCTTTGCGGAGATTAAAGAATCGGAATTTGTTTTTCCCGAGCGAATGTGCGGCGGCGCTGATTTCAGCGGGCCGCGCATGCTGCTGTATTTTTGCCTGGCAGGGGATTTCGCGCTGGAAGAGAAAGAACTTGTGGTGGATACCGAGAATTTTCTGGCGTTCAACGCCAACGGTATCAGCCGGGTTACCTTCCAACCCAACTTTCAGTACCGGATTGTCACGGTGGAAGTCTATCCGGAAATATTCCGGGCCTTTACCGGCGAATACCTGCCGGACGCCGACAGGCCGCAGGCGGTTTTTTCCACCTATAAGCTGTCGCCGGCGCTGAAAACCCTTTTGTACCAGTTAATCCACTCTCCTTGCCGGGAGCCGGTAAGAACCGTTTACCGGCAGGGAAAATTGCTGGAATTGCTGGCCGTTTATGCCGATGAAATCTTGTGCCGGCAGACGGCGCCCGGCGGTTATCCCGGCCTTTCACGCCAGGATATCGCCAGTATTCACGAAGCCCGGCAGTTTCTGGATCAGCATTTTGTCGCTCCGCCGACTCTGGCCGGTTTGTCCAAAATCATCTGCCTGAATGAATTTAAGCTGAAACACGGCTTTAAACAGCTGTTCGGCCAGACGGTGCATGCCTACATTATCAGCAAAAAGCTGGAACTGGCCAGGCATCTGTTTGAAGAAAAGCAGTTGAATGTCGGCGAAGCCGCCGCTTATATCGGCTATGCCAATGCCAGTTATTTTACCGCGGTCTTCCGTAAGAAATTCGGCGTGAGTCCGAGCGAATATCTGGCGCAGAAAAAATGAACAGATTTTCAAAGGCTGTACCCATAAGGGGTATAGCCTTTTTTTATTCCAACAGAAAGTATAACCTTCTTAAAAGCAGGATCAACATCGGCTTCCACCTTCGCCAAAGGCTCAGCGCAAGCCGTGTTTTTATAAAAAATCCGTTTACTGTTCATAAAATCCGCTTACAGGTAGAGACAAAATAAATTTGTGTAGTATGCTTTAGTACGAGATAGATAATCATTATCAATTCAAAAAATCTGCAGGAGGTGGAGATGAAACCCGGGATAATTTCGTTTAAGGCGGCCAGGCCGGACCCGCGCGTATGGATGTTTCTGGTTGTCTGCATACTGCTGCTGACTTTTCCCTGTGGGAGTCGCCTGGAGCTTTTTATTATGTTTATTCTGCTGGCTCTGATTATGCTCGGACAGCAAATGACGGCAGCGGTTGTCCGCTTTGCGGCAATATATACCTTGTTGCTGCTGTCGGCTGAACTGTGCCGGTTTATTCCCTGGCCGCCGGCTGGAATGCTGGTTGGTATGCTGACGCTTTTGCTGGGCAGGCTTATTCCCGTTTATATGGCCTGCGTCATTTTGCTGGAGAAAGTGCAGATGAACGAGCTCATCACCGCTCTGGAACAAATGCATGTGCCGTCCGTGCTGATTATCCCCCTGGCGGTGGTTTATCGTTATCTTCCCACCCTGCGGCGGGAAATGGGGCATATCAGTGACAGTCTGAAAATGAGAGGTCTGCGGTTCTCTCCGGTCGGCCTGATGTTGCAGCCGGTGGCCACTGTCGAAAGGTTTATGATTCCCCTGCTGATTCGCAGCGGCAAACTGGCCGATGAGCTGGCGGCAGCAGCGCTGTGTAAGGGATTGGACGCCGGGCAGCGGCGAAGTTCCTGCAGTGACGTCCGCTTTCGCCGGCAGGACGCCGCCTGGTGCGCGTTGTGCGGGGCGGTGGCCGCGGCAATGCTCTGTTTTCACTATTATCCGCTCACATTGCTGAACGGTTAGAAAGGGGAATCGCCAACACCCGTGATTCAGCTTCAGAATGTCCAGGTAACTTACCGGCACAGGCGCCGGCCCAGTTTACGCAATTTCAACCTGGCGATCAGGCCGGGGGAGTTTGTGTTGTTGACCGGAAAAAGCGGTTGCGGCAAAACAACTGTGACCCGGTTGATCAACGGTCTGATCCCACATTTTTTTGATGCCGACCTGCAGGGCGAGATTACCGTTGGCGCGCTGAACACCAAAACCGCCTCCCTGCGCGATCTTGCCCGCAAGGCAGGGTCTGTTTTTCAGGACCCGCGCTCCCAGTTTTTCACTCTGCATGTGCGGAGCGAAATTGCCTTTCCCAGTGAAAATTACGGGATTGCATCAGACATTATGCAGGCGCGGATCAGCAGGACGGCTCAGGAACTTGAACTGGCGGAACTACTCTCCAAATCCATTTTTGCGCTTTCCAGCGGGGAAAAGCAAAAAGTTGCCGTGGCCTCGGTTTATGCTCTGGAGCCGGACATGTATGTCCTGGATGAGCCATCTGCCAATTTGGACGCCGACGGCAGTGCTCAACTGCGGGCTGTGCTTAAGGTGCTTAAGAGCAAAGGCTGCACGGTTATTATTGCCGAACACCGGCTCGGCTACCTGCAGGGGCTGGCGGACCGGGTCATTTTCCTGGAGGATGGACAATTACAGGCAGACTTCAGCGGTCAGAATTTTTTTGCCAGGCCGGATAGCTGGTTCCGGGAACGGGGCCTGCAGCCTCCGGCCAGTGGGGCGCCGCCTCCGGCGGCTGGACGGCGTATGGCCGCCGCGGTTCCCTTCCTGCAGGCCGCGAACATATCGTTTGCTTACCAACGGGACCAGCCGGTGCTGCATGCAGTTTCCCTTACCGCCGGACGCGGGGAGGTTACCGGTATTATGGGGCAAAACGGTGTGGGCAAGAGCACGCTATTGCGGATCCTAATGGGACTGGAAAAAGCCGGCAGCGGCACAATCTGCCTTGCGGGCCGTGCAGCCGGCCGCCGGGAACGCCGGCAAAGGTCGTTTTATGTTATGCAGGATGTGGATTATCAGCTGTTCGCGCCCAGTGTATGGGAAGAGCTGCTGCTGGGCGGGCCGGCGTCGCCGGACAGAGAGGTGCAGGCAGAGTATTGTCTGCGGTTTTTCGAACTGGATGACTACCGGGAGTGCCATCCGGCCGCTTTGTCCGGCGGGCAAAAACAGCGCCTGGCTGTGGCCCTGGCCTGGATGAGCCGGGCGGAGCTGGTGTTTTTCGATGAACCGACCAGCGGTCTGGATGGGGATAATATGGACAAAGTCAGCCGGCTGATCAGAGCGCTGGCCCGGCAGGGGCGCTGCATCTTTGTTATTACCCATGATGCCGCCTTTGCCGCCGCTACCTGTGACACCATCCTGCTTATGGGCGCAGACGGCATACTGACCAGCAGGCCTGAACAGGCCGGCATATAAGGAGGGGTTTTCTATTAAGGCAGCACCGAATAGCAGCCAGACTGTCCGCTATCTGATTACCATCGGGGTTTTCAATGCCCTGATGATTGCAGTTTTTTTTCTCTTAGGCTTTACCATCGGCCTGATTCCGCCGGTTTTAGTCTTTATGCCGGCAATTTTGGCAGTGCCGGGCGGCATTATCTTTATGCTGATGCTGGCCAAAGCGCCGCTGCGCGGCAGTTTCGTCATCAGCGGCGCTCTGCTGGGACTGTTTTTTCTGAATATGGCTCCGGCCGGTATATTCGGCCTGAGCATCCTGGGGGGCGGCATCCTGGGTGAATTGGTGTTTAGCTGGCTGGGCCGGGAAAAATTTGCCGCGGCGGCCGGCGGCTTTATTTGCTATATGCTGGGCTTTGCCGTGGGCGAAGGGTTTCCGCTGGTCTTTATGAAGGAAGCCTATCTTGCCCAGGAGGCAACCAAAGGCGTGGAACAACTGGCTATATTAGAGCAGTGCCTGGCGCTGATGAATCCGGCCATGTTTGCCTTAGTCTGCCTGACTACCGTACTGGCAGCCTATGCGGGCTGCGTATGGGGCAGGCGGCTTTTACGCACGCATTTTACCAAAGCCGGTATTGCCTGATCATTGCCGGGTGAAAGTTGCATCAACACAATGAATGAGGTGAGGTTATTGAAGAAGGAGCAAAAGCAGCGACTTGTCGGCATTCTGCTAAGCGGCACCCTATTGGCGGCCGCGCCGATGGCGTATGCCGAGGAACAGGAGTTCAACCTGGACGAATATGTGGTGACAGCCAGCCGGATGCCGGTGAAAAAGACGGAAACGGCGGCCAGTGTAACGGTGGTTACCCGGGAGGAGATTGAAAGAAGCGGCGCGGTCAATGTTCCCGATATTCTGAAAAATACCACCGTGACCATCCAGAATGACCGGACGGCCAGCGTGCCGACTCTTAACGGCGATGTGCGCGTGCTGGTCCTGGTCGACGGCCGGGAAGTCAACTGGAAAGGCGGCGGCATGCACATGGGCCAGTCGGGTGCCAATCTCGATTATCTGCCCAATGTGGACAGCATCGAACGGATTGAAATCGTCCGGGGACCGGCTTCCGCCCTGTATGGCAGCGACGCGGTCGGCGGCGTTATCAATATTATTACACGGCAAGCTTCAGGGCCGTCTGTCCGCTATACGGCGGAAGCCGGCAGCTGGGGGCTGCGCCGCTATAAGCTGGCGACTGAGGACAAAACCGGTGACTGGAGCTTCCGACTCAATCTGGAGCGGGAACGGCAGGATGACTATCGTTATCACAGCGGTTACAGCGGCGACAAGGACGCGAGGGCCGTCAACACGGACCTGAACCAGGATAAGCTGAACTTCCGCCTGGACAAAGACTTTGGCCAGGACCGGTCGCTCACACTGACCGTTGACCATACCGACGGCCGGAAAGGTTTTAATGTCATGCCGGACTACCATGCTTTTCTGGATTCCGGCGGTGGTACCAATTATTTTGCCAACATTGTCCAGACCTATGTGGAGAATAATGTTTCCCTGACCTACAGCTGGAACCAGGGCGAACAGGCCAATAATTTTATCCGCTTGTACCGCAATTACCTGACTTATGACTACAATAACCATATGGATATGACTTATCCGGACTATTACTTCAACGGCCTGTCCTATACCAACCAGGCCGACGGGGCGGAATGGCAGCAGACCTGGAAAATCAATGACCGCCACACCCTGCTGGGCGGTGCTGCCTGGCGCCAGGTTACCGCCGATTCGCTGGAGTACGCCATTCCCTTTATGAATGTTCCCGGCTATACTTACAGTGACAAAAAGATTTCCAACCGGGCCATTTTCCTGGAAAATAATTGGCGTCTGCCCAAGGACTGGTCGCTATCTGCCGGGGCCCGCTATGACGATTATACGCTGTTCGGTTCCAAAACCACGACCCGGATTACGACCAACCGCAAGCTTAATGGGTCCACCAACGTTTATGCTTCCTGGGGGCAGATATTCAAAACCCCGTTTATCGCCGATGTTTATGGCGGCGGGTTCATGGTGCCCAACCTAAACCTCAAGCCGGAAACCGGTGATGTGATTACCTTGGGACTGAACACCCGTCTGGCGTCTGGGACCGAGCTTCAGGCCAGCCTGTTCAGCAGCCGGCTGGACGACGCGCTTGACTATATCATGGTTGGTACGAACAAGTACCAGTGGCGAAATGTCAATGAACTGAAAAGGAAGGGATTGGACTTAAGCCTGAAACACCGCTTATCGCCGCAGTGGCAGGTAACAGCCGGTTATTCGTACACCGATGTCAAGGAAGAGGGGGCGACCCGGCGGGATGAGATCAGTAATAATGAACCGCATGGCTATCGACTGGGACTGCAGTACGACCAGGACAAATGGAATGCCGACTTTTCGCTCCGGGGCGCAACCGGCCGCAGCCGGCAGGCCTTTTCCGCCTCCGATTACTGGGTGACCGACCTGGGGGTCAATTACCGGCCTGATTCCCTTACCCGCGTTTATGTGAAAGCCTATAACCTGACCAATGAAGCGTATGAGCTGCATGGCTCGTACGGGGATGCCAGCGGCTTTACCGGTCTTTATCCCATGGCGGGCCGGCAGATTGTTTTTGGCATCGAGCAACGGCTCTAAAGGCAGGATGAGTTGATGAAAACAATTTCCTGGCCGGGAACTGTATTCACCTTTGCCGCGGAATGCAAAGGGAAAATGGCCGCTTCGGTGCTGTTTGCCATTGTTAGTGTAGCCGGCGGACTGGTGCCATATCTTGGTGTATACCAGATTCTGCTTTTATTCCTGAACGGGGCAGCGACGCCTGAAGATATCTGGTTTTGGGCGGCGGTATGCCTGGGCGGGCATGCCGGTCAGCTGCTGTTTTATGCTTTGTCCACTATGCTGGCCCATTTTTCGGCCTACAGTATCCTGGAGAATATGCGGCTTAATATTGCCGACCGGCTGATGCGGGCCCCGCTGGGCAGTGTGCTGAATGAGCCGGCCGGCCGCCTGAAAAACATTATGGTTGACCGGGTGGAAGCCATTGAAGTGCCGTTGGCCCATATGATTCCGGAAGGTATTTCCAGCTTGCTGCTGCCGATCGGCGTATTTATTTACTTACTGCTGATCGACTGGCGGATGGCGCTGGCATCCCTGGTCACTATCCCGGCCGCCGCCTTTATCTATGCCGTCATGATGAAGGCCTTCAACCGGCAGTACGCCGAATATATGACGGCCAGCAATCATGTGAACAGCGTCATTGTCGAATATGTGGAGGGAATTGAGGTTATTAAGGCTTTCAATCAGTCGACCTCATCCTATGAAAAGTATGTCCAGGCTGTGAGCGCTTTTAAAGAATATACGTTGAACTGGTTTCACAGCACCTGGAAGCTGATGAACCTGGGCGGCGCGGTTTTGCCGTCATCCCTGCTGGGCACCATGCCGCTGGGCATGTATCTATACAGTAGTGGGTCGCTGACGCCGGCCGACCTGACGATGTGCCTTATCCTGTCGCTGGGGCTGGTGACACCGTTTAGAAACTTTGCGATATTCGTCAATGAGGCCAAGTCGATTGAATATGCCGTGAAAGATGCCGCCACCCTGCTGGCACTGCCGGTACTGGACGAAGCCGGTCAGCCGGTTCGGCTGGCCCATCACACAGTAGAACTCAAACAGGTTTGTTTTGCTTACGGTGACGGAAATAAAAGCGCAAAACCAGGAGCAGACAGCGTGCTGCACAACCTGAATCTTACACTGCCTGAGGGAACGTTTACGGCGCTGGTCGGCCCGTCGGGCGGCGGCAAATCCACCGTCGCCCGGCTGATTGCCCGCTTTTGGGATGTAACCGGCGGGGAAATCATTATCGGCGGGGAAAATATCAAAAACCTGCCGCTCGATCAGCTGGCTGACACGGTAAGTTTTGTTACTCAGGATAATTTTCTGTTCAATTGTTCGATTAAGGATAATATCCGGCTGGGCAAGCCCCTGGCGACAGATGAGGAAGTGCGGGCCGCCGCCCGGGCGGCCTGCTGCGACGGCTTTGTCAGCCGGCTGGAACAGGGTTATGACACTCTGGCCGGCGAGGCCGGCGGCCGTTTGTCCGGGGGAGAAAAACAACGGCTGGCCATTGCCCGGGCCATCCTAAAAAATGCGCCGGTTGTGATTCTGGATGAGGCGACAGCCTTTACCGATCCGGAGAATGAAGCCACCCTCCAGCAGTCTATTGCCGCCTTGACAAGGGGGAAAACGCTGCTGGTGATTGCCCACCGTTTATCTACCATCGCCCGGGCCGACCGGATTGTCGTCTTAGACCACGGGCAGATCGTCCAGGCCGGAACCCAGGCCGAGCTTCTGGCAGGCTGCGCGCTGTACCGGCAGATGTGGGCGGCGCATACAGGAGCCAAAAGCTGGGCTGCCGGCCGGCAGCAGGGAGGCGGGGAATATGTTTCGTGCGGTTAAGCGGCTGATAGACTGGACCGGCTCCTACCGACGGCGCTTATATCTGGGGTTTGTTTATTCGTTTTTTTATAATCTGTTTACAGCTTTGCCCGTGCTGGGGGCTGTTTACGGCCTGCACCTGATTCTGGCCGACCGGCAGGGCCTTATTACCCTGACAACGGACAGGGCGTTTTATATGCTGGGCTTTATGCTTCTGACAGTGGCCGGCCGGTTCTGGTTCGGTTATCTGCGGGCCGTTGCCCAGGAAAGTATTGGCTATGAACTGGTGGCCGAACAGCGTATTGCCATCGGCGAAGTGTTGAAGCGGGTTTCCCTGGGATTTTTCCGTCGGCGGGATACCGGTGAAATCACAGCGGCCGTTACTACCGACTTATCCTTTATGGAACTGTTCGGCATGAAAATGATTGATCTGATTGTCAACGGCTACGTTGGCGCCCTGGTCATAGTGGTTTGCCTGCTGTTTTATAACGGGACGGTAGTCGTTGCGGCGCTGGCCGGGCTGCTGGGGTCGGCCTGGGCATTGCAACTGCTGGGCGGCAAAAGCAGAGCCAACGCGCCGGTGCAACTGGCGGCGCATAGCCGCCTGGCGGCGGCCGTCATCGAATATATCCGGGGTATGCCGGTCGTCAAAGCCTTCAAACAGGCCGGTGCCGCCCGGGAAGGTATCCGCGCCGCCTGCCGGAGCAGCAAAATCATTAATATCAAAATTGAAAAAAATTATGTTCCGTATAATTGTCTGCATCTCTTTTGTCTGAAAGCGGCCTCGGTGGCCGTCATGCTGGCGGCAGCACTCTTTACCCTGCAGGGTGATATGACTCTTCCGACATTCTTGCTTGTGGCGATTTTTTCGTTCAGCATTTTTGATCCGGTCAAACCCCTGAACGAAGGGACCCATATCCTGGAGATTCTTGATCAGACGCAGGATAAGCTGCGCTCTATTGTCACAGCCGAACCCATTGACAAGGACGGCCGGGATATCATCCTGCCCGCCTATGATATTGAATTCCGGAATGTGACCTTTGCCTATGAAGCACAGCCTGTCCTGAAAGAAGTGTCTTTCCTGATTCCAGCCAATACGACAACCGCCATTGTCGGTCCGTCAGGCAGCGGCAAATCGACCATTTGCAGCCTGATGGCCCGCTTCTACGATGTGAATCAGGGCAGTGTGCTGATCGGCGGCGTCAACGTGAAGGAGCTGACCTGCGACAGCCTGATGAAACATATCAGCATGGTTTTTCAGAGAGTCTATTTGTTTCAGGACACGGTGCTGAATAATATTCGATTCGGCAAGCCGGCCGCCAGCCTGGAAGAAGTGGTGGCGGCGGCCCGGCAGGCCTGCTGTCATGAGTTTATTTCCAAGCTGCCTCAGGGTTATGAAACTGTTATCGGCGAAGGTGGCTCTACGCTGTCCGGCGGGGAAAAGCAGCGCATTTCCATTGCCAGAGCCATCCTAAAAGATGCGCCTGTCGTCATCCTGGATGAGGCCACTGCCAGCGTGGACCCGGAGAATGAGCACATGATCCAGCAGGCCATCGGCGCGCTGGTAGCGGGCAAAACTATGGTTATCATCGCCCACCGGCTGGCCACAATTCAAAACGCCGACCAGATCCTTGTCGTCGACGATGGCCGTATCGTTCAGCGCGGTACCCATGCCGAACTTAGCCGGCAGGAAGGCGTATACCGGCGTTTTCTGTCGGCCCGGCAGGCTGCCGAAGGGTGGCGTCTGGGATAGGCAAAAGGAATTTAGCGGCGGAATTACAAAAGAAAAGTACTGTTTGTCTAGTCTGACCCCACGAAGTGGGAACCCCTGAAAAAAGCTATGCCGTATGTAGCTGCTCTCGATATTTTATCGGGGGCAGCTTATTTAGTTTTAATTGTAATCGTTCATTGTTATAATAATAAATGTA
>POVV01001140.1_pt1 | contig 10810 bp, 6 predicted proteins | sample 1560271 | NCBI WGS metagenome assembly POVV01 (sample SAMN08337232, study PRJNA429181) | Bioreactor metagenome, whole genome shotgun sequencing project. | biome: cows' rumen and soil; feature: anaerobic; isolation source: anaerobic chemostat enrichment culture, galacturonate as sole carbon source...... | reverse complement strand
AACCAGTGAAAAGGGTACATTCAGCAGAATCATGACCGCGCCTTTAACTGTGCTGAACGACATAAACAGCAGTATAAATGTCAACAGAATCACGCCGGGAATCACGAGTGCCAGCCGGGCTTTGGCACGCTCCTGGTTTTCGTACTCTCCGGACCACTGATAATAGAAGCCCGGTGGGAATGCCACCTGCTCTGTAATCAGCTTGTTTGCCTCAGCGACGAAACTGCCGATATCGCGGTCACGAGTGTTTAGCTGTACGATAGCCCGGTACATACCGTTTTCACTGCTGATCATCGACGGACCGTCAACCACTCTAAATTCTGCCACCTCACCCAGCGGGACATAGGCGCTGGGGCTTGCGGCACCCGAGGCGGCGGCATTGCCCATATTATCCATGCCGCCACCGCCGCCAGCAGCCTTAACTCCGCCGCCGGCAACAGGGATGGGGATATTCTTCATGGCATCGATATTCTCACGGCTGTCCCGATTAAAGCGGACCAGGATATCGATGCGTTTTTTCCCTTCGATAGTCGTCGTTGCCGGTCTGCCGCCGATCGTAAGCTCAATGACATCTTCTACTTCGCTAATATTTAGTCCATAACGAGCCACCTTTTCACGGTCAATATGCATTTCGAGATATGGCGCCCCTAAGATACGCTCTGCCAGCAAATCGCTGTTACCGGAAACGCTGGATAATACGCTTTCAATCTCAAGCGCCTTTTGCTGTAGAACCGCAATATCATCGCCAAAGATTTTGACGCCCAATTCGGTTCTGATCCCGGTTGTCAGCATAGCGAGCCTGCCGGCAATCGGTTGCGTGAGCGCTAAATTTAAACCCGGCAGATCAGCTAATTGGCTCATCATATCCAGCTCAATGTCTGTTTGTGTATAGCCAGGCCGCCACTGGTCTTTCGGCTTCAGGGTGACAATGGTCTCAATCATGCTGATTGGCGCCGGGTCCATAGCGGATTGCGCCCGCCCCACCTTACCCACAGACATTGCTACTTCCGGAATCTCCATAATGAGCTGATCCATTTTTTTCGCTGCTTCAGTTGCCTCAGTTAAAGAAACCGATGGCAGCATGGTCGGCATGACGAGAATACTCCCCTCCTCCAGCCTGGGCATAAACTCTGTGCCAATGAAGGGTACCAGGGAAAAGCTCGCCAGCATCATCACCAAAGCAAAACCGATTGTCAGTTTGCGGTGTTTAATAGCTGTTGTCAAAATCGGGAAATACGTTTGGTTCAGCTTCCTGACAACCCAGGTTTTTTCTTCTTTAATCCTGCCGCGAAACAGGAGTGTACACAAAACCGGAACCAGGGTAATCGCCAGGATGAGCGAGCCTGCCAGCGCAAAGCTCTTCGTCCACGCCATCGGATTATACAGTTTTCCCTCCGTCCCGGTCAGAGCAAACACCGGGAAAAAGGTCACGATAACCACGCTCAGGGAGAAAAACAGCGGTCCGGCGACTTCTTTTGACGCTTCTAAGGTTACGTCAATAATACTGCGCCTGCCTTGATTGTCCGCCAAATGCCGGTAAATATTCTCCACCATGACAATCGCAGCGTCTGTCATCACCCCGATCCCGATCGCGATACCGCCCAACGACATCAGATTTGCGGAAAGGCCGATGCCCCTCATTAAGATAAAAGCGATCAGAATGCCGATAGGTATCGCGCTGGTAACGATAATACTTGCGCGTAAATTACCCATAAACAGCAGCACAACTAAGAAAACTACAAGAAATTCTTCGGTGAGAGCCTCGGTGAGGGTACTGACAGCCCGCTCCACCACACCAGTCTGGTCATAGAAGGGTACAATTTTCATCCCCGCGGGCAATGAAGGCTGCAGCTCGGCAATTTTCTCCTTGACGCGGTCAATTACCTGGAGCGTGTTTTCATTCGCCTGTTGAATGACAATACCGCCAGCCGCTTCATAGCCGGACTTGGTAAGTACGCCGCGGCGGGCATCCGGTCCCAGCTCAACCCGGGCGACATCCTTAACAAAAACCGGGATATTGTTGGTCTGTGTAATGGCGATATTGTGAATATCTTCAATAGACTGGACTAAACCCAGGCCGCGGATGACAAATTCCTGGCCGTTTTGTTCCACCACTTTAGCACCTACATTGGCATTGTTGCCGGCTATAGCGCTATATACCTGGCTGATGCCAACATTGTAGGCTCTGAGTAAATTGGGATCCAGATTGACTTGGTATTGCAGTACATGACCGCCGATGCTGGCAACTTCCGCCACTCCGGTAACAGAGCTAAGCTGCTGCTTCAGGAAAAAATCCTGGGTTGTGCGGAGTTCTGAAAGATCGTGACGGTCACTTTCCAGAGTATACATGAATACCTGGCCCATCGGCGTACTGGCAGGGCCAAGCGTTGGCACCACGCCCTGCGGCAGATCCGGCAGTGCCTGCTGTGCCTTTTCATTGACTACCTGCCGCGCAAAGTAGGGATCAACCCCATCTTCAAAGATGACCGTGACCAGTGACATGCCGAAGCCAGACTGTGAACGAATTTCTTTTACCTTTGGCAGACCTCGCAGCGCGGTTTCCAAAGGATACGTAATTTGATCCTGAACCTCCTGCGGTCCGCGTCCCATCCAATCCGTATAGACCAGCACCTGATTTTCACTTAAATCCGGAAAAGCATCGATAGGCATATCTTTAAGGACGATCCCGCCCCAGGCAATGATGAACACAGTTAACGCGATGACAGCTACCCGGTTGCGCAGCGAAAGTTCTAATAATTTGTTTATCATTCGTTGTTCACCGCCCTTAGTGACCGCTGTGGCCAGTATGACCGTCGTGGCTGTTGTTCCCATTGTTTATATTCATCTGAGCGGGTGGTGCGGATGGCGGCGTGTTTACCGGAGCCGCCTGGTGCGGCGTGCTTCCGCCGGCTTTGCCGCTGCTATTATCAGAGTGGCCGCCGTGACCGGCATGGCTGCCATACATCCCAAGCTGTGTCTGCGAATCAATCAGGAAGGCTGCCCGGGTTACGACAGAATCCCCTGCATCAAGGCCGGAAAGCACCTGGATAAACCCATTTGCTTCCTGACCTGTCACAATATCGCGTTTGACAAAAGTGGATTCGGTCTCAGCAATAAAGACAATCTTCCTAAGACCTGTATCAATCAGGCTGGAGGCAGGAATCACCAGACTCTCATTGAGCGGCGCCTTAATGGCAACACTCGCAAACATGTTGGGCTTTAGCCGACCTTCCGGGTTGTTGAGTTCTATTCTGACTTTGGTTGTCCGCGTAATGTCGTCTAACAGGGGAGAAATGAAGCTGATCACACCGGAAAACGGTTGTCCGGGATAGGCCGGTGTAGTCACTGTGACCGCCTGCCCCACCTGAACGCTGGCAATGTCCCGTTCATATACGTCTGCATACAGCCAGACAGTCGACAAATCTGTCACAGCAAACAGCTTCTCCCCAGCCATAACATATGCACCGGGTATCGCCAGTTTTTCGGTAACAGTACCACCAAACTGCGCCCTGATGATCATCCGGTCGTTTACGTGGCGCGAGTGCTGTAATTTCTCAATATCTTGCGCTGAAACTCCCAAAAGCTCCAATTTCCTTTTTGCCGACTGCAGCAGCTTAGCATTCGTCTGGTTCATTTCCGGACTGATATGCTGCAATTTTTGCCCTGTATCCAGGGCAAGAATAAACTCTTCCTGCGCGGCGATATAATCCGGACTGTAGAGAGCGGCCAATGCTTGGCCTTGCGCTATATACGCGCCATCGGTGTTCACATAGAGCTCATCAATCCGCCCCATGATTCTTGAGGTCAGATAGGCTTTGCCTGTCTCATTTGCCGTCATCTTGCCACTCGTCCGGATATCCTTAGCCAGTACTTTCTTTTCCACCTTAGCGATTTGGACTCCGGCCAACTGCTGGGCTTTCGCTTCCAAAACCACCCGGTCTCCGGCAACTGCCGGAGCCGTACCTGTTTGATGGGCGCTATGCCCTGCCGTCTGGGGCTGCTGAGAATTCGTATAGCGGTAAGCTCCATAGGCGCCTGTGGCGAGCACAACCGCAGCCACGCCGGCGACAATAAGCTTTTGGTGTTCTTTTGCAAATGTCATAATCATTCCCTGCCTTCCTTGTGCTGTTGCCAGTACCTTGACCCGGTAAACCGCCGCTGTAATTTCAAGCCTGCGCGTCAAGGTACGAAGCCGGCGGCCTTTTCCAGGTTGGCCATCGCTTTTTCGTAATCCACTTTTGCTTTATATAAAGACAGCCTGGCATTGCGCAGGGTATTTATCCCTTCAAGCATATCCATCATATCAACCTTGCCACTGCCATAACCGACAATGGCTGCCTGGTAGGCTTGTTCTGATTGCGGGATGACGACGTTCTGAAAAAGACCGATTTGCCGCCAGAGCGCTTGTGCATCAGACAAAGCCATCTGCAGATCCATTGCCTGCATATTCTTCATGTTGTCCAAAGCTGCTTTCGCCGCTTCCAGACTGGCATCCGCCGCCTTCACTTCCGCCCAGTTCTTATCACCCCATAGCGGAATCATCATCATCACGCCAACGTTCCAGGTACTGGGCTGTTTGGTCCGGGTAGTGACAGGCATTCCCATGCCATCCACGCCGGACATAGACATCGATTGATACGTTTTATAGCCCAGACTCAACGCGAAATCCGGGTTACTTTGCCGTTTGGCAAGGTCTACGCCGCTTTTCGCCATTGCCACCTGCTGTTCCATACCACGGATAGACGGCCCGGATTGGGCCTGTGCATTGAGAACATCGAAAGATTGATCCGGAGCGGTTGTCCTAAAGATCTCCTGCAGTTGAACCGCTTCCTTCGGCGAACGCCCCAGCAAAGTATTGAGCCTGCCCGCGGCGGCAGCCGCCATTGCCTCCATACCGGCTATCTCTGCATCCATTTTGGATACTTCAGTTTGTGCTTTCAGCGTATCCTGCAGGGCAACCATACCGGTTGAGTAATTTACCTGGGCCAGGTCTACCAGTTGCTTCATCAACGCCTGATTCTCCCGCATGATGGCCACAGCCTCAGAGTTATATAAATAATCGTAATATGCCTGTTTTACCTGTGTGGAAATATCGAGTTTTTTCGCTTCATACTCAGCCGCGCTCATCGTCGCTTCGCTCTTTGCCATCTTTTCCATCGCATCAAGCTTTCCCGGATTCATGAATTCCTGGGTTAACGTAAGCTCTGTCATCATTCCATCAAAGGGATTAAGCGAATTTGTCGGAATATCGTCCTTCATAATTCCCAGCTCAGGATTTGGCAAGGCTCTCGCCAAAGGAACGCGGGCTTCCTTCTCTTCCCAGCGTTTTTGCGCTTCAGTAAGCGCCGGATTCGCCTTTAGGGCTACTGCCAAAACCTCATCCAATGTCAGCGGAGCCTGCGCCGCCAGGGACATTCCAGTTAAATTGAAAACTACGGCAAACGCCGCCATGGTGGCAATAAACCTTTTCGTTTGCATATTAGCCTCCTCACCTTCAGAATCTGCCGCAATTGCTCTGACAGCGATTGCGGATTGTGCAGTGCTGCATTTATTCCCCGTTGTGAATGGCAACAGCCCGCTTAACAAAAAAGAACAGCACGGCAAGATTAACGATCAACAGCAACTCCAGCATAGTAGATTCCTCCCCGTTTTTTATCTGCAGCCAGTGTAGCAAAAAAATATACATTTCTTATGAACACATTATGAAGATTTTGTGAATATGGATTTTTCAGAGTTAAACAGCACACTTGCTTGAGGCAGAGTTTTGACACCACGCGGCAAGTTACAGATAGCCGGTGACGCAGTTCATCAGATAAATAAAAAAACAGCCTAACATCCTCCATGCAGGATGTTAGGCTGTTAGGAAATCATTATGAGTTAAGCATCGGTTCTATCGGCAAGAAAATGCCAAACAAGGTACCTTGACCGGGAACGCTGGCTACGGATACATAGCCTTGATGCCGTTCGACCAACTGCTTGACAATGGCAAGCCCTAATCCGGCGCCGCCGCTCTTGCGGTCACGTGACGCATCCGCCCGGTAAAAGTGATCAAAAATGAATAGCAGATCCTCTGCTTTTATGCCAATGCCGCTGTCCTGGACTTGAATCCTGATCCATTCCGAGCCGTTCTTCGAAACCAGCGAACTGGCTATACTGACGGTTCCCTGCTCAGGAGTATAACGGATGGCATTAGTCAGCAGATTGTAAATTACCTGTGTCATTCGCCCTGCGTCAATCTGTGTTTCCGGAACACTCTCCAGCATTTGCTTAAGAGCTATCTGTTTCGCTTCCGCTAAAGGCTGCAGCATTTGAACACTGCGGGAAATCAGGCTGTTTATATCTGTTGGCGTTTTTTCCAGCGGTAATTGTCCGGCTTCCGCCAACGACAAATCCCTGAGATCAGTAATAATGCGGTTTAAATGTACCGTTTCTTCAAGCAGGGACTTAAATTGATCAGGATTTGCCTCAATCACTCCATCTAAAATCCCCTCCAGATTCCCCTGGATGACCGTTAAGGGAGTCTTTAGCTCATGAGCGATATCAGCAAACAGCTTTTTGCGGAGCACCTGATTTTCCGCCAGAGACTTAGACATCTGATTAAACGCTCCTGCTAATTGGCCCACCTCATCATCGGTCATGATAGGGACTTGATAATCGTAGTTCCCGGATGCGACCGCCTGAGCGGCCAGATTAAGCTTGCGCAAGGGCACGGTGATATCTCTGGCCAAAGCATAACTGGCAACAAAGCCTACCAGGATCATCCCTATCCCAATCCAGAGCAGCGACCGGTGCACCGTAGACAGCATTGTCACTTCAATTGGCCCCATGACCATACCGGCAGGCGCATCCGCACCAGGGGCCTGACTGATATGAATTTGCCGTTCCACTAAATATTCGCGGAAATGCGTCTCCATTTGATAATTCGCAAAATACGTCAGCATCAAAACAGTAATGGTGATTAACAGAAACATGAGCAGACTATAGCGATATGTTATGCTCATTACAGTTCCCCGCTTTTGAATTTATAGCCGATACCATACACGGTAAGAATCAGGCTTGGATTTCTCGGGCTGTCACCCAGCTTTTTTCTCAGATTCTTTATATGGGTATCAATTGTTCTCTCATAGCCTTCAAACATCTCGCCCTGTACCCGTTCCACCAGTTGCAGCCGGCTGAACACCCTCCCCGGATTGCTGGCAAACAACTCCAATAATTTGAATTCCGTCGGGGTCAGGTCCAAAACCACGCCCTTCTGCCGAACTTCAAATTGCTCAGAGTCGATGACGATCTCCCCTGCCTTAACCGGGTCCTGCTTTACCGGCGCTTTGCGAACCCTTCGCAATATCGCCTTGGCGCGGGCAACAACTTCTCTTGGGCTGAATGGCTTAGAAACATAGTCGTCCGCCCCGATTGCCAGTCCAATCAACCGGTCTGTTTCTTCATCACGGGCTGTAAGCATGATGATGGGTACGTCAGAGTCTTGCCTGACCCGCCGGCAGACTTCATAGCCATCGATGCCTGGCAGCATTAAATCCAAAATAACTAAATCCGGCTTCTGGCTCCGGATGGTATCAACAGCAATATATCCATCACGTGCAATTAAAACGATAAAGCCTTCTAACTCAAAATAAGCCTGTAATAACGTAATAATCTTGTCGTCATCATCGACAAGCACTATGGTCAGTCTGCTCATATCTGGCCTCCCACTGAGATTGCCGCGCTAATCAAGATTCTTCCTGATCGCGCCGCTTGCTTCGATTCCGCAGCCAAACACTGATTCCATATGCACCGGCAAGCATGACGGCTATCACCAGCAGCCTTCCTGAATTTTCCTGATAATTTACCACATCATGCCCCACGAGTACCTCTAAAGCGGTGGAAGGAAACTTGCCGATTAAATTTGCCAAGATGTAGTCTCTGACACTGATACTGCTAAGTGCTCCTAACGCCGTAATAATGCCGGAAGGAAAATAGGGTATCATCCGGGCGAACAGCATGACCTTAAATCCGTTGCGGCCGCTGAGCTCGTCCACCTTTTTCAGCATGGAGCTCTTTTCCACAATTTTCTTTGCTTCATCGCGAAACAAGCTGCGCATAAGTAAAAAACTGATGATTACACCAATGCATTCCGCCAGCCAGGATATCAAAATACCTGGCACAAGACCAAATACAATGCCGTTTGCCGTGGAAATGACAATCGACGGCAAGAAGCCGGCAGCATTAATAATGATATCAAGCACCAGGCTGATGAGCATCGCCCAGGCGCCAAAAGACCGCAGGAATTCGACCAGAGCGGCAACGTCACCACCGGTGACTAGGGACCATAACCGGGCCGAAACTTCTGGCAAGGTCAAATGAAATATGCCAAACCCCAACAAAATCGCACATACTGATCCCCATTTTATCCAACGATTCAGGTTCACTCCACTACCTCCAAGCTAATTACAGCAGTTACATGCAGCTTGCCGCTTATCATGCTGCGCAGACTTACACTCTATTATACAGGCAAATCATCAAGATAGCAGTAAGCACGCGCAATTTTTTAAGAGTCTGGAAAACGGCTGTCATTACAGACAGTTTTCCAGACTCTTTCCGTGATTATTGGCGCTGGCCGGATATGGGTGTAAAGCGTTTTAAGCGCAGCGCGTTAAGAACTACCGAAACCGAGCTGAACGCCATCGCGGCGCCGGCAAGCATCGGGGACAAGTACCCGGCGGCGGCAATCGGTATCCCCACTGAATTATAAACCAGTGCCCGGAACAAATTTTCTTTGATATTCCGCATGGTTGCCTTACTGAGCCTGATCGCATCGACAATCCCGCTTAAATCACCGCGCATAAGCGTAATATCAGCCGCTTCAATCGCAACATCGGTGCCGGTACCAATCGCAAACCCGACATCGGCTGTAGCCAGAGCCGGCGCATCATTAATGCCGTCACCCACCATGGCGACAATCTTGCCTTCCCGTTTGAGAGCGTCGATCTTTTCCGCTTTATGCTCAGGCAAAACCTCAGCTAAAACATTGGTGATGCCGACACTGCCCGCAATCGCTCTGGCGGCGCGTTCATTATCGCCGGTGAGCATCCAGACCTCAATCCCCAGCGCTTGCATGTCTGCCACAGCCTTCGCCGAACCGGCTTTTACGGTATCGGCTACGGCGATCAAACCGGCTATCGCTTGTTCAACAGCAAAGAGCATAACCGTCTTGCCTTGCTGCTCCAGGCGTTCCACTTCACTAATGACAGACTCTATCTCGATTTGATTTTCACGCATCAATTTGCGTGTGCCAATCAGCAGCCTGCTGCCGCCGATGACCGCTTCGACACCGTGGCCTGGAATAGCGGTAAAGGCTTCGGGATCCTCAAGCGACGCCCCCTGCTGCCGGCCATATTTGACAATAGCCTGTGCCAGGGGATGTTCGGAATGTTTTTCCGCCTGAGCCGCCAGCTTAACAAGCTCTTCAACGGCAAAGCCTGAAACAGTGAGCACATCGGTCACTTCAGGCTCACCCTTGGTAATGGTTCCTGTCTTATCAAGAACGATAGTGGTTAAGCGGTGAGCGTTCTCCAAATGCTCGGCGCCTTTGATTAAAATGCCGTATTCCGCCCCTTTGCCTGTTCCGACCATAATCGAGGTCGGTGTAGCCAAGCCAAGCGCGCACGGGCAGGCAATCACCAGAACGGCTGTAAAGTTAATCAACGCCCGCGTAAAATTGCCCGGATCAAACAGGAAATACCAGCCGGCAAAGGTTAAGACGGCCAGAGCGACGACCGCCGGCACGAAATAACCGGAAACCACGTCGGCAAACCGTTGAATAGGCGCTTTTGATCCCTGCGCTTCTTCAACAATCCGGACAATCTGCGCCAGGGCAGTATCTTTACCCACCTTAGTGGCTTTGAACTTAAACGCGCCAAATTTGTTGATGGTTGCTCCTACAACAGAGTCACCCGGCTTCTTATCCGCCGGTATGCTCTCACCGGTCAGCATGGATTCGTCAAGCGTCGAGTTCCCTTCAATAATTTCACCGTCCACAGGCACTTTTTCGCCTGGGCGGACAGAGATGATATCGCCTACCAGCACAGCTTCTACAGGAATATCGATTTCCGCTCCGTCGCGTACTACACGCGCGGTCTTAGCCTGCAGGCCCATCAAGGCTTTCAACGCTTCAGAAGTCCGGCCTTTGGCCGTCGCCTCCAGCAATTTGCCAAGAATGATCAGTGTGATCAGAATGGCGGATGTCTCAAAATACAAATGCGGATCGCCGGTCAGCATATTGGCAATGCTGAAGAAATAAGCGGCCGATGTGCCTAACGCAACCAGCACATCCATATTCGCACTGCCATTGCGCAGGGCAGTATACGCGCCGCGATAGAACGCCCAGCCGGCAATAAATTGTACCGGAGTGGCCAATACAAGCTGAACATAGGGATGCATCAGCCAATGACTAAGTCCGGCTAGAATGCCAAGCGAATGCAATATCATGCCCAGCAGCAGCGGGAACGACAACAGAGCCGACAGGATGAAGCGAAACCGCTGTCCGCGAATTTCCTGTTCCCGTACTGCCTTCTCCCTGTCGATATTGCTGGCATCGGCAATATTATGCGCCTCAAAGCCCAGCTTCGCCACTTTATCCTGAATTTGCTCAATCGTCAGTTCATGCGCATTGTATTCGACGCTGGCCTTTTCTGCCGCAAAATTAACAACAGCGTTAAATACGCCGGGCAGCTTCTGCAGTCCTTTTTCAATTCGATTCGCGCATGCCGCACAAGTCATCCCGGAAAGCTTAAATTCCGCCTTGTCAGCAACAATC
>POVV01001139.1_pt1 | contig 10821 bp, 7 predicted proteins | sample 1560271 | NCBI WGS metagenome assembly POVV01 (sample SAMN08337232, study PRJNA429181) | Bioreactor metagenome, whole genome shotgun sequencing project. | biome: cows' rumen and soil; feature: anaerobic; isolation source: anaerobic chemostat enrichment culture, galacturonate as sole carbon source...... | reverse complement strand
TAGCAGCGTAATCTTTTTGATAGCCTGCGCGGCGTCCTGTTGGACGCTTGCTTTGCTATACCCTTTCTGAACCATCTGCGTTTCCCAGCTTTCCTCATTTTCAGGCTTGACTTTTAATAGTTAGTCTTTCTCTGCAATGAGTTCGGCAACTTCAGGCAATATCTTTTTACGCGTCTCAGGATCTTTAAACCGCTGCAGCATTTTATCCACGCCGCCGGCCCGCATCCAGGGCTTTAATATCTGTGAGCTGAGACTGGTGCTGGACGCTGTGTACGGATATTGGTCCTCGGATACGCGTATGCCTTGCTCCCGGGCTTTTGCCATCTTGGATAGCATGGCTTTAGATTGACCCCAATTCGTCCTTCCGGACGCTTTGATATGAGAAATATGAACTCTCGCACCACTTTCGCGGCCTATCAGCAGTGCTTCGTCAAGAGCCTTCATGGTATCTTTTGCCTCATTACGGATATGGCTTGCATAGATAGCGTCATATTGTGGCAAAATGCTCGCTAAACCGACTAATTCCTCTGTCGAAGAGAACGAACCAGGCATGTACTCCAGACCGCTCGACAGCCCCCATGCCCCGTCACGCATCGCTTGTTCCAGCACATTTTTCATCGCTGCGATTTCCGCTTCTGTTGCGTGTCTGGACGATTTAGGACCTAAAACAGAACTTCTTAGCCGGTTGTGCGGCACTAGCCCTACAATATTTACGCCCACTCCATACTGTTCGAGAGCATCGGCATATTCCTTGAAGTTGTACCAACCGGCACTATTTTGTTCAAGAGCGGCAACTCCGCTCTTTGTTGCCTGCCGTTTTTGCCTGTTTTTTTCAGCAGGCGCGATGGGGAAATCCCCTGAACCACAGTTATTGATAACCTCTGTTGTAACACCTTGACGTATTTTACTATCTGACAACGGAGTCCTAAAAATACCGCCATCCGAATGGGTATGCATATCAATAAATCCCGGGGCAAGCACTAAGCCTGCCGCTTGCAGCTCGACGTCGCCCTTTGCTTTAATATGCGACGCCACCTCAACAATGCGCTCGCCTTTTACCGCCACGTCAGCCTTCATACCCTTGGAGCCATCGCCAACAATAACAAAACCACCACGGATGATGAGCGGATAGGATTGTTCCCGTGCCGCTGCAAAGCCTGGTACATAGCACCCAAGCAATGAAAAAAATACGCACAGAATACCCGTACAGAGTCCTAAACGGCGCATAGAATACCCCCTCTGCTTTATACGCGCAAGCTTAGGCACGCGTTATGACCTGTCGAGATACTCATAGGCTAATTTCCCGAGTTGTGCCATAACTGGAGCGGAGTCCTTTACATTGTGAGTCATAACGGCGACAATAATATCGGTATGCTTGCCATAAATAATGCCAGCGTCATGTGCTAAACGGGGGTTAAGCAATAAGCCGGCCTGTCTGCTCATCGGGATATCAACAGGCAGCATTTTCGCCAGCCGGACACGCGCATTTTTTCTTGACGCGTTCAAAATCTCGCTGTCAGCTTTACTTCCTACAACTTGCCCGTTATATAATTTCTCCAACACTAGCCCTAGATCCCGGACGCTGGTTCTATTTCGATGTCCAGGCGGATATCCGTCTTTCGGATTGGGTTTTGTTGCGGGAGGAAAGAATAAGCGCCCGATGGAGGTATCCTCACACCCCATATTTTTTATCGTATTATTCAGGTTTTCCCAACCCAGTTTTTCAATCATCAGGTTCAACGCCGTCACGTCGCCAGCTGTCAGCATGGCATCCAGCACTTGTTTATACGTTACACTGGTTCCGTTAGGCAGTTTCTTAAGAGTTCCTGTACCGCCGGATTTATTGCCCGCATCGATAACAACCTTTTCCTGTAGCGAAATCATGCCATTTTTCTCTTGCCGGTAGGCCTCAGCCGCAACCCAAAATTTAATGATCCCAGCCGACTCCCCTGGTCTGGAGTTAATGATAATCTCTTCTTTGCTTTTGAGATCCTTGATAAATACCCGCCAGCTGCCAGGTTGTTGGGCAATAAGCTCCAGCACAGATGCTTCTAACGCACGCATCCGCTCGGGAGATGCCATAGAAGTGGAAATACTTATTGACTGAACCGCAAAAACAACCAGGATCATAGCCACTAAAACGATAAACCGTTGTCTCATCCGTATCCTCCTTATCGTTCCGTTTTGTGAGGTTACGACTGTATCCCCCCTGTCTCATGAAAGCTTATATGCCCTTTCCGTTTAGCAGGATAAATATCCTATTTTTTCTCATATTTCTCAATTTTATCTCATTGGAAAAGAAACAGGCTGCTGTTCTTAACCAGCAGCCTCAATGTCCCAGTACTGTTTCAAGCTTGGCACCGTACTAGAGATATTTTTCAATGCCGCCGACCATGTCCGCGTAAGTCGGCACATTATCCAACATGATTTTTTGACCAGGATTATGTTCGTTATAAACCCGTATTAGCTCGCTTGTCGCCGCTACATGACGAGCAACTCTCTCGCTGATCGGATGCCCTGTTTCATCTGTCGGCACAAACAATCTTCCGAGCTTTGCGGCCTGAACGTACATTTTATCCTTACCAGTGATAACAAGTTCCGCGTTAGTAGCGCCTCTCAACCGTCCCTGAGCGGGATTTGATGTTTCCATGAGAATAGCCAGCGTATCGGTGGCGTCGCCAAGCTCCCGGTGGGAAAGGCCGCGCAGCTTCTGCGGGGACGGCTCCAAGCCCATCTGAATCCCATCAAGCTGTAAGTTCATGGTGACTTCAGCGGCAATATCCATTGCCCGCTCATGGGCAACCATCGCGTTAATCACTGGATATTCAGGCGAGGCCTCGTGATAATCAATGGTCATGTTCACTTTTTCTGCTTTAATCAGCTGAACTATACCATAAGCGACTTTTTCAGTTAGATTGCCGTCTATGCGGCCAGGATAAGCGCGATTCAGATTGCGTGTCTCACTGCCCGAAAGTTTCTGCCCTGAACCTGCATGCACATAGACGTCCGGGTCAGGCCACTGGTGAGTAGGATTCGTTGCCCGTGATCCATTCCGGAACGTTCTGTCACCGCTGGGTGTCTTCAGGACAAACTCTTGAGGTGCCCCTTCCATATAGTCGGTATGAGTAAAACCACTGGCATTAGCCCGCGGAATTATAATCGCTCTGCCATCGGCAGGAATCGCGTTTTCAATTAACAATATCGCACTAACACAGCTTGCGGGCTCGTTAGGATGTGTTCCGCCGAGCACCATAACCGTGCCTCCCGGTTTGCCGCTGTCCAGAATGTATACTTCCGTGTCTCCCGGCGTGCCTTTTAGATCGGCGAAATATTCACTAAGCATCTTTATTTGTGATACTCCCGGACCTTCTTTAATTAACTCAGGAGTATTCATTTTAGTAAATGCAGGTACTACCATGGCGATTACTGCTAACGCAATCAACAATGAGCCAATAGCAGTTTTTTTGTTCCCAAGCACTATGCGTTGCCTCCTTCAGTTTGTCAAAAATTAATATCCTAGTGCGATTCCGTCGCGCCTGGGGTCAGCCGCACCATGCATCCTGCCGTCAGGCAGATACATGATTCCCTGCGCCCCGCCGAAAAACAAATCATGCTTTTTAAGAACCTGCAGCTTATGCCCTTTTGACTCAAGAGTCTTTCGTACATTTAGCGAAGTATCAGCCTCAATTTGTACCGTTTGAGAATTGCGGCTGTGTACCCGTGGGGCATCAATTGCCGATTGAATATCTTTCTTATAGTCAATGACGTTAACAAGGATTTCAGCCACCGTAGAGATGATCCTTGAGGCCCCGGGCGAACCGACTGCCAGCAGCGGCTTGCCGTCTTTCACCACAATCGATGAGGCAATACTGCTGAATACCCGCTTTTTCGGTCCTGGCGCATTGGGAGAACTGGGGCTTGCGTAGAAAGTATCCATATGGTCATTCATGAGAATGCCGGTTCCGTCAACAACAATTGCCGAACCCATAAAATGCCCAATTGTCTTGGTAACGCTGATGATATTGCCGTCTTTATCCGCTACGGCAAACGAGGTGGTACTGCCGGACTCATATTGAGCCGGGTCGCCAAAATCTCTTACTCTGTCCTGTGCCCGCTGCGGATTGATCAACTTCCTTTGCTCATTGGCAAACTCTTTACTGAGCAGCCCCTTTACCGGCACGTTGACAAAATCAGTATCGCCGGTGTACTTGGAATGAGCGGCATACGCCAGTTTCTGTGTTTCAATAAAGGTATGCTTGAAGGCTTCAGAACCAAAGCCCATTTTTGCGACAGGATACCCTTCCAGGATATTCAGCATTTGCGCTACCGTCACGCCTGACCCCGGCGAAGGCAGGGTATAGATGGTGTGACCCCGGTACGTAGTCTGCAGCGGTTCTCTGATTACCGCTTTATAGTCAACCAGGTCTTGCTTGGTAATCCATGCTTCGGCATCAGGCTTGGCAAACTCGCGGGCAATCGCGTCAGCGATTTCGCCTTTATAGAAGACATCAGCCCCGCCTTTAGCAATCTTTCGTAAGGTTGCTGCCAGTTCTTTATTCACATACTGGTCGCCAGGCAACAGCGGCATGCCGTCTTTAAAGAAGTATTGACTAAACAAGTCCCACGAATCGGCTGAAACCGCGTCAGCATAACTCATGCTGCCGGTGATGATCTCAGACAATGTCTGGCTGACTTCATATCCCTCGCCAGCAGTTTTAATGGCAGGCGCCAGCAGATCTTTCCACTTTTTCGTGCCAAATTTCTGATGCAGCAGTTCCATGCCGCGGACTTCTCCCGGTACGGCAACAGATTTATAACCTACTCTCTTAAACAGAGGAATCTTGCCGTTTATGCGTTTGTAGGTATCATGCCTCGCTTTTCCCGGTCCAACATCCTGGAAATCTATCACATAACTTTTATTCTCTTTTGCTACATAGAGAATAGCCATACCGCCGCCGCCAATACCTGTTGCATGCGGTTCCACCACCCCGAGCATAAACGCCGTGGCAATGGCTGCGTCAAAGGCATTGCCGCCGTCTTTGAGCACCGCTAAACCAGCCTGGGACGCGAGCGGATGGGCCGAAGTCACGATCCCGTTAGCGGCAATAAAGTCCCGGCGGGCGGTACTCGCCTCAGCTGCGGGATAGATTGTAAAAACGTTAACCAAGAGCAGCAGCACTAAGCTGTAAATCAGAACATGATTTGTTCTTTTCCTGGAAATCACTAGTCAAACCTCCTCAATGCGGTTTTAATCAATAACCCACAGCAACGCCATCGCGCCGGGGATCCGCTCCGCCGTATAGTTTCCCGTCAGCGCCCAACATAACGCCTTGCGCTCCGCCGAAGTAGAGATCCAGATTGTTTCTGATACTGAGTTTATGTCCCCGTGATTTTAAGGATTCCAATACCTCTGGTTGTATGCCGCCTTCCACCGCCGTAGTTAAACTATTTGCGTTATGAAAGCGCGGCGCTTCGATCGCCTGTTGAATTCCCATTTCAAAATCGATCAGGTTAACCAGGATATTCGCCAAAGCGGAAATGATCCTGGTGCCGCCCGGAGATCCCAGTGTCGCGAACGGTTTACCGTCTTTAAGGATCATGGTCGGCGCCATGCTGCTAAGCGGCCTTTTCCCCGCTCCCGGCGAATTTGCCGCTCCGGGCGTGGCATTAAAATCAAACATTTCGTTATTCATCAGGATGCCGGTGCCTTCCGGAACCACGCCGCTGCCCCAAAACAAATTGATTGTCTGGGTTACGGTGATCATATTGCCCTCTTTGTCAACAACAGAAAAAGAGGTTGTGCTGCCAGACTCATACTTTTGGGGATTTCCCGGCAATACTCTTCCTGCCCCCCGTTCAGCAATTCGCGAGCGTAAAGTATTCGCATATTCCTTGCTTAATAAGCCGGTTACCGGTACGGATACAAATGCCGGATCGCCCATATATTTAGCCCGGTCAGCATAGGCGAGCTTTTGACTTTCAATCATTGCGTGCATAAAATCCGGGGTCGCCGGTCCCATCTTCCTGATGTCAAAACCCTCCAGGATATTCAGGATTTCGAGAACCGTAAGCCCGCCGGAAGACGGCGGCGGAGTGGACACCAGTGTATAGCCCCGGTAATTCGCCTGAACCGGTTCACGGATAACAGCCTTGTAAGCGGCCAGGTCCGCCTTAGTGATCCAACCGTCGCCCCGTGCCTTAAACTCCTTTTCAATAGCCGCGGCGATCGCGCCTTTATAGAAAGCTGGCGCTCCCTTTTGGGCGATTAGCCGCAACGTTGCGGCTAGTTCTTTATTCACCAGTTTGTCGCCGGCCATCAATGGCAAGCCATCTTTAATGACAAGTTTCTGGAAAAATGTCTGAGAGGGGAATTTTTGAATCCTGTCAAGCTCGTCCATTACTGACTGGCTGAGCGTTTCAGAAACCTCTATTCCATTCTCCGCGTAATCAACCGCAGGCTGCAGCAGTTCGCGCCATTGCGCCGTTCCAAACCGTTTATGCAATAATTCCATGCCGGCAACCTGACCCGGTACCCCGACTGCTTTCCAGCCAGTACGGTTTACATCTCCAACCGGTTTGCCCCGGTCATCCAACGGATAGATGTCTTGCTTTGCTTTTAAGGGCGCGATCTCACGAAAATCAATGACATAACTCTTGTTCTCTTTAGCCACATATAAAAGTGCAAACCCGCCTCCCCCGATACCGGAAGCGTTCGGCTCAACGACTCCGAGCGCGAATGCCGTCGCAACGGCGGCATCAAAAGCATTGCCGCCTTTTTTTAAGACATCAAGCCCTGCCTGAGCGGCCAGCGGATGAGCTGCTGCAACCACACCGTTCTCCGCTACGGTCGATCTTCCTGTTGCGGCGCCGGTGTGGCTGCCCTCAGCCTGACTGCAGAAACCTGCCAAAGCGGTTGTAGTAAAAAGTACGGTGAGGAAATAACCTATCGTCTTACGCAGTGGCATCCTCTCCCTCCTCCTGAGAATTCTTCTAAAATACACTTCAAGATTCGCAAACGATTACCTATTTATTCTCATATTTATTCTGGCCGCATCAGCCTTTTACAGGCTACTGGGAAAGTCCGGCTTGGTATTCAGCAAGCTTCACTAACTCGAACTGACATGCCGCATCATCAATAATCCTGCGGGCAATCCGTTCCGCGCGGGGCAAATCAGCGGAAAAACAAATCCGGCTTGTTCCGGTGCCTTCTGTCCGCAGCAAGCCGGTATCACTAAGCATGCCAAGCGCTTCCAGTGCGGTTTCCCGGGCCGGATTAATGATAGTGACATCAGGACCAATCACCTTTCTGAACACTGGCGTTAAAAAAGGATAATGTGTGCATGCAAGAATTACCGTATCAACTCCTGACTCTTGCAGAGGGCAAGCATACTCTTTTACCGCCTCTTCCGCTAAAATATCATCAAAGTGTTCCATTTCCACCAGCGGTGCCAATAAGGGGCAAGCCTGCCCCAGCACCACTGCCTCCGGGTCAGCATGGCGAATCGCCTGCTCATGGTAACGGCTGTGTACCGTTGTTTTGGTGGCCGCAACGCCAATACGCTTATTCTTGCTGGCTTGCAAAGCGACACGGGCACCGGTGTTTACACCGAGCATCATAAAGGGATGGTCTTTACGCAGAGTATTCAGCCCTAATACAGTTATGGAGTTGCATGCGGCTACAGCCAGTTTCACTTGGTTATGAGCCATAAAGGCCAGTATTTCATCGACAAACTGCCTTATTTGCTCCTGTGGGCGAGAACCATAGGGGGTACGCGCAGTATCACCAAAATAGATTAGGTCTTCCGCCGGCAGCGCTTTACGTAATTCTTTAAAAACTGTCAGTCCGCCGATGCCTGAGTCAAAAACGCCTATGGGTAGCTTCTTATCCATTTGTTTCCGCCTCCACTTTTTCCAGATTGTTCGTGCAGCATATCTGTTCGCTGACAACCCTTTAAGCTCATGTTTTTTCTCATATTTTTCTATTTTTCGAGCAAAAAGTTTACCAGGTACAACAGAGGGTGTTCCCGCCCAGCTAAATTGAGTGAAGCGCAGATGTCAAAAAGCCCTGCCTTAAAATCAAGGCAGGGCTTTAGAGGTAATCACCAACAGTGCGTTTATTTACCTAACAGTTTAACAGCGGCTTCAACAATCGCTTTTGCTGTAAAGCCGAACTTTTCAAAGAGGACTTCGGCCGGTGCGGATGCGCCGAACTGATTGATCCCCAGGCTAATCCCGCATTCTCCGGTATAGCGGGACCATCCCATCGTCACACCGGCTTCGATAGTGATGCGCGGCTTGACTGCGGCGGGCAGGATCGACTCTTTATACTCAACAGACTGCTGTTCAAACAGTTCCCAACTCGGCAAACTAACGACACGGGCGGTAATCTTCTGTTTCAGCAATTGGTCAGCCGCGTCAAGCGCCAGCGACACTTCCGAACCGGTCGCGATCAGAATCAAATCAGGCTGGTCACCGCCGCGCTCAATGGCGTAGCCGCCGCGGGACACATCACCGGCCGAATGATAGCGTGAATGATCAATTGTCGGCAGATTCTGGCGGGTCAGGATCAGGGCAACCGGACCGGGCACCGTCATGGCTGCTTTCCAGGCTGCGGCCGTTTCATTGGCATCAGCGGGACGAATGACCGTCAGGCCGGGAATGATCCGCAAGGAAGCCAAATGCTCAATCGGCTGATGGGTCGGCCCATCTTCGCCTAAGCCAATACTGTCATGGGTAAAGACATAGATAACCTTTTGCCGCATCAGGGCGGCCAGGCGAATGGCAGGACGCATATAATCAGCAAACACCAGGAAGGTGGCGCCGTAAGGGATCAGGCCGCCATGCAATGCCATCCCGTTTATAATTGAGCCCATCGCATGCTCACGTACACCAAAGCGCAGATTGCGGGCGCCGTAATTCGCCGCGCTGAAATCGCCTTCTCCCTTGATCAGTGTCTTGGTAGACGGCGCTAAATCTGCTGAACCGCCAATCAGATTGGGCACGGCCGCAGCTACTGCTTGCAGGATATCACCAGATGCGCTGCGGGTGGCGGTTCCCTTCGGATCGGCGGGAAACTCAGGCAGCGTCTGATCCCAGTCAACCGGCAGCGTACCGGCGATTACCCGGCTCCACAGCTCGGTTTCAGCCGGGTAGGCTTTTTCATAGCCAGAGAAAGCCTCCAGCCACTGTTTCTCACATTCTTTGCCCTTGGCAAGCGCTTGCCGGAAATGGGTCAGCACATCCTCAGGGATATGGAACGGTTCTTCCGGCCAGGCATAAAATTGCTTGGTCAGCTTAATTTCGTCCGCGCCCAGCGGCTCGCCATGAGCGCTGGCCTTACCTTGCTTGTTGGGGCTGCCATAACCGATCTCGGTGCGGACAGCGATAAAGCTCGGGCGTTCCTGGTCTGCCTGAGCGGCGCAAATCGCCGCATCAATAGCCGCCAGGTCATTGCCGTCCTCAACAACGATCGTCTGCCAGCCGTATGCTTCAAAGCGTTTTACCCGGTCCTCGGTAAACGCAAGGTCTGTGCTGCCTTCAATGGAAATATGATTATCGTCATAAAGGCGAATCAATTTGCCCAGCTTGAGCGTGCCGGCCAGCGATGCCGCTTCATGGGTGACTCCCTCCATCAGGCAGCCGTCGCCCACTAAGGCATAGGTATAATGATTAACCAGCTCATGCTCCGGCTTGTTGAACTTTGCCGCTAAGAAGCGCTCGGCCATAGCCATGCCGACTGCGTTGGCCAGGCCTTGCCCCAACGGGCCGGTAGTGGTCTCTACCCCGGGAGTATGACCATATTCCGGATGACCGGGTGTTTTACTGCCCCATTGCCGGAATTGCTTTAAGTCATCCAGCTTCAGCTCATAGCCGCTAAGATGCAGCAAGGAATATAACAACGCCGAACCATGGCCGGCAGATAGAACAAAGCGATCGCGGTCAGGCCAGTCAGGATTCTGCGGACTGTGCCGCATCAGCCGGGCCCAAAGTACATAAGCCATCGCCGCCGATCCCATCGGCATGCCAGGGTGGCCTGATTTGGCCTTTTCCACCGTATCCATTGCCAATGCGCGAATCGCATTGACGCATTTTTGATCCAACTCAGTATACTGAACCATTTCTTTCCTCCTGTTGTTTAGGGTCTTATCCGGCGCTGCACTGCCTGCTCACGCCGGGTCACGAATCATATTTAGTCAGCATTTACGGCTGCTACAGTGCGGGTTCGGCAAAAAGCAACTGCCATCTCCCCAGCGGGGTGACAATCGACATAGCATACCCCTGCCGGACAGATAAAGCAGGCGCTTGCTCCGCTTTTTGCGGCAGCATCTCTGCCTCGCTGCCCCGGTTGCAGACAGTAATGCTGAACATGCCATTATGCAGATTCAAAAACTCTGCTACAGCATCAATCGCCAGCTCACCGATTTCCTCAATAGTCTCTCCGCTATAGGCTTCGGCAAGCTGAACCAGTGTCTTTTCCGGCAAAATAAGCCCTGTCAGCAGCGGTTGACCATCAATTTTCAGGGTCTGCGAAATCAGCCACTCGCCGGTTTGAGCGGTAAATGCCTCTGCTTTCTCCAGTACCGGCGTCACCTGCAGGAAGCGGACAACATTGCGTAGAAACAAGCCTGTATAGAGAGGCAACAGTTCCTGCTGCTTTGGTCCCAGTTGGGAAACATCCAGCATCAACGGCAAAATACTGTCATATTCCTCCGCATTCTCATCCAGCGCCAAAGCCGCCTGCGCCTTATACAGTTCCAATACCGGCGTCAGTTCGGATAGGCTGAGATAGCCGCGGTCGAGGATCGCCTGACTGAGCGACAG
>POVV01001138.1_pt1 | contig 10822 bp, 13 predicted proteins | sample 1560271 | NCBI WGS metagenome assembly POVV01 (sample SAMN08337232, study PRJNA429181) | Bioreactor metagenome, whole genome shotgun sequencing project. | biome: cows' rumen and soil; feature: anaerobic; isolation source: anaerobic chemostat enrichment culture, galacturonate as sole carbon... | reverse complement strand
GGAATGTTGGTATTGGCATAAATTGAAAAAAAGAACCGTGGGACACACGGGGATAGCTTGTTGATACTGTAGCCATCAGGTTACTTGAGCAGGAAGCCCCAACTTCAAGCATGAGCATTTGGCTGATTCCAAATGCGGTGCTAAGTGGTGGGAGTATGTCACTTGAAAGAATTTTAAGTGAATGGAAAGAGAAATGCGATACCATTTATCTGTTTGCTAATGACAGTGTTCTTGATTTCTACCCTAAATTTGGTTTTGTAAAAGCCGTTGAATACCAATGCAGCAGCCCAATCACTCCAACAAAAGGCTGCATAAGGAAACTTGACATGGGTCATGCAAGTGATCGTACACTCTTGAAGCGGTATTACATGAAATCCAACCCATACTCCGCGCTTACAATGGAGGATAACTATGAATTGCTTATGTTTTATTGTACTTCATCTATGAAAGACTGTGTGTATTTTCTGGAAGATTTTGATGCTGTAATAATTGCTTCAAATAAAAATGAGATTTTAACCTGTTATGATATTTTCAGTAACGGTGACCACGCTTTGATTGACATGGTATCCAGAGTGGCAGAGTCTCAAATTCACACTGTGGTTTTTGGCTTTACTCCTGCAGAACATGGGGATTTTCATTCACAAATTCTCGAAGAAGAGGATACAACTCTTTTTGTTCTTAAAGGAAAGGATCATTGGTTTGTGAATCATCAAGTGATGTTTCCTGTTTTGTCACATGCATAATTAAATCAAGATTAGCAATTAGCAGAGGAGGGCAGATGTTAGATTATAGGACTTTAAATAATGCAAGTATAGAAACACTTCACGAAGCATTTCTGAATGCATTCTCCGATTATCACGTTGAAATGAATTTATCCATTGAAACATTCAAACAAATGCTGCAAAGAAGAGGGTATGCTCCGGAGATATCCATAGGTGCGTTTATAAATGATCGATTGGTTGGTTTCGTTCTAAATGGACTTGGAAATTTAAACGGAAAAACAACGGTGTATGACATTGGAACAGGCGTTATCATTGACTACAGAAGACCAGGTAGATAACGAATCGAGAGGTACGAAAGATTTTCTGATTAAATCAGGGTTTGAACCTACTGTGAGTCAGTATGAGATGCTTTTGCATATGGGATAGGAATGCTGAATCAAGCGTGGAGGAGGCTATATGAGATATAAGCACATCGTTTTTGATATTGACGGAACATTGATAGATACTGAATATGCAGTTCTGCATTCTTTGCAAGACACCTTAATTGCCGTAACCGGGATTAACAAAGATATCAACGAGCTGACATTTGCATTGGGTATTCCCGGAAAGAACGCATTGAAAAAACTTAACGTCCCAGAACGTTCATTTTCGCTTATTCTGGGGTATTGGGAAAAATGTATGTCCAATTATAGCAATACGGTATGTGTTTTCCAGGGTATAAGTGACTTGTTGGACGTCCTTGTACAATACGGCTACGAATTGGGGATTGTCACCTCAAAGACGAGAGGAGAATTTAGACAGGATTTTGAACCACTTGATATTGGCAAATATTTCACAACTATTATTTGCGCTGATGATACGGTGGGGCATAAGCCAGATCCAGACCCTCTTTACAAATATATGGAAGTCTCAAATGCGAGCAATAACGAATTGATCTATATTGGGGACAGTGTATATGACTGGGAATGTGCCAAAAGTGCCAAGGTTGATTTTGCTTTGGCGGGCTGGGGCAGTCTCTCCAGGGAGATACAGGCAGATTATTACTTAGAAAAACCTGACGATCTTCTTTCAATTATGAGGGATTGATCATATGATGTAACAGAAGAGCATTCCATTGTCTGCCGAAGCTCGAATAACTCCTAACGAGCTTGACAAATCGGGTATTTATAAGATAATATGAGACAAACAATATAAGGAGATAAACTACAATGCGGCAAGGTATTCTTAAATAACAATCAATTGAATGATGGTAGGTATGAATTATTCAGCCCTATGACAGGTGTAATGGGCTTGGTTTTTTGTACCTTAATTTAAGAATACTTTCATATTTTATTGATGCCGCTGCGCTGTAGAATCTTCTTTCTAACAGCTTTTCATGTCGTGCTCATAATTGTTATGATAGCAGTCCCCTGTGACGAAAGTATTTCAATCACAGGGGACTTTTGTATTATAACTATATGTATGAGGTGTGACTTATGAAAATAATGAATATAGGCATCCTGGCTCACGTAGATGCAGGAAAAACAACATTAACAGAGAGCATGCTCTATACCAGCGGTACAATTGCTGAATCTGGGCGTGTTGATCGCGGTTCGACGATTACAGATTCTATGACACTTGAAAAACAGAGAGGAATTACGATACAGGCGTCTATAGCATCTTATCAATGGAATCATGTTAAAATCAACTTAATTGATACCCCAGGGCACATAGATTTTTATTCAGAGGTAGAGCGTTCTTTAAATATATTAGATGGTATCGTTTTACTAATCTCTGCCAAGGATGGTATTCAGGCACAAACACGTATTCTTTTCGATGCAATAAGAAAAAGGAAGCTTCCTGCTTTGATTTTTATTAATAAGATTGATCAGCCAGATATTGATCTTGAGTTGATTTATAAAGATATCAAAGAGAAATTAACTTCTCATATTCTTGTCATGCAGAGAATTACAAAAGATAATACTCTTTTACCCACGGAAATTGATAAATTGTCAGAAGAGTTTAGAGATACGATTATTGAGATGGATGATACTTTACTGAAGAAATATATGCTTAATCAGCCCATTACAACTGAGGAGCTGTTAAATAGCAGAAGAAAAAATATAAGAAACGGCAAGCTTTTGCCTATTTATCATGGCAGTGCTCTGAAACATATAGGAACAAAAGAACTAATGGATGCCATTCTTATAGAATTCGATCCGCTTATATTACAGACAGACTCCAAGCTCGCCGCATTGGTATATAAAATTGAAAGAGATGATAATCGGAATAAGCGCACTTATATGCGTATTTTTGGAGGCTCAATTAAAACCCGTGATGTGCTGACTCTCGAAGGTCATTCTGACAGTATGAAAATAAAAAAACTGGAAACCTCAAGCAATGGCAAAATTGTAGAAGCCGACAAAATCGAATGCGGTGATATTGCTATTTTCCCAAATGAAGTCCGGCTTAAAATCGGAGACACCATAGGAACAATACCACGAAACAACATGGTCCTGCATGATAACAGCCTGATAATGCAGGCTAATATTTCTCCCAAGGTTTCTTCCGATAGAGCAATTCTACTGGAAGCCTTGTCGGAACTGTCTGAAACAGATCCTCTTTTACAATATAAACTGGATTTCAGAAGCAGTGATATCACAATGGAGTTTCTTGGAAAGGTTCAAATGGAGATCATTGTTGCCCTATTGCAGAGCAGATACCATCTTCAGGCTAAAATAGAAAATGTAACAACTATTTATAAAGAACGTCCTTTGAAAAAAGCAGCTTTTACCGCTCATATAGAAGTTCCTCCAAATCCTTTTTGGGCATCCATCGGATTATCAATAGAGCCTCTTCCTATTGGATCAGGAGTGCAATATGAAAGTAAAGTGTCATATGGGTATTTAAATAAGTCATTCCAGAATGCCGTTGAAGAAGGTATTCGATCTGGCTGCGAACAAGGGCTGTATGGATGGGAAATAACTGATTTAAAATTTTGTTTTGAATATGGATTGTATTATAGTCCGGTAAGTACACCAGCTGATTTTCGACATCTGGCTCCTATCGTGCTTGAACAAGCTTTGAAACAATCAGGTACAGAATTATTGGAACCGTGTTTGTCATTCGAACTTTACGTCCCCCAAGATTGCAATGCTCGTGTTTACAATGACTTAAAAAAATATCACGCAACGATTGAGTCAATAAAAACACAGCATAATGAAATGGCAGTGGCAGGAAAAATCCCGGCCCGCACATCACAAATTTACAAAGAGCAGCTTTCAGAGTTAACAAAAGGCTGTGGAGTTTTTTTAACAGAACACGCAGGGTACCAGCAAAATACCGGAGAAATTTTTATTCAGGCAAGAAAGCCAGACGATCGGTTGGACAAAACCCGCCATTTATTTGATAAGGCTAATGAAGAAATGATGCATGGCAACAGCAGCAATGGAAAGGCCAACATTGAGACTGAATTAAACAATTCTTTTTATAAATTAAAAAAAACACTTGACTCCAACCTTAGGTAAGATCTTAGACTAAATAACGAGGTGAGAATATGGCTTACACAGTTCAAGAAGCTGCCAATCTTTCTGGCACAACGGTTAAAACGCTTTACCATTATCAAAAAGTAGGATTGCTTTTTCCCCATACAGTAGGTGACAATGGATACCGATATTATACTGATAAGGAGTTAGAACGGTTGCAGCAAATTCAAAATTGGAAATTCGGAGGGTGTGTTAAAATAAGGATACGGTGGTATCTTAGGAGGTATCACCGTGTTTTTTTGTATGGGAACTATTCTACAATCGGTATCTTATTAAAAAAGCCTGCCCTAACAGGATATTCCGGCTACAAGATGAACACACATATCACTATATAACAGTTAATAAATCACACCTTGCCCGGCTGCGCTATGCAGTCAGGCATTTTTGCGTTTATTTCAAACTTTTTGAGAAATCATCTGCAATTTTTGGCAGATTTCATGCAACGATAACATGCTGCTGATTACAAAGCCGGCTGGTTCATTTAAGTTTCATGCTGCCTTTTTATATGTTTTAGGGAATGTGGGCATCAAATGAGTGCTGAGGGCTTCCAAAAGATAAAGAAAACCCACATAGAACGTGTTCCTATGCGGGTTTAAAGCGGAAGCGGTGGGATTCGAACCCACGTGCCCTTGCGGACAACCGCATTTCGAGTGCGGCTCGTTATGACCACTTCGATACGCTTCCATGTAGTAAATATGCTGTTTGTATGCGGAAATTGCGTGATTTCAAATCAGGTCCGTAATGGCCGCTTCGTATATTCTCTGCCTTATGAAAAAGACGAACGATACAATTATACACGAGAAATATGATTTTGGGTAGTACTTTTAGTAAAATTTTCATTTTTTCCCGTATAAGCACCAGTGCTATGGAAATAATAGGAACATATATGAAATAGTGCATATTTTTTTGCGAAAAACCCATTTGTTTTTGTTAAAATGACACACAAAAAATATCAAGAAAAGGAGGTGCCAGAGATGAAGAATTTGAAACACACATTTTCTACGGTGGAAGATCTGATTGCATTTGTAGTAAGAGCGGAAAGGTGCAGCTTTGATATTGATGTCATTTACAATCAGCTGGTGATTGACGGAAAATCGCTGATGGGAGTTATGCTCATCGGCATTGGAAAACAGGTGGAGATCGTTTGCCACAATGCAGCAGCTTCTCCAGAAGAATTAGTAGGCCATGCCGCCTAAATACTGGAATATTAGAACATCACACAGAAACAGAGCGGTAGAAGCCGGTCCAATCTTTTAAAGGAAAAGGGGACCGGCTTTCCTGTTTGTTTCCCTGGCCATTGCCCTGACAGCGGTCTGCATTCTGCAAAGCAGGATCCGGTCTGATAATATTTAATACAATAAGAGATTTAATTTGCAGTTTTAACCTGTTTCTGATTGACTTTATCCTAAGGAAAGACGTAAACTTAGTAAAAGGGAAAATCAGGAGTTTGAGATATGACGAATCAGACAAAAGAAAGCTATGACGAACTGGAACGCCGCCGACGCGCCAGAATAAGGCGGCAGAAGCAAAAGAAGCAGCAAAAAAGAAGGCGGATCATTTACATAGTGGTCAGAGTATTCATTCTGTCCATAGCCCTGGCCGGGATCGCATGGGGGATCAGTCTGCTGTTTTTTAGAAATTATGTGGACCTAAAGAGGGTTACCATGCCTGACTGGGTGGAAGAGTACTTTATTGAGCCGAATCCTTACTCAAGACCTGGGACAGAAATGAAGAGAGTTGATGGAATTGTGGTTCATTATGTGGCCAATCCACGTACTACGGCCAAACAGAACTTGAATTATTTTGACAGTTTAAAGAACCAGACAGGAGATAAGAAGATTTCGGCCAGCAGCCATTTTATGATCGGACTGGAAGGAGAAATACTTCAGGGAATCCCCATTTATGAGGTAGCTTATGCCACATCCAAGGAAAAAAATGTGGATACGGTATCCATTGAATGCTGCCATCCTGATGTTACAGGGAAATTTAACGATGAAACTTATGATTCCCTGGTAAAGCTGACTGCCTGGCTTTGCAGGAATCTTGGATTAACGGAAAAAGACGTGATAAGGCATTACGATGCCACAGGTAAGGACTGCCCAAGGTACTTTGTAGCTCACGAGGATGCGTGGAAGAAGTTCCTTTCAGATGTGAAAGCGGCCAGAAAGCTGCCGGATGAAGGGGAAAGATAAGGATAAAGATTAAGAACCTCCAATAGGCCATGTCAGGCTTATTGGAGATTCCTCCAACGCACATTATTCTTCTCCAAATAAATCATGGTCTATGATTCTTACGGCATCTGCGATGCAGTCATTGCAGGAACGCAGGACAGTTCCGGTTTCTATGCCTTTTAAATCCTTACAGATCACACTTTTGTTTTGTTCCTTAAATTCTGACAAGCATTTTTTGGATGCTTCGTGAGAGGTCCTCTTGGAATCCGGCCGGTCCAGGTGGGCGGAGCTGTTTTTTAGTCCGGATAGTACGGCAGCAGCGCTGATTGCCCCGCAGGTACCTTCCATGCCGCCCATACCAAGGCCCATGCCTTCCGTAACGCGGAACATGGTTTCCTCGTCAATGCCTGTTTTATCACAGAAGGCACAGGAGACTGCCTGTGCACAATTATACCCTTTTGAATGCTTGTTTAGAGCTTCTTCCACTCTTTTTGATGTTGTGTCTGACATGTAATGTTTCCTCCTGAAGTTATGATATCCTCTGTATTGCCCGGTCAAGCTTCGGTCTGGGCAGAGAACAAGCGGAATTTATAAAATATTACGTGAAACAGAAAGCCGCCCAGGCAGGTGGCAAACAGATAAACAGCATTCCCTATGGATATACCGTATTTTAACGCAATTTCATGAAAAACGATCTGAGCCGACGGGTAATAGGGGGAAATGTAGAACATATCTGCCTGACCCAAAGGCTTTGCCGTCCGATTGATAACAGAAGCAATGATGCAGCAGATGAAAAACAGGGGAAGCGTTCGCACGAATCCCAAAAGCGAAGTATCGGAAAGACGGGAAAATGCGATGACCAGCCCTATATAAATCAAAAGCAGGTGCCAGATCAAACCGTGAAGGGTTAAAAACCAGTAAGGATGAAAAAGCCCGGATGGTTCTGCCAGTGCCATGATACCTCCTAAAAGGTTGAAATCCTGCATAAAGGTGCATAGCACCCTTTGCCCGTCCTTAGAAGGGGCCAGCGGAAGAATGAGGCAGAGGTACATGGGAAGGCTGCAAAGCTGAAATGGAAAATACCACCAGTTGTAGGTCTGTTCATTTACCACATAATATAAAAAAAGCTGTTTCCAGCATTCGGTGGCAGCCAGAAGAAGGCCGCAGAAAAAAAGCAGCCGTGGAAGTCTGGAGCTGTTTGTTTTTCTGGTGGTATAATAAGCAAGAAAGACCACAGACGCAAGCCCTACAGCAATAAATATGATGTGGAACAGGGAATAAGGGGCCGGCGGATTCATGGGCCATGCTGTTTTTTCAAGGAAATCCTTCATAGCGATCACCGACCTTTCTTTCTTGATTCTGATCACGCGATATTGCAAGTTCCGATAAACCATATTATATAGGATTGCCTGAAATCATGCAAGATAAATGGAAATTCCCCGGAAAATAAGAATCTTCTTCTTATTAAGTACTTGATTAATTCCGAAAATGCTATATAATGTATAACTAGCACTTTATTTAATAATTATGCATATTTGTGTATATAAGAGGAGGAATCATTATGAAAAAGAATGTAATTGCAATGGCAGGTGTCGTATGCATGGCAGCCTTATTAACTGCTTGTGCAGGCTCCGGAACAAAAACAGAAACAACTGCGGCAGGGCAGAAGGAAGCTGCCGGAAAGCTGGTTATGGTGACCAACGCAGAATTTCCGCCCTATGAATATTATGATAAAAATGAAGTCGTTGGAATTGACGCAGATATTGCAAAGGCAATCGCTGATAAGCTTGGTGTTGAGCTGGATATTCAGGATATGGCCTTTGATTCTTTGATCCCGGCTGTTCAGTCCGGAAAGGCAGACTTTACTGCCGCCGGTATGACCGTTAATGAAGATCGTAAGAAAAATGTTGATTTTACCGATACTTATGCAGAAGCAGCCCAGGTAATCATTGTTAAGGAAGGCAGCGAGATCAAAACACCGGATGATTTAACGGGAAAGAAGATCGGCGTGCAGACCGGCACCACCGGTGATATTTATGCAGACGATATTGAGAATGCGGAAGTTAATCGTTACAATAAGGGAATGGAAGCTGTTATGGCACTTTCTCAGGAAAAAATTGATGCAGTCATCATTGACCGTGAGCCTGCAAAGGTATTTGTAAAGGAAAATGCCGGCTTGGTAATCCTTGATGAAGCATTTACCGAGGAAGAATATGCCATCGCCGTTAAAAAGGACAACAAAGAGCTGTTAGACAAGATAAACGGTGCCATCAAAGAATTAAAGGAATCCGGTGAATTAAAGAAGATCGTGGATAAATACATTACTGCGGAATAATAAAAAAGGAAGAGTGACATGTGGGAAAAGCTAAGAGATGATTTTTATCAGAATTTTATCATAGATGACCGTTGGAAATACATTACCGGCGGCCTGCAAAACACGTTGAAGATCACGTTTTTTGCAGTTTTGATCGGTATTGTGCTGGGATTTCTGGTTGCGATCATTCGTTCAACCTATGAAAATACCCATAAACTGAAGATATTAAATGCAGTTTGCAGCGTTTATCTGACGGTGATCCGCGGGACGCCGGTGGTTGTACAGCTGATGATCATGTATTTTGTCATCTTTGCATCCACTGATCCGGGCCAGGTGCCAACCGCGATTCTGGCATTTGGAATCAACTCTGGCGCCTATGTGGCGGAAATCTTCCGGAGCGGTATCAGTTCCATTGAAAAAGGACAGTTTGAGGCCGGCCGAAGCCTGGGCTTTAATTACGCCCAGACCATGTGGTTCATCGTTATGCCCCAGGCCTTTAAAAATGTGGTTCCTACCCTTGCTAATGAATTTATCGTCCTTTTAAAGGAGACTTCTGTGGCAGGTTACATAGGGATGCAGGATTTGACAAAGGGCGGCGATATCATCAAGAGCCGTACTTATTCTGCGTTTATGCCTCTGATTGCAGTGGCCATTATTTATCTGGTTATGGTAATGGTATTTTCATATCTCGTAAAATTACTGGAGAGGAGGCTGCACAGAAGTGAGCATTAATAGAATGGAAAACCCTCTGATTCAGGTACAGAATCTAGGGAAAAAGTTTGGCGACGTGGAAGTGCTTAAGGATATATCCGTTGATATTTATAAAGGGGACGTAGTATGCGTGATCGGGCCTTCCGGCTCAGGAAAGAGCACATTTCTCCGCTGCTTAAACCGCCTGGAGGAACCCACCGGAGGACATATCCTGTTTGAAGGCGTGGACATAGTAGATAAGAAAACCAACATTGATAAACACCGTCAGAAGATGGGAATGGTGTTCCAGCAGTTTAATCTGTTTCCACATATGACGATTTTAAAGAATTTGATCCTTGCTCCCATGAAGCTTCAGGGACGCAGCCGGAAGGAAGCGGAAGAGCAGGCATTAGGACTTCTTCATAAAGTGGGCCTTGCCGACAGGGCAGATTCCTATCCTAATCAGCTATCCGGCGGGCAGAAACAGCGTATCGCCATTGTTCGGGCCCTGTGCATGAATCCGGATGTCATGCTTTTTGACGAACCTACCTCCGCTCTTGATCCTGAGATGGTGGGTGAGGTGTTAAATGTAATGCGGGAGCTGGCTGACGAGAAGATGACCATGGTCGTGGTCACTCACGAAATGGGTTTTGCCAAAGAAGTGGCAACCCGGGTCATGTTTATGGACGGCGGCTATTTCCTGGAAGAAAACGAACCAAATGAGTTCTTTTCCAATCCTCAAAATGACAGATTAAAGCTGTTTTTAAGCAAGGTACTTTAATATGGCAGCGCCCCTGGTGATTGTAGAATGACCAGGGGCGCTGTGAGGTTTAGCAGGTTTATAAGTCATGCAATAGTTCAGGTAAAGGAAGAGTACACAAAATAAGCCGAGTGGTTGCCTGGCTTATTTTTTTGCTTTTTCATTCAAAAATCCTATCATAAGCAATCAATTATTGGTATTTTTCAACAAAGGCAAAATGTGTTAAAATAAAAACAAGAATGTTAAAAAAATAACTTGAAGGGAGTAAAAAAGGATGGGTTCGTATGTTCATACATTGGCGGAGCGATCCGGAAAAGTGCAGGAGATACGGGTTGCCTATGACCAGGCAGCAGCAGCTGCCTGAATGAAGGGAAAGACGTTGTAAGGGCTTAAAGAGGAATTTGAAAGACGTTTTTCGGAGACGTTTTATGCGGAAAAGCCTTGTAATAACTTGGGATATATGGTATGTAAGAAATGCCGGGTCCAGCAGAGATGCCCGGTTCCCGGTCCGGAAAGATATCATCCGGACCGGGAAGGTATCACTTGTCTTTAAGAAGAGAGCCCCAGCAGTTTCCTTGCCTCATCCAGCAATTCCTGGCTAGTTTCCTCTACCAGGACAACATCTGCGACAGAGGGGAGTG
>POVV01001136.1_pt1 | contig 10830 bp, 6 predicted proteins | sample 1560271 | NCBI WGS metagenome assembly POVV01 (sample SAMN08337232, study PRJNA429181) | Bioreactor metagenome, whole genome shotgun sequencing project. | biome: cows' rumen and soil; feature: anaerobic; isolation source: anaerobic chemostat enrichment culture, galacturonate as sole carbon source...... | reverse complement strand
AGGTACATCTCAAAAAGTATTAATTCGTGGTATCTCTTCATTTAACAGCAACAATCCTTTATACATTGTAGACGGTGTGCCGATCACAAATGAACGTTCAGGAACAAACTATGCTGACTTTGGTAATAGCGCCAATGACATAAACGCTGAAGACGTAGAATCCGTAACAGTATTGAAAGGAGCCTCTGCTACTGCCTTATATGGATCTCGCGCAGGGAATGGTGTTATCATGATCACAACAAAGAGAGCAAAAAATGAAAAGCTAACTATTACATATGATGGAGCATTTACGGCTTCGAATGTTCTCCGCGTAATGCAAACGCAAGACCTTTATGGGCAAGGTTGGGGAGCTTGGGATAGAGCAGAAAATGGCTCTTGGGGACCTCGCTTGGATGGTTCTATCCACGAATGGGGCTCAGACCAATTGGACGAAGTGATGACTAAACCTTTTTCGTATGTAAAAAATAATATCCGCAATTTTTACAAGACAGGTCACGAATTAAATAATGTTGTATCTCTTCGTTATGGAACAGATAATCTTGGCCTTTATGCCTCTTATGGAAATGTAACAAGTAATGGAACTTTGCCCAATAATGCTGATACATATTCTCGCAACACATTTTCTTTGCGTGGTAACGCAAAATGGGACAAATTAAGTGTGGATGTATCTATAAATTATGCACGCAAAGACATCCGCCGTACAGAGCAAATGGAGATTGAGCTTTTACAGAATGCAGTAGATATTGATATTGCTTCTATGAAAAATTATAATGATGAGCGCTATAATCTAAATAATTACTATACTTTCTATGCAACAAACCCTTACTGGATGGTTGACAATAATTATTTCTTATATCAAGACAATCATACATATGGTAAACTAGAGGCTTCTTATCAACTCTTAAGCGGATTGAAAGCTACAGGGCGTTTAGGGGGAGATTTCCTGAACTATAACCGAGAAAATATAAATGCGAAAAACTCATTTATTCCTGGCTCGTATAGTGATCTTGGAGGTGCTACAGCTCAGAATGGGTATTATTCCAACTATCGGTTCAACAGAGATCAATTAGATGCTACAGCTTTCCTTACTGCTGACTACAAATTTTCAGATTTCAGTCTTGGAGGTTCTGCTGGATGGAACTTGAATCAACGCACCTATAATTATACAGGAGGATATGTAGACGGATTAGGCGTATCCGATTGGTACAGTCTCGAGAATACTGCTTCAGGAGCTATTTCTCAACAATACTCAGAGAAGAGAAGACTAATAGGGCTATTTGCTCAAGCTGAAATAGGGTATAAAAATTTCCTATATTTAAATCTTTCAGCTCGTAATGATTATTCATCAACTCTACCGAAAGACAATAACAGCTATTTCTACGGAGGAGGAAATCTCTCTTTCGTTCTTACTGAATTATTTCCGGCTTTAAAAAATAATAAGATTGATTTTTTAAAGTTGCGAGCAGCTATAGGTCAAACAGGTAATGATGCCGAAGTATATCGTACTTCCTCATGGTTCGAACCAGTAACGGGATCTAATAGTACATACAACTATACATGGTTACCTATTAATGGTATATTAGGGCTAACAGAATACAACCGATTGCCAAGCCAATCATTAAAACCTGAGATTACGACTGAATACGAATTTGGAGTTCAAGGTAATTTCTTTGACAATCGCGTTCATTTAGATTTTGCCTATTACAATAAACGTTCTAAAAATCAAATTATAAATGCGACTTTAGCTCCAGAAACAGGATATACGTCCGAAACTCGTAATGTTGGAGAATTAGAGAATAAAGGGGTCGAAATAGCAGCAGGTATCACCCCTATAAGAACTAAAGACTGGCAATGGGATGTAAATGCAACATTTACTAAAAACACAGGAAAGGTTATTGAGCTTTGGGACGGGTTGCAAGAATATAACATCTACAGTTGGCGTGGTATTGAATATAGAATGAAAGTAGGAGAAAAAATTGGAACATTCCAAGTTCCATCAGTAGACCGTGTAACAGATAAAACTAGCCCTTACTATGGTTACATGATTGTAAACGCAAATGGATTTCCGACCCAATCTACTACCGAAAAAGAAGTTATCGGATCATCGCAACCTGATTTCATTTTAGGACTAAACACCTCTGTAAAATTCAAAGATTTCAGACTTACAGTTGTTGGTGACTGGCATAAAGGGGGATGGATGGCCTCAAACACATCTTACATCACTCACTTTAACGGAAACTCAACACAAACAGTGTATAATGAGCGTAACTCATTTATTTATCCAAACTCTGTGAAAATAATAGGGGGGCAATATGTGGAAAATAATATTCCTGTTATGGCTAATCAAATGAATTATACACTAGGTAACTATTCCTATAATCCTCTAGTACGCAATGAGATGGTAATACCAAAAGATTTCTTCAAAATCAGAGAAGTAACTCTTTCTTACGATCTTCCAAAGAAAGTATTAACTAAAACTCCATTAAATAAAGTCACATTAAGCTTTATCGGACGTAACTTATTCTTATTCACACCTAAAAAGAATAATTATGTTGATCCAGAAGTAGCAAATATGGGAAATGATTTGAATTCTGAATTTGGTGAAATATCTAGTGGTACTTCCTATCGCAGTTTTGGTGGAGCTATTAAAGTAGAATTTTAATAACCTAATTAAAGAAGAAAAATGAAAAAAAGAAATTTAATATATATAGCTTTATCGCTACTATTAACAAGTGGGGCATTTACGTCTTGTGATGATTATCTGAATGTAAATAACAACCCTAATTATCCAACAACTGCAAGCTTGGAAAGTCTTCTCCCATCTGCAGAAGCAAATACTATCGCTCAATTGGGATTAAATGGGCAATTGATAGGGAGTCTATGGAGCCAATATGTTACTCAGGGAAACTCTACAAACCAGTATAATACTACTGTCAATTACAGCCTTACTCAAGAATCATATAATGCTTTCTGGACCAATGCTTATGCCAACACATTACAGGATCTCAAAATTATGATGTCTTTGGCTGAAGAGGAAGAAGCTTGGAACTATTGGGTTATTGGTAAGATCATGACAGCATATAATTATCATATGCTTACAGATTTATATGGAGATATTCCTTTTACTGAAGCTTTAAATGTTAAGGAATACCCTGCACCAAAATATGACGACAGTAAATCTGTAGTATATCCGGGTATTATCAAATTACTAGATGAAGCGATAGCAAAAGCACCAGAAGCAAAAGGAGGGTTAAATCCCTCAATTGATAATAAAGATTTTTTCTTTAAAGGCGATATTGATAAATGGGTGGCTCTAGCGAAGAGTTTAAAACTAAAAATATACCTCCGTGATTATGAGTCAAATAAAACACAAATAGCATCTTTAATTAGTGCCGGTGGTTTATTCACAGATAATTTTGCTTTTACTGTATATGAGGATGCTACGAATAAAGGAAATCCTCTATATGAATATAATATTCGTCAGTTGAATACGAAAGAAAATATCCGTGCATGCCATACTTTCCTAGAATTTTTATTGGCAGCAAATGACCCACGTATAGAACAAATCTATGAAATAACTACTGCTGCTAAAGAAGCTATCGATGAGGGAGAAAATCTTACTACTTATAGAGAATTGTATGAAGGTTTACCTTGTGGTACTAAACCGTCTACAACAGCTGGAACTTCAGATGCTGTACCTTTAGTTAATTCATCAAGATATAAACAAGCATATTCAGATACTACTTATTTAATGAATGCAGCTGAAGCTTATTTTATGATAGCAGAAGCCCAAGCAAGAGCAGGAAAAGTAGCTGAAGCAAAAACAGCATACGATGAAGGTGTAAGAAAAGCCTTTGGACGTTGGGGATTTGATGCTACCGACTTCATTAAAGCAGGAGGTGTATATGAATTCAAAAGTTCTTCTTTAAGCACAATGCTAAAATCTATCTTAACCCAAAAATGGGTAGCTGCAGCAAAAGCCAATGCTTGGGATGCTTGGATGGATCGCAACCGTACAGGAATACCTGCAATCAGTGATGCTGAAAAGGTACGCATAAGCAATACAGCACCCGGACTTGAAGAAGGCTACGAACTAGGGTCTTTAGTCCGCCCGGGGACAACGGTATTAGGAGCCAGAGAAATACCTCGTCGGATTCCTGTTCCTAACGTATCGGCTCTCTATAATGTAAATGCACCTGCTACAAAACCAACACAAGAACCATTATGGTGGCAAGTAGCTCAAGGAAACTAACTATAAGATAGTCTAAGTTTAATTAAATACTCAGTTTTTTAAAAGAAAATAATATGAAACAAATAAGATATATTTCAGTCCTGTTATTATTACTCCTAGGATTTGCATCTTGCGAAACATACGGAGACTATGAAATAGAATACTCTTCTATCCATCCTTTGGGAGGCAAGTATAGAGTGATTGTAAAAGATGAAGCCGGAAAACAGGTATACAAAAACTACTGTGAAATTTCTAATACTTCTGATGAATCAAAAACTCAATGTTGGATACGTATTGGTAGTTATTCACTAAGTGGAGCAAATGCTTACTCTATTAATGGCAAAATCAATTGCGACTTATCAACGCTCAGTTTTTCAGGAAGTAATATCGAAAATCTAGCAGGAAATGTTGCTTCTTCAACAAATACATTTACATTGACAGATGGAAAGATTATCTTGAAAGGAGCCACTGCTCCCTCAGGTACTGTTTCCGATTCGATACATTTCACTTTTACGAATTCTCGCTTTCCTGGAAAGACGTATACAGCTGAAGGCTATCGTTTTACAGGATGGTCTGAAGATTGATCATATAAGTTGAAAGTATCAATAAAAAGGAGACTGAGCGCGCTCCTTACAATTACGCGCTCATCATACAAACACGCTTTTAATGCAGTGATGCGTCAAACTTTAAAGAGACCGAATTCGGTCTCTTTGCTTTTTTATATACTTATAACTATACAAACCTTAAAAAATTGACTAACGAAGCCTCCATTCAGAGATACTCAATTGCTATTTCTTAATCAAATTTTCCATCTCTTAGTAATAATCTAGACACCTTTTTCAGTACCTTTGCCCCAAATTAAATATAAGATAGATTAAGATATGGCCCACTCGTCATTATTAGAAAGACTTGATGCACTGAATATCCGCTTTGAAGAAATAGGCAAACTTATTACAGACCCTGCCGTAATTGCCGATATGAAAAGATACGTCAAACTGAATAAAGAATATCGCGATTTAGAAAAAATAGATATAGCACGTAGAGAATATAAACAACTACTAGCCACCATAGACGAAGCAAAAGATATCCTTGAAAACGAAAATGACTCTGAATTAAGAGAAATTGCAAAAGAGGAAATGGATGCTGCAAATGAACGTATGCCTAAGTTGGAAGAAGAAATAAAGTTTCTTTTGGTTCCGGCCGATCCTCAAGACAGCAAAAATGCAATCATGGAAATACGCGGAGGAACAGGTGGCGACGAAGCGGCTATTTTTGCGGGAGACCTTTATCGTATGTATCAGAAATACTGTGAAGTAAAAGGCTGGAAAACAGAGATTACAAGCGTTACCGAGGGAACTTCCGGGGGATTCAAAGAAATTATATTTACTGTAACTGGCGAAGGCGTATACGGCATTTTAAAATACGAATCGGGAGTGCATCGCGTTCAACGTGTCCCTGCAACCGAAACTCAAGGGCGAGTACATACCTCTGCTGCTACTGTTGCCGTATTACCCGAAGCAGAAGAGGTTGACGTGGAGATAAACCCTGCTGATGTTGAAATGCAGACAGCCCGTTCGAGTGGTGCGGGAGGACAGAATGTAAATAAGGTTGAAACCAAAGTACAGCTAACGCACAAGCCGTCAGGTCTGGTCGTTGTATGCCAGCAATCAAGATCTCAATTAGCAAATAGAGAGCTTGCTATGCAAATGTTGAGAACAAAGCTTTATGATATAGAGCTATCTAAATATATGGATGCAATCGCTTCGAAACGTAAGACAATGGTATCGACAGGTGACCGCTCGGCTAAGATTAGAACATACAATTATCCGCAAGGAAGAATGACTGATCACAGAATCAATCTAACCTTATATAACTTATCGGCAGTAATGGATGGAGAAATCCAGCCAATTATAGACCAATTGATAATTGCGGAAAATACCGAAAGACTTAAAGAAAGCGAAATGTAAAAAATAAAAAGGATTAGAAATAAGACAAAAGCGACTCTAATTTTGAAGATACAAATATGACAAAGCAAGAATTATTTGAGAATATTAAAAGAAAAAAATCTTTCCTCTGCGTTGGGCTAGATACCGATATAAATAAAATCCCTTCTTTTTTATTAGATGAAGAAGATCCTATCTATGCTTTCAATACAGCAATAATAGATGCGACTGCAAAATATTGTGTTGCTTACAAACCCAATACTGCATTCTATGAAAGCCAAGGTGTAAAAGGTATCGTGGCTTTACACAAAACGATAGAATATATTCGCCTGAGATATCCTGATCAGTTTATTATACTAGACGCTAAGCGAGGAGATATAGGCAATACATCGGAGATGTACGCCATGTCTGCATTCGAAGACCTGAAAGCCAGTGCTATTACCGTAGCTCCTTACATGGGAGAAGATAGTGTGAAGCCATTTATTAAATATGCCAACAAATGGGTCATTCTATTAGCTCTTACGTCTAACAAGGGTTCTTATGATTTCCAGTTGACAGAAGACAAGAACGGCGAGCGTCTTTTCGAAAAGGTACTCAAAAAATCACAGGAATGGGCAACTGACGAGCAATTGATGTATGTAGTGGGAGCTACACAAGGAGAAATGTTCGCTGATATTCGGAAGTATGCACCTAATCATTTCTTACTTGTTCCGGGTGTAGGTGCACAAGGAGGAAGCCTTGCCGATGTCGTAAAATATGGTATGAATTCGCAATGTGGATTACTCGTAAATTCTTCCCGTGCGATAATTTATGCAGACAATTCTGTAGATTTTGCTTTTGTCGCTACAGCCGAAGCGAAAAAAGTGCAAGAAGAAATGGCGACATATTTAGCAAAATTAATTTGATCATTTTATTTACGTCTATATATCAAAGCGTCTCTAATCTTTATCTCAAAGAAATAAATATAGTAATATATAGACATACAAATAATAGAACTCCGAAGTTGTTTACAGGAACGGCTTCGGAGTTTTTCTATTTAGATACTTAAGAGGCAATTGAACAGAAAAATAAGCCGACTAAAAAATTAACAAACTGAAACTAAAAAAAATTATATTTTTTTATAAAAAAGATTGAACAAAAGTAAAATTAAGAAAAACGGTTAAAACCGTTACTATGCAGTAGTTTATAAATTGACGGTCTGAATTTGGAAGGTAGTGTACATCAGGTTTTGGGCTTAAAAAGACAGAGATAGGTTACTAAATCATTACCTGTTTTGGATTGTACAAGATAGTATAATTAGCTATATTTCAGCATTTTGCACTCTTTTTTATCTTTCCTTGTAACTCGCTAAAATTTAATTTTAAACATTAAAATTTTGAGTTATGGAGACAGTTAAAAGATCCACTTTCAAGCTATTGTTTTACTTGAAGAAAAATGAACCCAAAAAAAATGGTAATGTACCTGTAATGGGACGTATTACTATTGATGGTACACCAAAAACTTTTGGAACCAAACTGGAAATTGATCCCAATACTTGGGATTTAAAACACGGACGCGTACAGGGAAAAAGCACAACAGCACTAACTACCAATCAAAAATTGGATAAAATTCGTGTACGTATCAATAAGATTTATGATGATATGCTTAAAGATGAAGGTTTTGCTACTTCACAGAAAGTTAAGCTCTCTTTTTTAGGTGTCGGTGTGATGGATGATGCAGTACTCAAAGTTTTCAAAGAACAAAATGAGGATTTTGAAAAAATGGTGGCAAAAGGTAAGCGCTCGTCAAACACTTATTATAAGTACAAAGTTGTTTTCAATCATCTGACGGAATTTATAAAAGCTAGGTATCATCGGGATGATATGGCTTTTCGTGAGCTTACATCTGATTTTATCAGGGAGTTCGATTTTTTCCTTCGCATTGATAAAGAATGTACACACAATACGGTATGGGTTTATACAATGCCTGTTATAGCTTTAGCTGACCTAGCTATTAAAAAAGGATTGATACGTCAAAATCCATTTGAGGATTACGAAATAAGCATGCAGGAAACTGATCGTAGCTATCTTTTGAAGGAGGCTGTGGAAAAATTGTTATTCTTAAAACCCTCTAAGCCGAAATATGAACTGGTTAAAGACATTTTCATTTTTAGTTGCTTTACAGGGTTGTCTTACATTGACGTTAAAAAGCTAAAGTGGAGCAACATTCAATCCTTCTTTGACGGTCATCAATGGATTATCAGCCGAAGAAAGAAATCGGATGTTGCATCAAATGTTCGTTTGATGGAAATTCCCAAACGGATCATTGAAAAATACAGAGGTATTACAAGAAATGATTTCATATTTCCAGTTCCATCCAATGCAACATGTAATAATCATGTAGCTAAACTGATTGAAGAAGCTGAAATTGTCACTGAACAAAAAGTGACGTTCCATACGGCACGACATACTTTTGCAACAATGTTTTTAACAGAGGGAGTACCTCTTGAAAGCCTTAGTAAGATGATGGGACATAAGAATATTTCTACCACTCAGATTTATGCTAAGATTACAAGTCAGAAGATCAGCAAGGATATGGATTTGGTTTCTCCGAAATTTGCTTCTCTGGAAACAGCATTCATTTCAATGGAACCAGATACGCCTTCACAGCCCGATTTCATAATAGTTGAAGATGAATTAGAACTGGTCACTTAATGGTGTAATATTTATTGAAAAGCAGGATTTTATAATTCTGCTTTTTTATTTACCTCTTTATGCAAATTAAAGCCACCTGTTATTTTTTATATTTACAAAACAAACTTGACCTATAGTGTCGTTAAAAAATCCTTATAAAATGGCAGAAATTGACTTGACTAAAATAAAATACTACCCTGACAGATTTTATATCTGCCTAGATGGATTTGATATTGATAACTTAACCACTTTTATAACTGACCTACAAATCGGTCAAGAGCAATCTATATTCATTCATGAATACTACCACTACCTTACCAACATTGCTACATTCTCTGGAATACGTCAATTTAACCTTAATTTTTGTGATAGGTTCCGAGCATCAACCATCTTGACGTCAAAAGAAGGGCTTAACGCTTATCCAATAAACAGTAACACCTTTGAAAGCTGTAAGAATATGGTAGATTATTGGAACGAGATAACAGCCATATTGAATGAGGATGATATTGACTATAATGTGGTCGAAGAAACTGATAAAACGCCTAGTAAAAAATTTGGTATAGCATCGATAGAACGAACCGAAAAACCAATGGAAGTCGTTGTAAATGGTGTTAAGTATAGTGGAGCGAGGATTCTGATTAAGATATATACAACAGAACTTATTAATATTAATAGCTTTTACTTAACATTTGGTGCTATTGATGAGTTTCTGAGTTCTACAATTGACGAGTATATGTATGAGAACAATTTATCGGATATTAACCCAAGTATGCTTAGTCGAAGACCCTTTTATCCTTATGGTTTCTTTGATGAATTGCTTTCGTTTTACGGGATTAAAAGGGCCCCGGCATTTGAGAAAATTCTTATTGCATACTTTGCCTTGAACTCATCAAACCCGCCAGTGATTTTAATTGATATACTTGAAAAATTAAAAGATGGTGGCTATGAACAATTTCAGGAGAATCCCGAAATATATTTGCTTACTAATTTTTTAGAAGTACCTCAGTACAATGATGTTCTTAAAAACATTAAGGACTTTGCCGATCTAACATACGAACAAGGACGTATACATATCTCACAGGCATTGAAATATTATTACGATAAATTTTATATGGCACAAAAACTAAAAGAAAATGACTTCTTTTATTTTGTTAGACCCTTCTTTGCCAACGGTAAGGATACTATTAGTTACAAACAAAAGTTTCTTCTTGAACTTTCAAGAATAATAAACCTTTTTACACCTCCTGTTATACTAAAAGACAAGCAGTTTTTTTATATTGATAAATTGACCACTTTCGGTGAAGCTACCGTATTGATATTGGCTACCTATGAAATTTTTGAAAGTATAAGGACAAACCGAATCGCATCAAGACCTGCACACCAGAAAGCAAAATATAGCTTCCCTGACGGCGATCCTGAGTGCGACAATCTTGAAAAATTTACTCCACCCCCTATTAACGGTATAGTATTCAGGCTTGCTCTTAACGAATTGAACCTATATGGCCCATATCTTAAAGAGTTGGATGACCTTAAACAAAAGAATAGTTAGATATGGGTATTTCAAGACGTCATCATTATATTCCGCAGTTCCTTATCAAGAAATTTGCTGATTCGGACAATATGCTTTATCTGTATGATAAAGAAAAAAAAACCTTTGCAAAGGAAAAGAGAAGCCCCAAATCTATATTCTTTGAGATGAATAGGAATATCCTTGATTTTGGCGGAACAGCAAACGATAATCTTGAAAAGTTGTATGCTGAACTTGACGAAAAATTTTCCCGTGATCTGACAGAAATAATTGCGACTAAAAATATCACTGAAGAAGGGCTTACTTCTTTACTTGTAATGGTTTCTTCATTAAAATGGCGATTACCCGTTAATGATGAACTGTTCTATGATAAAGATAGACAGTATACATACGATAAATTACCGATCTCGATAAAGGCCATAAATGATGATGGCTCTCAAAATACGGAGGCTATCG
>POVV01001135.1_pt1 | contig 10831 bp, 7 predicted proteins | sample 1560271 | NCBI WGS metagenome assembly POVV01 (sample SAMN08337232, study PRJNA429181) | Bioreactor metagenome, whole genome shotgun sequencing project. | biome: cows' rumen and soil; feature: anaerobic; isolation source: anaerobic chemostat enrichment culture, galacturonate as sole carbon source...... | reverse complement strand
ATGGCGTGGTTTACCGTATATTTATTTTCGCACTGACTCCTATCTTTGGTTTAATGCGGGCACTGCAGCCGGTTACCGGCATAAATTACGGCGCCGGACAATATGAGCGGGTCATAAGCGCGTATAAGATATTTACGGTTGCATCCCTGGTGCTGACTCTGCCCTTCTGGCTTATCTCCATGGCGGCGCCGGCCTGGGTGCTGAGCCTGATGCTGCCCGACCAGGCCTTTACCGGTACGGAGCTGATGTATTTCCGGATTTATATGGTATTATTACCCTTATTGTCGGCCATCTTCATGGCGATGACCTTTTTCCCGTCCATTGACAAAGGGAAACCGGCGGCCATGATCGGGATTGCCCGGCAACTGATTTTCTATATACCGGTCATGTTGATTCTGCCGCAGATAATGGGGGTTGCAGGCATTTATATCGGCTCACTGGCCATCGATGCGGTGATTGTATTATGGACCGCCATCATGGTGAAAAAAGAATTTGCCGTTCTCCGCACCGCCGGTCAACCAACCGCTTTAAGCACATAGCGCATTTGTGGCGCTGCTGCTTTAACGCCCAGCCAAAGGAAGAACAAATCCTGCAACGTACTAAGACCTCCGGGAATGTTTGACATTTCCCGGAGGTCTTGCTGATAAAGGGCCAACATTTATATAGCGCCTACCGCCTGAAAACCGTCCTTTAGCACGGTTCCTTTGATTTTGTACGGGCACAGCCTATTGCTGCCGGTATTTTTTTGGTGTAAGCCCGTAATGGTCTTTGAAAATAGCTGAAAAACTGCTGCTGCCGCAATAACCGAGCTGCAGGGCGATATCCTGGATACTGAGCCGCGTGTTTTTAAGCAATATTTTTGCTTTTTCCATCCGGGCGCGACGCAGATAGCCGTACACGGTGTCGGCGAACAAGGCTTTAAACCCGGTTTTCAATTTGAAGGTATTTAAACAGACGGTTTTGGCCAGTTCCTCCAGCGAAGGTGGCGCCGTCATTCGTTCGGTCAGCACCTGTTTGGCCAGATAGAGCCGGTCGGTGTCCTCGCTATCAAGAAATACCGGCAGTTCCGGCGGATATTGTCTTACACCGGAACGGAACAGGTATTCTGACAATATTTCCAGCACAATGGCTTCAAAATAAAGTTTTTTTACTGTTTCATCATCATAGGGGCATAAAAAGAACTTGTTGATTAGGTTTTCGATGTCAAGGCTTGCTTTTTGGGCATGTGCTACCGCCGGGTGTGTCCGGAAAGCGGGAATTCTGTCCGTAATATCAATTCCTTTTGCCGTCAGGCTGCGAATGTATTCTTCATCAATCGTAAGCGAGACAAAGTGCAGAAGGTGGTTTTTGGGCAGCCTGGCCCAGCCTTTGCAGCTTTGGTTTACAAACAGAACGAATTCACCGGCATTTACCCCTGTCAGTTGCTGCTTCTCCTCACTGAAAATTTCAAGATAGCCGGAATTCATATAAACAAGCTCAAAGTATTTGTGTTTAACGTCATAGGAATAAGTAAGATCCTCATTCAACAGCATTCTGCCGAGCGACAAGTGCAGCCCGTTCAGATAGGAATAGCGCTGGAGGTAGCCGGTGCCAAACTTTTTCAGTACCTCGAACTCATGGAATTGTGCGGTATTTTTGTGCAGAAAGCCAATTTGATTCAGTTTTTGATAAAAGTCATCCAGACTGACGGTATTTAAATGAAATCTCATAATCCCCTGCCTCTTGTTAATTGGTTTAATCTTTTTTGTCGTATAAAAGTACTGACCTTATAATAACAGAAAATGATAATCGTTTTCAATTCATGCCGGAGCTTTTTTTATTCAAGAGGTATTTTCCCGCCTGAAAGAATTGATTAATCGTTGTTGCCCATTTATAATCGGCACTAATAATGAAATTCATTATCAATAACAGAAAGTAAGGTGACGATCAATATGGACAAAGTAGCCGGTAAAGTTGTAGCAGCAATACTTAGCGGGGTTTTGCTGCTGCCGCTGGCGGCAGCGGCGGAGGAAATGCCGCAATCAGAATTTGCTTTGGAGGAATATGTTGTGACAGCCAGCCGTGTGCCGATGAAAATGTCGGAAACGGCAGCCAGCGTAACAGTGGTTACTGCCAGTCAAATTGAAAAGGGCGGTTTTACCAGGGTGGCTGAGATTCTGGCACAGACCAATGTCAGTGTCGATGATATTGGGGCCGGTGCAACAGGCGTCAGCGCCGTTACCATCAATGGCGACGACCGGGTGCTGGTGCTGGTGGACGGACGCAAAATCAACCGGGAATATTTTATTGGTATGGGGAAAACACGGGTCAATCTGAATCAGCTTCCCAGTGTGAAAAATATTGAGCGGATCGAGATTGTGCGTGGGCCGGCTTCGGCCTTGTATGGCAGTGATGCCGCCGGCGGCGTTATCAATATTATAACCCGCAAGGCTGCGGAAGACAGCACAAGTATTTCGGTGCAAAGCGGCAGCTGGGGGCAGCGCAACTATACGCTGACTACTGAAGGGAAAGAGAATGGCTTTGGTTACCGGGTTACTGCCGAACGCAAACGCCAGGATGATTTTGAATATAAGGACTGGAAAACCGGCAAGGTAGTAACTATGCCTAACAGCTATTTCGACCAGGATGCCCTTACCCTGCGGCTGGACAAGGAGTTGGGAGAGGGACGCTCCCTGAGCCTGTACGTAGAGCACCTGGACGGCAAGGCGGGTTATGGCTTAATGCCTCCCGGCAATGTCCAGCACCATCCTACAGCCTATGAGACTACCCTGGAAAATAATCTGGACATTACCTATCGCTGGGGCCAAAACGGTGGGGACAATGTATTTAAAGTTTATCATAATGCGGCCGATTATGACATTCATAAAGGCAGCGATACCAATCAGCCGGATAAATTTTTGACCAGCCGGACCACTGGCGCCGAGTGGCAGCAGACCTGGCAGCTTGGCGAAAACTATGCGCTCCTGAGCGGTCTGGAATGGCGCAAGGTTACCATTGATGCTCCGACTGACGGTATTTACAGCAAGGACTTGTCCAATCAGGCCGTATTTCTGGAAAACCGCTGGAACTTGCCGGGCAAATGGACTGTCACCGCCGGCATGCGGTACGATGACCACAACGCGTTTGGCGGTAAATCAACTGCCCGGGTAACGGCCAATAAGGAACTGAACCCCAATACCAATATGTATATTTCCTGGGGACAGGTATATAAAGCTCCTAATGCCGACGAGCTTTACGGCCAGTCGCAGGCTATCGGCAATCCCGAACTGCGTCCGGAAACCGGCGACACGGTTACGCTTGGTCTGAATACCAAATTTAACGATGACAGCCTGCTCAAATTCAGTGTTTTCAGCAGCCGCCTTAAAGATGCAATTAGCTATTATCCGATTGATTCCAGTTATATGTACTGGAAGTTTGCCAATCTCCAGGAGCAAAAGCGGCAGGGGCTGGACATCAGCTGGACAAAACAACTGTCACCTGCCTGGAATGTAACTGCCGGCTATGCTTATGCCCAGATCAAAAACAAGGATCAGGGGGCGGCGGATTACTACCTCGATCCCAAAAATAACCAGCCTAACGGCTACCGGTTAATGCTCCAGTATGACCAGGATAAATGGAATGCCGGCCTGGCAGTGCGGGGCGCAAGCGGCCGCGACCTGTCGGCTTATACGGCAAGTTCCTATTGGGTTATGGATTTGACAGCCGGATATCAGGTCAACGCCGATCTGCGCGCTTATGCCAAGGTCTATAATCTTACCAACCGCGCCTACGAATTGCGGGGAGAAGCAGGCACCAGAGGGGTGTTTCCCATGGCGGCACGGCACCTGTATTTTGGGCTGGAAAAGCGTTTATAGAATAATGAAACAAAAAGACCACAAGGAGCGTTCTGCTATGGCAAGCCCTAATCTGTCTTTACAATCCAAGGACTTAATTACCATTGGGATTTTCAGTACTTTGTTTTTTGCCGTTACCATGGTGGCAGGAGCTTTCTTTGCCCCCAATCCGCTGCTGACCTATCTGACTCCGGTGGTGGTGGCTGTTTTTACCGGACCGGTATATCTCTTGCTGCTGGCCAAGGTGCCGAAACGGGGGCCCACTATTATTTTAGGTGTGATTATGGGGTTGTTAATATTTATAACCGGCATGTTCTGGCTGTGGGCGGTAGCTTATATTGTTTTAGGCGTAATCGCCGGGGAAATTTCAGCGGCAGGCCGGTTTAGAAGCTTAAAGCTCAATGTACTGGGGTTTTGTGTTTTTTCACTGAATCCCATTGCCTCTTACATGATGATCTGGATTGATCAGCAGGCCTATAAGGCGTATCTGGTAAGCAAGGGAACGCAGCCGGCCTATATGGACACCATGCTGCAGGCCGCACAGGAGTGGATGCTGCCGGCCATGGTTGCCGGCACCGTGCTGGCTGCGCTGGCCGGGGCCGCCATCGGCAACCGGTTTCTCAAAAAACATTTTGCCCGGGCCGGGATACTATAATGGCGGACATTTTTTCCGGCGGGGAGCGGCCGGACCGGCTTCGCCTGGATCCACGGACCAAACTCGGCCTCCTCTTTATCGGCAATATTACCGTGCTGTTGTCCCCGGCAATCCATTATGAGCTGGTGCTGGTTGCCTCCATTCTTTTATTAGGATTGTTATGCGGCGTCGGACGCTATTGCCTGAAAATGACGGTGGTGTACGTTTTGCTGGCAGCCGTCCAACTCCTGGGGACACGGTATCTGGACGGTTTTCTGCAGATCTTTCTTGTCACTTTTGCGGTATTTCTGCGAAAGGTTTTTCCCTGCGCTATGCTGGGCGGTATTTTGATTGCCACTACCCGGGTGAATGAGTTTATGGCGGCTATGCACCGGCTGCGAATACCCCGCAGTGTGGCCGTTCCCCTGGCGGTCACGCTGCGCTATTTTCCCATGATTAAAGAGGAGTGGAAGCATGTCTGCGATGCTATGAACATGCGGGGCATTGGCGTGTCTGTCAGGGGATTTCTGCAAAAGCCGCTGAAAACTACGGAATGCATTTATGTGCCGATACTAATTTCCGCGGCCAAGCTTGCAGATGAACTGGCCGCGGCGGCGGTGACCCGCGGCATCGATAATCCTCAGCCAAGAACCTGTCTGCAGCAAATCGGGTTTGGCATGGCTGACAGGATATGTATCGGCTGGTTCTTGCTGCTGGTTATTATTAATTTGTGGGGAAAGGGGGGCGGCAGTTGATTTGTTTGCAGAATGTGTCTTTTACCTACCAGGACAGTGAGGCAGACGGGGTTCGGCAGTTCAGCCTGCACGTGCAAACAGGCGAATGCCTGCTTCTTTGCGGCCGGAGCGGCTGCGGCAAGACCACAGTCACCCGGCTGATTAACGGCCTGATTCCCCATTTTTATAACGGGGCTCTGACGGGGAGGGTAGAGGTTGCCGGCATGGATATTGCCGCAAGTCCCATGTATGCCATTGCCGCGAAAGTAGGATCGGTTTTTCAAAATCCGCGGTCGCAGTTTTTTAATGTGGACACTGACAGTGAAATCGCCTTTGGCCTGGAGAATATGGCCTGTCCGGCGGACGAGATTGGCCGGCGGGTGGCTCAGACTGTCCGGGCATTACAGCTGGAAAAACTGCTCAACCGGAATATCTTTGCCTTATCCGGCGGGGAAAAGCAAAGCATTGCCTTTGCCTCCGTATTCGCGCTTTCCCCGGCTGTGTATGTGCTGGATGAGCCCTCCGCCAATCTGGACGCGCGGGCGATAACCGAATTGCGCAATTTACTCAGGCTCTTAAAAGCGCAGGGCAAAACCATTGTTATTGCAGAGCACCGGCTTCACTACCTGCAGGATATCGCCGACCGGATTGTGTATCTGGAAAACGGCAGCATCCGGGCGGAATATACCGGCCGGGAATTTTGGCAGCTGGATGCCGCGGCAAGACACAAACAGGGTCTGCGCGCCGGCGATTTGCGGACTGTCGGACTGCCGCCCGGTCCAAAACAGCCGGACAATCCTGTGCTGGAATTACACAATCTGACCATCGTCCGCGACCGGCGAACAATTGTGACAGACATCCGGCTGACAGCCTCCCGGGGCGACATAATCGGCGTGATTGGGAACAACGGCAGCGGGAAATCCACATTGGTCCAAACCCTGTGTGGCCTCAGGCAGGAACAGGCCGGCCGCTTTTGCTGGGAAGGCCGGCCGGTGGACCGGCAACAGCGGCTGGCCTTGGCCTATATGGTGCTGCAGGATGTGAACCACCAGCTTTTTGCCGAAACAGTAGAGGAAGAATGCCTGCTGGGCAACCGGCAGCCGGATAAAGAGGAAGTGACTGCCGTGCTCTGCCGGCTGTCGCTGGAGGAATACCGGGATCGTCATCCTATGTCTCTTTCCGGCGGGCAGAAACAACGCGTGGCGGTCGCTGTCAGCCAGTTATGCAATAAAGAAATTCTGATTTTTGATGAGCCGACCAGCGGCCTTGATTGTGTCAGTATGCTTGAGGTAAGCCGGCTGATCGGGGATTTGGCCGCCGCCGGCAAAGTAATTTTTGTGGTAACTCATGATTATGAACTGCTTGTCCACATCTGTAACCGGGTGATCTGGCTGGCGGACGGTGCCGTCAGGGGCAGCTTCGCGGTTGGCGCGGATACGGCCGGCAAGCTGCTGGCGTATTTTGTGGACCGGGGCGAAATTTCCCGGACTGTTGAGGACGGTTCACTTCCCGGTAAAGAACAGGTAATTAACAATGAGAATGAAAGCGGGTGATTAGCATGGATCAATCCCGGGAACATCCCTTGTTGCTGCTGTTGGCCTGGGCCGGTAAAGAAAAATATAAACTGTATTTGGCCATATTGTGCGCGCTGGTCAGCGGCCTGCTGGTAGTTGTCCCGTATATGGCTGTTTACCAGGTTCTGGAACTGGCTTATTACCAACAGCTTACCGGCGAGTTGCTGCTAATGTACGGGCTGACTGTCGCTGCGGCGGTTGCCGGCCGGAATTTGTTTTTGGCGTTGGGAGTGGCGCTTTCCCATAAAGGGGCTTATAACGCCTTGTATCGTGTGCGGGCCATGCTTGTCGACCATATGGCCGTGGTGCCGCTTGGCAGCCTGAGCCGGCAGCATACCGGGGAAATAAAAAAAGTAATCAGCGAGGATATTGAGAAACTGGAACTGTTTCTGGCACATCATTTGCCGGAAATGGCTCTGTATGCCGCCGGACCGGTTGCCATTTTTCTGTATCTTGCCAGTGTAAACTGGCTGCTGGCGCTTATTACGCTCTTGCCGCTGCCGGCGGCCGTCTGGCTGCAATACCGCCTGTTTGCCGGCTACCGCCGCCGGATGCACGAAATGAATCAGGTAATGGCCGGCTTAAACGCGGCCATGATCGAATATATCAGCGGTATGAAGCTGATCAAAGCGTATAATCTGGGTGTGACCTCCTACCGTAAATACGCCGGTGCCATTGACGCGCATCATAGTCTGTGGCAGCAGATTGCCTATCAGATGGGACCGCTATTTGCCGCGTTTGTTATTGTGCTCCAGTGCGCGGTAGCCGCCGTTGTGCCGGCGGGTGGTTTTTTGTTTGTCCACGGGCAGGCTGGCGCCGGTGTGTTTATTCTGTTTGTGTTTGTGGGCTCGCTGTATCTGCTGGAGCTGAGGCCGCTGCTGGAATTGGGCTCCAACTTTTCCCAGGTGCTTAATGGGATTCATAATGCGCAAAAAATTCTGGCGATCCCGCCTCTGCCGCCGGGGGGAGAAGCTTTTCCTGAGCGGCAGGATATTGAATTTCGCCTGGTTAGTTTTGCTTATGACGGCCGGAACACAGTCCTCAAGAATGTGAATTTTCACATCCGCAGCGGAGAAAAATTTGCTTTTGTAGGCAGGTCCGGTGCCGGCAAAAGCACGATTACGCAGTTGCTTGCCCGCTTTTACGATGTGGGCGGCGGTGAAGTCCTCATTGGCGGCTGCAATGTGAGAAAGCTTGACTATGAAGCGCTGCAGAAGAATATCGCCATTGTTTTTCAGCAAACCTTCCTGACCAGGCAAAGTGTGCTGGAAAACATCCGGATGGGAACAACCGCCACCCTGGATGAGGTAACAGCGGCGGCAAAAAAAGCGCAGATTCACGATTTTATTGAAAGTCTGCCGGCAGGGTATGAAACCAAAGTCGGCAGCTATGGTTCCCGGTTCAGCGGCGGGGAGAAACAGCGTATTGCCATTGCCCGGGCTATTCTGAAAAATGCACCGCTGTTAGTACTGGATGAAGCCACGGCGGCGGCCGATCCGGAAAACGAGCAGGCGATTCAGGCGGCTCTTGCCGAACTGTGTGCCGGCAGGACTGTTGTTATTGTGGCTCACAGACTGGATATCGTAAAAAAGTGCGACCGGATTGCCGTGGTGGAAAATAATACGGTTACCGCTGTCGGCACCCATGAGGAATTGCTGGCGGTCAGCGGCTATTACCGGCAGATATGGGAGGACTACACAAAATCCCGGAGCATTGCCTATGGTCTGAAGAAAACAGGAGAGGGGGACTGTCATGAAACCCAAGCCGTGGTTTAAAAAAGATAAACGTTTTCTGCAGGCTATTTTTATCAATGTTCTGGAAGGGCTTTTGTCAGGTTCGGTTTCCGGGGTAGTGCTGACGGCGATAGCTGCTTTACTGACCAACAGGCTTGATATGAGCAAGTTGTTTGTTTTGAGCGGCGCTATTACTATAATTTTTTTTATCCGGCTCATTCTCTACAGCTGGGGTTACACGGCCGGCCATGTGGGCGGAGCCAACACTGCAAAACATATCCGGCTGTTTCTTGGTGACAAGTTGAAGCGGCTGCCGCTGGCCGTTTTTTCCCGGGTGAACACCGGGCGTTATATCAATGTCGTTACCCAGGATGTCAACAATTATGAGAATATCCTGACCCATAAGGCCGGCGACATCGCGAAAAACAGTACCCTGCTGGGCGCGGCGCTGGTCTTTCTGCTGTACATTAATCCTACGGTGGGGCTTATCAATGCAGTGCCGGTCCTGCTGCTGCTTCCGGCCATACGGCTTTCGTTCCAGGCTGTTCGCAAATATGGCGGCAGGAAAAAAGAAATTCTCAACGAAAATGTCAGCGACCTGGTTGAATATATAACCGGAATTCAGACCCTGCGAGGTTATGGAATGGGAGGGAGCAAGAACCGGCAGGTTAATGCTTCCCTGGAGGCAATCAGTGATATCAGTTATCGGTTTGAAGTCAAGGTAATACCGATTGGCGCCCTGTATAGCGGGATTGTCGGTCTGGGCCTGCCGCTGTCCCTTCTAACCGGGGGACTGGCATGGCTTGCAGGCAATATGTCGGCGACCGCGTTGGCAATCTGTGCGATTATCCCGCTGTATATTGCCAACCTGCTTACAACCCTGTTTATTGATCTGACTGCTTATAAAAACCTGATGCTTTCCCGGCTGTCCATGGATCAACTGGCCCGGGAACAGGAGGAAGCGGTACCGCAAAACACCTTTGTGCCGGACGATTTTACCGTCGCGTTCCAGGATGTATCTTTCCGCTATAACGAGACGGAAGCAGTGCTGGAGAATATCAGCTTTACCGCCCCGCAGGGACAGCTTACCGCCATTGTGGGGGATTCCGGCGCCGGCAAGTCCACCATCCTGCATCTGATCGCCAAATTTTACGAACCGGACTCCGGGGATATTACCATTGGCGGCGCTAGTATCAGGCCGGTTAAAGGTGAAAGCGTGCTGGAACGCATTTCCCTGGTTTTTCAGAATGTATTTCTCTTTAATGACACCGTCCGCAATAATCTTAAGTTTGCCAGGTCGGCGGCGAGTGACGCTGAAGTGGTCCGGGCCGCCGCTGCGGCCAATTGTGACGGTTTTATTGCCGGTCTTCCCCACGGCTATGATACCTTTGTCGGCGAAAACGGCAACTGCCTGTCAGGCGGGGAGCGGCAGAGAATCTCGCTGGCACGGGCTATTTTGCGTGACAGTCCGCTCCTGCTGTTGGATGAAGCCACGGCATCGCTCGATATTGAAAACGAACTGGCCGTAAGAAAAGCCATCGTGAAGCTGCTGCAGCAAAACAAGACAGTTATCATGGTGGCCCATAATCTTGCGCTCATCAAAAACGCTGATCAGATTCTGGTTCTTGCCCAAGGGAAAGTTGCCGAACAGGGCACTCATCAAGAATTGCTGCAGCAGCGTGGCAAGTATTACGCCATGTGGCAGGCTCAGCTTGAAGGATAATGTGAAATAGCTGAATAAACCTCCGAAGCTCGAAAATGAGCTTCGGAGGTTTGTGCTATATGGAGCGGAGTAGGATATTGGCAGTACTACTTAATTTTCTCAGTAAACTGTCGATATAATAAGTAGTAAGAAGTACGGATGGAGTGGGAAATATGGCTATCGATCAAGCCGGCTTAAATAGTTTGCTGGCTACCTTTATGCCAAAAAATAATATGACGGCTTTACGGGAGCAGCGTGCAAATCTTCTCCAGAAACTGCAGCAGAGCGATACCGGTAACCAAGACGGTGACCGGCAGCAGCCGGGAGACATAAAACAACAGCTCCGGGAATTGGTTGCCGTCGATCAAGAGATCGCCCAGAAACTGTATGATGAAATATCTAAAAAGCTGGAGGAGAAAAGACTGGAGCGGGAGGCTGCTATTGCCAAAAAGGAGCGGGACAGGGAACGGGCGCTGGCCAAACATGAGCGACTTTTAGTAAATAGAAGCCTGAGTAAGCTCTTGTCTGCTGCCGGTAAGGCCGGTCATCCGGGACAAGCTTGTATCGGTGCCTTTAGTGGCGGCAGCCAGGAAGATAAACCCTATATTTCTGAGGTTGACC